>Ga0209490_10002434_pt1 | contig 17646 bp, 11 predicted proteins | sample MAT06_FD_187209 | JGI IMG/M metagenome (GOLD analysis project Ga0209490, IMG submission 187209) | Freshwater microbial communities from Lake Fryxell liftoff mats and glacier meltwater in Antarctica - MAT-06 (SPAdes) (version 2) | ecosystem: Environmental > Aquatic > Freshwater > Ice > Liftoff...
GATCGCGCTCGAGGTAGTAGCGGTCCTTGAACGTCCCCGGCTCGCCTTCGTCGATGTTCACCGCCATCAAGCGCGGCGCGGCTTCACCGCGAACAATGCGCCACTTCCGACCGGTCGGGAAGCCCGCACCACCAAGCCCACGCAAGCCGGAGTGCTCCATCTCGGCAATTGTTGCTTCGATGTCGCGCTTGCCGGCAACGAGATCTTTGAACGTCTGGTAGCCGCCGTTGGCCAGATAGGCGCTCAGATTCACGTGCCCCACGTGCGCCACGGCTGCGGTTGCGTTCAGTTGTACGGCTTCAACGACATTCTTTTCGGTGGCGTGGCCAAACGCATTCTGGCCAACGCTCACCGCCGGCGCTTCCTCGCACCGCCCGATGCAGGGTGCCGCGATGACGCGCACGTCCCTACCCAAAATGCCGGGAAGCTTCTTGAGCAATTCGTCGCCGCCGGCCATGCTGCAGCTCAACGTTTCGCAGACACGCACCGTCAACGCGGCCGGCGCGGACTCGCCTTCCTTGATGACATCGAAGTGATGGTAAAAGGTGGCGACCTCATAGACTTCGGTCTGCGAGATTTTCAGGGCCTCGGCGAGCGCAGCCATGTGCGCTGCCGAGAGTTGGCCGTAGCCGTCTTGGATCAGATGCAAATACTCGATCAACAAGTCGCGGCGGACTTCACGCCCGGCGAGCAAGGCGGCGATCTCCTCGCGCGCAGCGGGGTCAACCTGGCGACCCTTCGCCGTGGCGCGGGATTTCATTTTGCTGCGAACTTCAGCCAGCGGGATCGCGACGATAACGCGGTCGTTCATCGAAAAACTCTCCAGAGTTCAAGTTTGTCGGCGTCCGTGTGGATACGTGGCGCGCATCCGGAAACGCAGCATTAGCTTGCCGCATGCTTCCGTGGTGAGATTGAAGCATAACGGGGCTGACCGTGTTGCCCCATGACGAACATCAAGACAGATGCGCCAAAATCACCAAAACACCAAACCCTAGCGTTGGCGGGCGTTTACGAGCATTTTTGCCCCAAACTTCCCGTCTTTACTAGACTTTTGGCAGGTGATAACCTCTAAAAACCCCTGTTGTACCGGCGCAGGTCGGTACCCAAGTTTTGTAAATCGTTGATATGCAACCAAACTTGGACCCCGGCCGGAGCCTGCTCTCGAATGATTGAATCGGCGGCCGGGGCGACAAAATTTTTAGGTTTCTAGAAGTTCCCACGTAGTTTGGCGCGACCAGAACGGCCAGCCCTACACCGTCAGCGCCAGCCGCGTCCCTTGATCAATCGCCCGCTTGGCGTCAAGCTCACCGGCTTCAAATGCGCCACCAATCAGGTGCGTTTTGATGCCAGCCGCTTCGAGCGGCGCAATCAGCTCGCACAACGGCATCTGCCCAGCACACAGCACAATAGTATCGACTTCGAGCAAGGTCGGGCTTTCACGCTTCTCACCGAAGCTGATATGCAGCCCGCGCGCATCAATCGCGTGATAGTTCACGCCCGCCAGCATTTCGACCTTTTTCTTCTTTAACGCGGCGCGGTGAATCCAGCCGGTGGTCTTGCCGAGTCCTTTGCCGGGCTGCGTAGCTTTGCGCTGCAAGAGCGTGACTTGCCGCGCGGCGGGCGTAACGTCAGGCTTTACCAAGCCGCCTCGTGCAATTGACGGATCGCCGACGCCCCACTCGCGCATCCACGCGGCAAGATCCATGGTCGGCGAATGGTCCTCGACCAAAAACGTGGACACGTCAAAGCCGATGCCGCCCGCACCGATGACGGCGACGCGCTTGCCGACCGGCTTCTTGTGCAACAAGACGTCGATGTAGCTCAGCACATTGGGGCCATCTTGACCGGGAATTTTCGGGTCGCGCGGCGTCACACCGGTGGCGATAACGACTTCATCGAAGCTCTTCAAGTCATCTGCCGAAACACGTTTGTTGAGCGTGAGCGTCACACCAGTCGCGTCAATACGGCGACGGAAGTAACGCAGCGTTTCGTGAAACTCTTCCTTGCCGGGAATTTGTTTGGCCATGTTGAACTGCCCGCCGATTTCCGCCGCACTATCGAATAGCGTCACCTCGTGACCCCGCGAGGCCAACTCGGTTGAGCACGCCAATCCGGCCGGGCCGGCACCGACCACCGCGATGCGCTTTTTCACCACCGCCTTGGTGAACACCATTTCGGTTTCATGACACGCGCGCGGGTTCACTAGGCACGATGCCAGCTTTTGCTGAAACACATGATCAAGGCAGGCTTGGTTGCAACCGATGCAGGTATTGATATCGAGTGCGCGATTTTGCGCTGCCTTATTGACGAAATCCGGATCGGCCAGCAACGGGCGCGCCATCGACACCATATCCGCAGCACCGCTGGCGATGATGTCTTCAGCGACTTCCGGCGTGTTGATACGATTGGTGGTCACCAACGGGATGCTGACTTCGCCCTTCATCTTTTTCGTAACCCAGGCGAAAGCGCCGCGCGGCACCGACGTGGCGATGGTCGGCACACGCGCCTCGTGCCAGCCGATGCCGGTGTTGATGATGGTCGCGCCAGCTTTCTCGATTGCTTTGGCGAGCATGACGACTTCGTCCCACGATTGACCTTCGGGAACGAGATCGAGCATCGATAGCCGGTAGATGATGATGAAGTCGCGGCCCACGGCTTCGCGCATACGTCGCACAATCTCGACCGGCAGGCGCATCCGATTCTCAAAAGCGCCGCCCCACTCGTCATCGCGCTTATTGGTCGCCAGACTCAGGAACTCGTTGATGAAATAGCCTTCCGAGCCCATCACCTCGACGCCGTCATAGCCCGCCTCGCGCGCCAGTTTGCCCGCACGCACGAAGCACTTGATCTGGCGCTCGATTCCGCGTGCTGAAAGCGCACGCGGCGTGAATGGCGTGATGGGCGACTTGATGCGGGACGGCGCAACCGAGAATGGCGAGTAACCGTATCGGCCGGCGTGCAGAATCTGCAATGCAATCTTGCCACCCTCGGCGTGTACCGCGTCGGTGATGATGCGGTGCGAGCGCGCCGCGCTGCTTGAGGCGAGCCGTGAACCAAACGGCGACAACCAGCCTTCGACGTTGGGCGCGAACCCGCCGGTGACCATCAAGCCGACACCACCGCGGGCACGTTCTGCGAAGTACGCCGCCAGTTTCGGGAAATCTTTGACCTTATCTTCGAGACCGGTATGCATCGAGCCCATCAGCACGCGGTTTTTCAGGGTCGTGAATCCTAAGTCGAGCGGGGCTAGAAGGTGTGGGTAGTTAGGATGTGGCGAATACATATGCTCTCCAAAACATACTGGCCTTGCCCGGTGAAAAATAAAAAACGGCTGCCTCAGCAACCGTCTTGATAACAATCACCTAAAAAAAAGATCAAAAGCCACTTATGGTCAGCAGATTATATCTGTCGGCAGTCAGCGGTTGGAACGCCTTTAGTACATGCGAAAGCTTGTCGGCATCCGCGTCCTCCGGCACAAAGACCATCACAAAAGTGGCGCCGGCTCGCGCAAGTTCCTCGTGTTTTTTCATGTCACGGGTTTCGCCGCCCACTGCCTTGGCAACGTCGTCAACTTCTCCAACGCCGCCACCTTCAGCTTTGAGCAAATCGCGTGCCAGGACGATGGTGATATCAGTCTCTTCAAAACCATCAGCGAGTAACAACGCTTTAATTTTTTCAGCGTCACCTTCGTCTTGAAACGCGAGTACGCCGTAACCAACCGGATAGAACGCGCCAAAGAAATTCGTCGGCGGGTCTTTCAAAAAATCAATGCGCTCTGCCATGCTGGCTCCTGAAGGTTGCAACGTGCAATTTGCGAATGGAAATTACAACACCGACTTCAACAACTCGCCCATCTTGGCCGGGTTCTTGGTGACTTTGATGCCGCACTCCTCCATCACCGCCAACTTCTCCTGCGCCGTGCCTTTGCCGCCGGAAATGATCGCACCGGCATGGCCCATGCGCTTACCCGGAGGCGCGGTGACGCCGGCGATGAAGCCGATGACCGGCTTCTTCATGTTGTCCTTGATCCAGCGCGCGCAGGCTTCTTCCGCGTCGCCGCCGATTTCACCGACCATGATCACGGCATCGGTGTCCGGATCGTCATTGAATAATTTCATGACATCGATATGCTTCAAACCACTCACCGGATCGCCGCCGATGCCGACGCACGTCGATTGACCGAGCCCCAGATCCATCAACTGACCGACCGCTTCATAGGTCAACGTACCCGAGCGCGAGACCACGCCAATGCGGCCCTTCTTATGGATATGGCCCGGCATGATGCCGATTTTAATTTCGTCGGGCGTGATCACGCCGGGGCAGTTCGGCCCGATCAGGATGGTGCCCGTGCCCTGCATGCGCTCTCGCGTGCGGATCATGTCACGCACCGGAATGCCTTCGGTAATACAAATAACCAATTCGATTCCGGCATCAACCGCTTCATCAATCGCGGCGGCCGCAAAAGGCGGCGGCACGTAGATGACGGACGCATTAGCACCGGTTTTTTCTTTCGCTTCGGCGACCGTGTCAAAAATCGGGATGCCTTCGTAGCTCTGTCCGCCCTTTTTTGGCGTTACGCCAGCCACATAGCAGTTGGCGCCGTTGGCGTACTCCTTACCCATCTTGGTGTGGAACATGCCGGTCTTGCCGGTGATGCCCTGGGTGATGACGCGGGTGTTTTTGTTGATGAGTATGCTCATGCTTGGTGTCCTACATTTTGGTGACCAGCGGCGGCGGCAACAACGCGCTCGGCAGCTTCGGCCATGTTGTTGGCAGAGATGATCGGCAGACCCGAGTCTTTCAGGATCTGCTTGCCCAAGTCTTCGTTGGTACCCTTCATACGTACCACCAACGGCACTGCGAGTTTGACTTCGCGCGCCGCGGCGATCACACCATTGGCGATCACATCGCACTTCATGATGCCACCGAAAATATTGACCAGAATGGCTTTCAGATTCGGATTCTTCAACATGATCTTGAAGGCTTCCGTGACTTTCTCGGTGGTGGCACCGCCGCCGACGTCTAGGAAGTTCGCAGGCGAGCCGCCATAGAGTTTGATCACGTCCATGGTGGCCATGGCCAGACCGGCGCCATTCACCAAGCAGCCGATATTGCCGTCAAGCGAGATGTAGGTGAGGTCAAATTTTGACGCTTCGACTTCGGCAGGGTCTTCTTCATCCAGATCGCGCATCGCAACAATCTCGGGGTGACGGTATAGCGCGTTCGAGTCAAAGTTCAACTTCGCATCAAGCGCCAGCACTTTGTTGTCGCCGGTGACGATGAGCGGATTGATTTCTGCCAGCGAGCAATCGCATTCGTCGAACGCTTTGTAGAGCGACTGCATGAATGCCGCACCTTGGGCAACCGCGACATCTGGAATACCAATCTTGCGCGCGGCTTCTTCGGCCTGCGCATTGGTCAGCCCGACTTTTGGGTCGACCGAATACTTATGAATCTTCTCAGGCGTGTGTTCGGCGACGTGCTCGATGTCCATGCCGCCTTCGCTGGAGGCCATCAACGTGACGCGCTGCGAAGCGCGGTCAACGACCATGCCGACATAGAGCTCTTTGTTGATGTCGGCACCCTCTTCGATCAACAACCGCTTGACCAAGCGGCCTTCCGGGCCAGTCTGGTGGGTGATAAGCGTCATGCCGAGGATATCGGCTGAATACTTGCGGACCTCGTCGATTGACTTGGCGACTTTGACCCCGCCGCCTTTGCCGCGACCACCGGCGTGGATCTGCGCCTTGACCACCCAGACCTTGCCGCCCAGTGTCTCTGCCGCGGTTACCGCCTCATCGACGGAAAAACAGGCGATTCCGCGTGGCGTGGCGACGCCGTATTTGCGCAAGATTTCCTTGCCTTGGTACTCATGGACGTTCATGGGAGGACTTTCGTGAAGACATTCGGAATAGCAGCGTTGCAGCGTGGCCAGAGGAGACTCCGGCCGGTAGCGGGCATTTTACCAGTGCAGCGGCACCAACCGCCTTTAGGTGGCTGATGGCTCGGCTACCGAGCCCGCCGTTGGTAGGCCCGTGTACCACTTCGGATAGAACTCGGCGACCGCGCCCGAGTCTGTCGCCAGGGCGTGGCAGCGGTCGAGCTGAAACGGCTTGCGTTCGGGGTCGGGGGTAAATTGGCCGGCCAGGTTCTGGAACGCCGTCGTTGCCAGCACGCCGATCAAGTCGGTCAGATGGGTGCAGCCCTTGGTGCCGCCGAACGTTGTGCGTACTTTTTCACCAAAGCCCGGGCGCATCGACCAGCCGATCAGTTGACGGTAGTCTGGTTCGACGGACGCACAGTAGCCCGGGTAGGGATGCGCATCGGAGGCGGCCTCTGCGTCGATGATGGTCATCGAAAGGTCGTAGGTGATGCGCAACCACATTTCATGAACCGGCTCACCTGCCAGCCGCCCGCCACTTTTTAACTTGAAGCTGTAAGCCTTGGTATCGACCAGATGGCCCTCGACTTCGAAAAGTCCATCGTCGCGCTTGTAACCTCTGGCGGAAATGGCACGGTGATGTAAAGGTTTGCGCGCGGCGGCGGTGGAAAGAGGCATGATCGGCGCTTGTGTTGGTGTGGTTGCAAAAAAGAAAACGCCCCGAAGGGCGTCTTCGACAGGCTATTTTCGCCCCAATCAGCCCATTTGGCGGTACACCTTCAGTGCATTGGCAAACTCGTTGCCGCTCTGGAACCGTTGCTCGACGTCTTTAGCCAGCGCCTGCTCGATAAAATCGCTTACCCATTCAGGCAGGGCCGGATTGAATTCACGAATGTCGGCTTGGCGCTCGTTGGCGATAGCGAACATAAGTTGGGTCATCGACTCACCTGTGAACGGCAACCGCCCGCAGGCCATCTGATAGAAGCTCACGCCCAGCGAGAACAGATCTGAACGCCCGTCGATCTTCTTTCCAGCCAGTTGCTCGGGCGACATATATGAAGGCGTACCCAGCACCATGCCGGTTTTAGTTTTCGACGAATCGGTGACGCGCGCAATACCAAAGTCGGCCACTTTCGGAATTTTGGATTCCGGGTCGTACATGATGTTGGCAGGTTTGATATCGCGGTGGAAAACACCCTGCTCGTGCGCGTGGTTGAGCGCGCTGCCAACCTTGATGAATATGTCAACCATTTCATCGAACGCGAGCAGGTTAGGGATTTTGGTGTTGTCCACCAGATCCTTGCCCTTTAAGAACTCCATCGCAATGTAGGCCAAGTCGTGCTCGTCACCCGCGTCGAAAATGCGCACAATGTTCGGGTGGTCGAGCTTGCCGGCGGATTCGGCTTCGCGGAAGAAACGATCCTTCGCTTCCTGCAATTCATCACCTTCGAACTCGGATGAGAGCGCCATCGTCTTGATGGCGACCTCGCGACCGATTTTCGGGTCTTTGCCAAGATAGACCACCCCCATCGCGCCTTTGCCAAGCTCTCTCTCAATCGTGTAGCGGCCAAGCATGGGCTTTTCACCGGTGCCCGACAACATCATGGTTGCCTGCGCGCTGCGTGCCGCCGCGGAGCCGCCGAGGATGATGGTCTCTGACATCGCCTTTGCGCGGTTCATGCGCTCGGCCACGTCGCGGAATTTCGGCTCGTGCCCATTGATGTACATGAATGCCGATTCGGCTTTGTTGAACTGGCGGCGGCGTTCAAAATCGAGGGCCAACGAGTAGATGTTCTCGAGCACCTGTTCGTCAACCGGGCACTTGCGGAATTTATCAAACGCCATGTCCAGCTGGCCCTGCTGCTGGAAGGCCAGACCCAACATGCGATTCGACTCGGCGCCGGCGATGTCGGACTGCTCCTTGCCGCGCTCGGTCATCAGGAAGCGTTTCGTCGTCAGCAACGCATGTCCGATCAACAACAGCGAGAGCGGCAGCATCAGTTGTACCCAGATTCCCGGGCCCATCATCAGACCGAAGTGGGTGCCAAACAGCAAAACAAACACGCCAAGTGTAAGCAAGGCGGCAGGACCTGCCCGGAGCCTTGGCAACACGGCAATCAGATACGCGGCGACGATGACCAGCGCCAAGAGACTCACCCAAATACCCCAGCTCGGCGTACGGAAGAAATGTTGCTGCAAGATCGAGGAGACTGAGTGCGCGAGGGTTTCTACCGCACTCAACTGCCCGATCGGGGTTACCGTCTGTTGGCCGATACCACCTGCCGTGGCTCCAATCAGCACAATTTTGTCTTGATACTTGGCGGCGGGAATCTTGCCGCTGTAGACGTCATAAAACGAATCAATCGGCATCGCCGCTTTGTTGTTTATGTCTTTGTAAAAATACGGGAACATCATGCCGGCATCGTCCGTGACGATACGCAGGTTGCCGAGCGTCACGCTCTCACCACCGACCACCTTGATATCCCTGGCGGCAAGATTCAGGCTCTTTGCCGCAATCGCGAGGGCCAGCGATGGCAGCTGCTGCACGCCGAAGAAATCGACGGTGGTGATGTCACGGCGAACGCCGCCGTCGGGGTCGGTCACCAGGCTAAGATCGCCGACCGATGTCGCCACGGTGCCAAGCTGTTCAATCGGATAGCCCGGACGATCGCCGGCGAACACGCCGCCCGCTGCCGGGCCCGGCACGACGCTTCCCTTCACATAGTCGGGCAACGGCGTGTCCGGCTTGCCATTGGGCTGAATTACGCTGGCCCCCAAGTTCAATGGAAGGACGACGTTGCCGGCTTTCTTGATACTCTCGGCAAGACGCCGGTCCGTATTGAGCGATTGCTCGGCCTCTTGCAGGATTGGCCCAAATTCAGCAAGCAACGGATTCACTGGAACCGGTTTCGCACCTTCGTCTGCCGCGAGGGCGTTCTTGCCGTATACCTCAAGCAGCTTGTTGATATAGAGAAGCCCGGCATCCTTTTGCGGCTCAAAGAAAAAAACAGTGCTGCCGATTACCTTGACCTTCGCGGCAGCCAATTTATCGATCATGTTGGCGTGGATTTCGCGCGACCACGGCCAACGACCGAGGTTGGCGATCGATTGGTCGTCGATCGCGATCACCGCAACGCGATCCGAAGGTGACTTCGAGGTTGCCGAGACACCCCAGTCGTAAGCCTTTGTCTCCAGCGCGCTGAACGTGTTCGTTGTCATGCTGATACCGAGCACCACAACCACAATGACTAAGGCGAAAAACCAGTCCTTAGACCAGAAACCCTCTTTTTTCATGCCGCTCCCCTTGCCAAACGATTTGTGACTGATTCTAGCAAGAAGCGGCCGACATCACCCTACCTTGAATGGGGTTTCGTCGGTAATCGCGCACAAAGTAAGACGGGCCGCTTTGCAGCGGCCCGTCTTCTTTTCCGTATTCGCCTTACCAGACTAGGCCATGAAGCCAAGATCCTTATTCGAAAAGCGATTGATATTCGGGAAGACCGTGGCCAAGTCGCTCGGAGAGACACCAAACCACTTGGCGAGCGTTGCGCCGTACTGGTCAACCGAGGTGGTTGGAATCCAGCGTCCATTGGTCGAGACATCGTTGGGACCACCCAGCGTGTGATTGGGGAATTCGCCGTAGAACTCCCGCCCTCTGACTGCGCCGCCGATAATCATCTGGTGACTGCCCCAGCCGTGGTCTGAACCCGCGCCCGAGGCTGCTTTCAATGTACGGCCGAAGTCCGACATTGTGAACGTCGTGACTTTGTCGGCGATACCCATTTGCACGGTCGCGTCGTAGAAGGCTTTCAACGCGGGGCTGAGCTGGCCGTACAGCGTATTGTGCGCATTGATTTGGTTGGTATGGGTGTCAAAGCCACCAATCGAGACAAAGAAAATCTGGCGCTTCAAGCCGATGGTGTTGCGTGCTTCGATCAGCTTCGCGACCTGCTTGAGTTGATTGTTGATGTTGTTGTTGGTGTTACCAAACGACACAACCGCGGGTGTGTTGTTCGCCGTGATGATGGGATTGAGTACGGCCGACGCTCCCAACGCCTGCGCCAGCACATCATCGGCTTCGCGTAGGAAGTCGTTGCCCGCGTTCAGGTTCATGATGTTCTTCATGGCCGTCTCACGTGCCGTTGTCTGCGCCGCAGAGCCGAACGTCTGCAGCCCGAACGTGCCGGCCGACGGTATCGCGATAATGCGCGGCGTGTTACCGTTGGTGTAGATCGCCGAGCCAGCAACAGAAGTGACCATCGGAAAATTGCTGCCGTTGGTCGGACCAACCACGTCGGCCAGACGACCACCCCAACCGGTGCGCTCGATTCCCTTCGCAACCGACGTCTGCCATGCCAGTTGCTGATCGGAGTGCGAGAACAACTGATCCGGCCTTGCCTTCGTTGCGGCCCTGTACTCGGCCTTGGTGAGTGGTTCGGCGAGCGTACCAACGTTGGTGAGCATGGCCATCTTGCCGGCGTCAAACAACGTCTTAAGATCGGTCATCGCCGGGTGCAGGCCGTAATTCTTGTTCAACGTTCTCGGCGTAACACCGAGCAACTGCGCCTGAGTGAGCGCAATGCCGCCGTTGGCTTGCACGCCACGCGCGGTCGCATACAGGTTGTATTCCGCCGTCTCCATCGGTACAACCAGGTTGTCTGAGTCGTTGCCGCCAAACAAGAATACGCAAACCAGCGCCTTGTAATCGTTGAGCGGCGCGGATTGCGCCAACGCAGCAGATAGCCCGAGTCCATCAATCGCGCCAGTCGCTGAAACGGCTCCCGCGCTGGCGATACCTTGAAGCATCCGACGACGAGTAATGATGTAAGGTGCGTTCATGATGTGTCCTACCGATCAACTTGGAAATGGCTGGATGAGAGTACCAGATAGGCCGCTGTTCTTGCCCGCACCAACGTGTCCGTGGCGGCAATGGTATTCACTGCGTTCACCACTTGCGCCTGCGCGGAGGTCGACATGATGCCGCCGGTGAAGACCCACGACAGCTTGTCAACCAACGCGACCGGGTTGGCGGCCAGCGCCTGCCACGGTGCCCAGTCAACCATCGTACCGGTGGCGCCGGTGACATTGGCATCAATCGGATAGTTGACGTTGGTCGTGTTGCGCAGAAAGTTGGTGCGGGCGAAGGCGGTGGTTGAGGTGAGGATCTCAAACTCGGGGCCAACCTTGCCGTTGGACACGGTGTTGTCCGGTGCATAGTAGTTGAACACGGTCGGCGCACGGAATAAATCCTGCGCCATCGCGGCGTATTGGGTGCGGACCCAGACGCCGTCGTTGACACCGCCAAGTCCGCGATAGGCGCTGAGCGCCATCAACACCGGCTCTTTTAGTTTGCCCGCGCCGGCGGTCGTCTTGATCGGTCCGCGCGCTTCCGGATCCAGCAGCACCGCCCGCACTACGGCCTTCAGGTCGCCACGGACGCCTGCGCCGTTGTTGGTGAACACCGCCGAAACACGACCAACGTAGGCAGGGCTTGGGTCCCCACTGACGAGTTTTTGAATCATCTGCTTGGAGATAAACGGCGCGACGTTGGGGTGCGAGAACAGGTGGTTGATCACCAAGTCAAGTTCTGCCGATGCGTTCATATTCGCCGGCACCACAAAACCGTTGAATAAGGTTTTGCTGCCGACGTCGTGGTTTGACTGCACCGGCATCATCGGATATTCGTAGTAGCCCGGATTGTTGCGCGTTGGCGCAACGCCGCCAAAACTCGGGTAGGTCCAGCCCGTGAATACGCGCGAGAGCTGCTCGACAGTCGTCTGCGAATATGACGGAATCAAATTGCCGGTCGCATCCTTCTTCGGTGTTCCGTCGGGATTCAAATCGTAGAGGCCGATTGAAAACAACTGCATGATTTCGCGCGCGTAGTTTTCATTCGCCGCAATATTCCGCGCCACATCTGGCTTGTTGGAGTTGGCCATGTTGAGGTAGTCGCCCATCACCGGCGACAGCGTCACCGCCATCAGCAAATCCTTGTAATTACCGAACGCATTGTCGAGCAACATCTGTTGATACCTCGCCATACCGTAGGGCATGATGCTGCTGTCAACTCCGGAGGTCACGAGAATCTGCGACAGCGCAAAAGCCACACGCTGGCGCAATTGGTCCGGATTCTTGAGCGCGTTTTGCGTGAACTTAAGCTGGGTCTGAAAATGCGTGTAGTTGTCGCGGGCGCACAACGTCGCCGCCGAATTGGCCACACCACTATTGGTGCATGTTGTCGGTGCCTGTGAGGGATAAAACTCCAACGCCGGCATCCTTGAGACGACCGGCATGTTGAGTTGGCTGTCGACCCACGCAGCTACACCCATCTGTTTGACCTCGTTCATGGCCGCTTCATTCGGGCCGAAACTCGCCTGTTTCAACAAGCGGTAGGCGTCGGCGTCAACGGCCTTCGAAACGCCAGGGACACACATGGTCGCGCCTTGCGCCTGCCAACCCCGGTCAAACATGTCCTGATAGACGGATAGTTCGGTCGCGAGCCGCGTGCCGAGGGTGGAACTTGTCTGGAATACCGGTTGCGTACCGGACGCACAGTTGCCTTGCGAATCCGGTGCCAATACATACGTGACACTCGTTTGCACCGGACAGTTCGAAGCGCTTCCTGATAGCGGCGTCAGCTTGCTGGTCTTGCTCAAACTACAGACTTGCGGCGACGCCGGATTCGCAAAATTGAGCGACGTGATTTTGGCCACCGGCATCGCACCAGCTGGTGCATCCGCTTGGGTGCGCCAAACCTTATAACTTTGACCGGTGCGCGCCCAGCCCGAGGCGGCGCCACTCTGGTCGATCGAATTGATTTCGTTGGTGACGTCGGTACGGTAATACTGGCCGCTGCGGCTGTTGTAATACTCGATTGAATCCAACGTTGGAATGGACTGGGCGGAAGCTAAGGTGCTTAGCATCGCGAACCCGCCGACGAGCGCGGCGAGCACACGCGGCCGAGCAGGCGACTGCAGCCGTGATTTACGCCGCTGCGCTGAGAACGTTGGTATCGCCATGGAACACCCCTGTATTGACTTCGCGTTGAGCCGATTCTACGACCCATGATCTACCCGGATGATACTAGCTGATGAACGGGTCTAGCAAGCAGATTGCCGACACAGAGTTGTAAAGGATCGTTACACGTCGCCATCGAACGACAGCCCCAGTTTGGGGACGCGTTTATGTCCCTAAAAATCCGCCTTGGCTCAGTCCGTAGGCCGTCGCGAACTCGCTGGCCCCGACCTTTTTGCCGTCTTCATGTTTCAGTTTAGTGATTTCAATTTGTCCACCCTGCGCGTTAATGAACATTGAGTCAGCAATTGAGACGATTTCACCGGGCTTTCCCTTCACCGCACCAAAGGTCCGCACGATATGTTTTTTTGACCCGAACAACTGCACTTTCCTGCCTGCCAGCGTCGTCCAAGCACCCGGCGCCGGGTCACAGGCGCGGATCAGGTTGTGGATGACAGCAACGTGGTTGTGCCAGTTAATCTTCGACTCATTCGCCCGAAACCAACCTTCATAGCTCGCCGTCGTTTCATCCTGAATAACTTCGGTATGTTTACCGGCGACCACAAGATCTGCGGCCTCGAGCATCGCGGCGACACCCATCGGGAAGAGTCGATCAAAGTACACCGTGCCGAGCGTATCGTTGTCGCTGATGGGGGTGTGCTTTTGCAGAATGACGGCACCTTCGTCGAGTCCGTCGGTGGGCCGAAAAATCGTTAACCCGGTTTCCGCCTCCCCACGAGAAATGGGCCAATTGATTGACGACGGCCCCCGGTACTTCGGCAACAGCGATGGGTGGTACTGGATGGTGCCGTGTTTCGGGATATTGACGAACTCTTGCGGGGCGAACTGCAATACAAACGCCATTACGCCGATGTCGGCATGGAGTTCGCGCATGGCAGCGCTGGCTTCCGGCGTCTTCAACGACGCAAACTGGAACGTGCGCAGACCATGCGCCTCGGCCACAACACGCATTGGGTCGGGCTTGGCACCCTCTTTCTCCGGCGCACAGAACACGCCGACGATTTCATCGCCGCGCGCGAGAAATGCTTCGAGGACTGATTTGCCAAAGTCCTGCTGACCGATGATTGCGATTTTCATATTGCACTTTCTGTAACGAAATTTCAGTGAAAGCCAACTTGCCCATCACATGCGGGCAAGTTAGAACCGCCGGTCGCGTTGCGCCGACTAGGCTTTTTTTGCTGGCGCGGAAAACGCCCCTGCCGTCTTCATGGCGGCAACCTTTTCCTGGCTGTAACCGAGCACATTTCTCAGCACGTCATCGTTGTGCTCACCGAGGAAGGGGGCACGCTCGATCTTGGCGGGCGATGCCGACAGCTTGATGGGCATGCCAACGTTCCACCATTTGCCACGCTTTTCATCTTCGAGTTCGACGTACATCTCACGACCGCGAATGTGCTCGTCGGTGGCCAGATCGGAAGTCGACATGATCGGCCCGCACGGCACGTTGACCGGATTCAGCATCGCCATGAACTCGCGCTTAGTGTGATTGGCGGCAAACTTCGTGATCAAACCCCACATGTCGGTTTGATTGTTGCGCCGATCGCCGATGGCGGCAAAGCGCGCATCCGTCGCCAGATCAGGCATGCCAAGCTGCGGCCCGATGCAATTGGCCAGTCCCGCCCATACCGCTTCTTGGACCACCACATAAATCCAGTCGTTCGGACCGTGCGGCTTGCAGTGAATGGCGTTGCCGAGTTGACCACCGCCCGAATCGTTGCCGGCGCGGGGAACGTCGCCCATGCCCTGCGCGGTGGGAACCGAGTACTCGCTGAGCGCGCCGCGCGTGAGCCGCTGATGATCGCGAAACTTCACGCGGCACAAGTTCATCACGCCATCCATCATGGCGACTTCGACGTACTGACCCTGCCCGGTGCGGTTCGCCTGATTCAGCGCCGCCAGCAGACCGATCGCCAGATGCAAGCCGGTGCCGGAGTCGCCGATTTGCGCGCCGGTGACAAACGGCGCGCCATCCGGCGACCCGGTTGTACTCATCGCACCGCCCATCGCCTGTGCGACATTTTCATACGCCTTGAATTCTGCGTACGGCCCGCTGGAACCAAAACCCTTGATCGAGCCCATGATAATTTTCGGGTTGATCGCGTGAATCTTCTCCCAAGTAAAGCCGAGGCGATCAAGAACGCCCGGCCCGAAGTTCTCCATGACCATGTCGCAATGCTTGAGCAGATCGACGAACACGGTCTTGCCCTCGGCTGATTTCATGTTCACTGTTATCGAGCGCTTGTTGCAATTCAGCATCGTGAAATACAAGCTGTCCGCACCGGGTATGTCGCGCAGCTGTCCGCGCGTCGCGTCACCCTGCGGCGGCTCAAACTTGATGACATCCGCGCCCATCCATGCGAGCAATTGGGAACAGGTCGGGCCGGCCTGCACATGCGTCATATCCAAAATTCTGATGCCTTTGAGCGCTTCCATTCTTCTAAATTCTCCTTGTGCAGGCCGTTATGGCGACTTGTCCGCATTTTTCAAACAGTGCATCACCGCAACGCGGAGCCCCTACTCTGACTCGTCGCGCCATTTCCTGAACATGCGTCATGTCCAGAATTCGAATACCTTTTAGTGCTTCCATATTTGCTTCGTGAGGAGTTGGGTGTGCGGCGTGAGGGGAGCGGGTCAGCCAGAGTCGTGATTGTAGTATTCAAAAGAACATGCATTAAGGCTTTGGCCGGGCGGAAATGGATTAAAAGAGAACCTCCTTACCCGTCTCGCCGCACGCCTCACGCTTTCTTCACATTCGGATTGAGGCTGGTGATACGGCCACTCTCGGTGCCGGCGGTTTCGTCGATCACTGCGTTGATCAGCGTTGGCTTGCGCGAACGAATCGCCTCTTCCATCGCACTGCGCAATTGCGTTGGCGTATTCGCCGTGACGCCGACGCCACCGAACGCTTCCATCAGTTTGTCGTAGCGCGCACCCTTGACAAAAACAGTCGGCGCGACATCCGCGCCACCGGTTGGATTGACGTCAGTACCGCGATAGACACCGTTGTTATTCATCACCACGACGCAAACCGGCAGGTTGTAGCGACAGATGGTCTCGACTTCCATACCGGAGAATCCGAATGCGCTATCCCCCTCAATTGCGATCACATTTTGCCCGGTCTCGACCGCCGCTGCGACCGCAAAGCCCATGCCGATGCCCATGATGCCCCAGGTACCGACATCCAGGCGTTTGCGCGGCTTGTACATGTCGACAATCGAGCGCGTGAAGTCAAGTGCATTGGCGCCTTCGTTGACCAGCATGGCCTCAGGGTTGGCTTTGATAATGTCGCGCACCACATTGAGCGCGCTGTGGAAATTCATCGGCGTCGGATCCTTCGCCAAGGTCTCCGCCATCTTCGCGAGATTCTTGTTCTTGCGTTCCGTAATCGCATCGAGCCACGCCGCTGGCGGAGGCTTCCAATCCGGCAAGACAGCCGTTAACAATGCGGTCACGCAAGAGCCGACATCCCCCACCAGTGGCGCTTCAATCGGGACGTTGCTATCGGCTTCGGTCGGTGAAATGTCGATCTGAATGAACTTTTGTCCGCCCCAAGCCTTGTGATCTTTGCCGCCCCAGGTCTTGCCCTTGCCATGTGAGAGCAGCCAATTGAGGCGTGCGCCAATCAGCAATACCACGTCCGCTTCCGCGAGCACATAGGAGCGTGCAGCGCCTGCGTATTGCGCGTGGGTGTCGGGCAACAATCCTTTCGCCATCGACATTGCCAAGTAAGGAATGCCGGTTTTTTCGACCAGCGCCTGCACCTCGGCGTCGGCTTGCGCGTATGCAGCGCCCTTGCCCAACAAAATCAATGGCCGCTTCGCGCCGTTCAACAATTCGGCGGCACGTTTAACCGCCTGCGCCCCCGGGATTTGCTCGGGTGCCGCATCAACCACCTTGAGCAACGATTGTCTGCCCGCCTCGGCGTCCATGGTTTGCGCAAACAACTTCGCCGGCAAGTCAAGATACACGCCGCCCGGCCGCCCAGATAGCGCCGCGCGAATCGCCCGCGCGACGCCGATGCCAATGTCCTCTGCGTGCAGCACGCGAAACGCTGCCTTGCATAAAGGCCTGGCGATCGCGAGCTGATCCATCTCCTCGTAGTCACCTTGCTGTAGATCGACAATCTCGCGCTCGCTAGAGCCGCTGATGAGAATCATCGGAAAGCAATTCACGGTCGCATTTGAGAGCGCCGTCAGGCCGTTCAAGAAGCCGGGCGCCGAGACAGTGAGGCACACGCCGGGCTTCTTGGTGATGTAGCCGGCGATGGCAGCTGCATTGCCGGCATTCTGCTCGTGCCGGAAAGAAATCACGCGCATCCCTTCGGCTTGCGCCATGCGCGTTAAATCCGTGATCGGAATTCCCGGCAATCCGTAGATGGTATTGAGACCATTCAGCTTCAACGCCTCGATGACGAGATGGAAGCCATCTGTTTCTGTTTTTTCCGTCGCTGTCATGTCGAGGTGCCTCGCGCTGAAGTTATGCTGCTACTAAAGATCTGCTCTATCGCGCTCTACCGTTCAGAGCAGTTTGCGATGCAAGATTTTCACCGCAGATTCGTTTGCGTCTAATATGGGCTTGCATCATAGAAATGCCCCGCCATTTGCGCCTTGACTCCCGTCAATCGACTCCGGAAAACACGATGACCCTGCTCACTTCTCATCCTCAACGAGACCAAATTCGTGCCCAACTGGCCCGTAACATCGTGCTCAGAACGCTCAAGTCGAGAGCCA
>Ga0209490_10002438_pt1 | contig 17640 bp, 15 predicted proteins | sample MAT06_FD_187209 | JGI IMG/M metagenome (GOLD analysis project Ga0209490, IMG submission 187209) | Freshwater microbial communities from Lake Fryxell liftoff mats and glacier meltwater in Antarctica - MAT-06 (SPAdes) (version 2) | ecosystem: Environmental > Aquatic > Freshwater > Ice > Liftoff...
GATCAAAAAGCAACTAATATCATTCTATGGAAACCAATGAAATTGTAAAACTCAAAAAGAGAAACAGATTTTTGGTAGTGACTGCGCTTTCAATGACCGTTGCTTGGTTGCTGTTTTTTGTTTACGCATTTGTGTAAAGCGCTATTGCACAGGAGAAGGAAAAACTAGCGGTAACTATATCAAGGGCATCTCTAAAAACTTCGCTCACCCTTCTCTTTTGGAGAAGGGAAAGGGTTGAGGTGAAGAAAACAAGGTTTTTAGAGATGCCCTCAATTCAGTTACAGAAATGCCAAGAGCAAACGCAGCAAAACGAGCAACGAACAATGGCAGCTGAACATGAAGCAATGAAGCAAATGGTTATGGCTCAACAGGTAATGTTAGAAGCAATGGCTGTTCAGAAAAAATCAAAATAATTATGACTGATAACGAACAATTAAAAAAGGCCAGGACTATGGCATTAGTTTTGGGGAGTTCCTCCATTATCGCTCTGCTTTCTATGATTTACGCCTTTGTGCAAAGTGGAATTACAAAAGAGAAGGAGAAACTAGCGGTGTCGACATTAATTCAGTTGGAAGAATGCCAAAAGCGAGCAAACTTCAATGAACAGCGGGCGATGGTAGCTGAACATAAAGCGATAATGCAAATGGAAAACGCAGAAAGGGCGATGGCCGAAGCATTGAGGAGTCAGAAAAAATCAAAATAACTGTGGAAGGAAAACCTAAAGCAAGAACAAACAGAATCATCATGGTCGCTTTGGTTCTGATTTCGATCGGTTTCTTTTTCTATGGATTGATCAAAAATATTCAGGCGCAACAAGAAAGACAAATCGCAATTGAATCTACAAAAAGACAGATGGCTTGTGAAAAGCATTCTATAGAATTAGCTCAACAGCTTCAAGGCAAGGAACAGCAATTGCAACTGGCACTTGTTGAAACACTAGTCGCTAAAGATCATGCCACACGGCAGGCTGCTAAAGCCGAAAAGTCTCGTGCTAAAATTTCGAAGTGAAACCTGTTTATAACATCATTTCACCCACGAGCGAAGAAATCCCAATTCTCATTAGCGTTCCTCATTGTGGCACAGCATTTCCGTCAGAACTGAAAGATCAATTCAAACCCAAACTTGCTAACCTGGTAGACGACACGGATTTGTTTGTTGATCGTCTTTATGATTTTGCTCCTGCGATGGGCGTTACAATGATTACTGCTAATTACAGTCGTTGGGTAGTTGACCTAAATCGCGATCCTCAAAGCAAGCCGCTGTATACCGATGGAAGAGTGATCACGGCTCTTTGCACCACCACCACTTTTTTGGGAGAGCCTGTCTACAAAGACGAACGAAAAGAAGTTGAGGCGCAAGAAGTGCAAAGACGTGTGAAAGAATATTACGAACCTTATCACAATGCGATTGGAGAGCAACTATACCGTTTAAAGAAAAAATTTGGCAAGGTGCTTTTGTGGGATTGCCATTCCATTCGTCAATTTGTTCCAGCTATCATCAAAGAAAAATTTCCCGACTTGATTTTAGGAAATGCCGATGGGGCTTCGGCTTCTGACGAGATGATTTCAACAGCTTTGAATTCTCTCAACAACTCTGACTATTCGTTCAGCCATAACTATCCATTCAAAGGTGGCTACATCACGCGGCACTATGGCAGGCCGAATGAAAACGTTCATGCACTGCAGTTGGAAATGAGTAAAGTCAACTACATGGATGACACGGAACAAAACTATCATCCCGCCCGGGCGGAAAAAATGCGATTGCTTTTGGCGAATACATTTGCGAAATTGACACAGCTTTTGAATTCCTAAACCTGTCTATATGAAGAAGTTATTTTACGCTGCCATAGTGGTGTTGTTTATTGTTTTTGGAGCTACGGCTTATCGACAAAATGAAAAGGCGCAATTCTATCGTGAAGAAAAAAATAAAATGCACCAAGAATTAGTAAAGTTGAGGAGCGAAGCTCAATCGGCTAGATTGGAAGTAGCCAAACTCAAACAAGTAATTGATTTTGAGAAAAAAAACTCACAAGCAATGCTCGACAAGGCAATGAAGAAAAAATAAGATGCATTTTTATTGCTTCAATTCCCTTCTTCTAGTTGAAGGCTGGGTTACACCCGCCTATGTGGGTGTTGATCACCACGGAATCATTCAGTATTTGAGTTCTCAGCCACCTACTCAACCCATTTCGGTAGAAGCAGTCCAAGGTTTTGCATTGCCGGGGTTTCAAAATGCTCACTCCCATGCTTTTCAATATGCCATGGCCGGTTTGGCCGAGAATCATGCTACCGGAATAGAAGACGATTTTTGGACATGGCGAGAGGAGATGTACAAGTGCGCATTGTCCGTTGACCCCGATCAGGCCGAAGCGATTGCTGCGATGTTGTATGCGGAAATGCTACGCCATGGCTATACGCACGTAGCCGAGTTTCATTATCTACATCACGATAAGGATGGAAGACCTTATGCAAACCTAGCCGAGATGGGCGAGCGGATGGTAAGCGCTGCCAAAACTGCCGGAATAAAAATCACGCTCATTCCCGTCTTTTATCAAAAGGGAAATTTTGGACAAGACCCGCAGCCCAGACAGCGAAGATTTATTTCAAGTTCCGTTGATGATTATTTTAAGTTGCTGGAGGCATCGCGTCAAGCAATAAGAAATTATGAAAATGCTTCTTTGGGTTTCAGTGTTCACTCGTTGCGCGCGGTTGACCTTGCTGACATAGTCAAAACATTTGCGCAAGGCCCGAAAGAATTACCTTTTCATTTGCATGTGGCTGAACAAAAAAAGGAAGTGCTGGATTGCCTGGCTTTTTGCAACAAAAGGCCAATGCAGTGGCTGTTGGATAATTTAGAAGTGAATGAACGCTTTCATTTGGTACACGCTACTCATTTGGATGATGATGAGTTGACGCGCTTAACGAAATCAAAGGCCAACGTTGTGTTGTGTCCTTCCACCGAGGGAAATTTGGGAGATGGCATCTTCCGTATGACAGAATATTTGAAGTTGGGCGGGCATTGGTGCATTGGCACGGATAGTCACATTGGGTTGAATCCATTTGAAGAGTTTCGAATGATCGACTATCGACAACGATTGGTAACAAACAAGCGCAATACGTTTGCAGGAGATGCGGGGCAGCTTATGCTGAATGAATCAGCAACCCAGGGAAGATTGGCAATGGGCAGAAAAACTAAAAATCATTTTGAAGTGGGTCAGCCATTGGATGCTTTGGTGATAAGTGCAACTTCCCATTTGTTGGCCGATACCTCGGAAAAAAACCGAACGGCTACTATTGTCTATTCATCCGACTCCAGCCGAAATATGGGAACAATTGTAAACGGGAAATGGGTGGTGAAAAACCAACATCATCAAAATGGGCAAACCATTAAAGTTGCCTTTGCTAGGGCGATGAAGGAATTGAAAAATCGTTGATCAGTTCTTTCTATATTTGTGTATGGAAACGCGGGCAGAAGTTTTAAGAAGAATCAATTGGGATTATACATATACAGTTGAAGAAATTGATTCCATTTTGAAAGGCAATGACTATCGTTTAAAAAAACCCTTTTACATCAAGTTGTTAAAGTCCTTCAGGTGGTATATCCTGCAAAAAGTTCTTTCAACCGATGAGATAAAGGAAATGCTTACTCCAGACGTAATCAATAATCTCCACATTAATTCATTGAAAGAAAAATACCACTATGTCCGGCAAATATTATACGGATAGGATGTATCCTCTGCAAGACGCAGTTTTGAAGGAAATTGAAGATTCTAAGACTTTTTTATACCTAACAGGCGGTACTGCTGTCAGCAGAGTTTTTTTAAATCATCGCTATTCTGATGACCTTGATTTATTTGCCAATCGCCACACAGATTTTGAAAAGGAAATAGATCGAGTAACTCAACACCTAGCAAAAAATTTCAAGATTGAACTTCAAGTAAAAGATGTGGCGTATGGTCGTGCGGTTATTCAAGAAGGCGATTTGCTTCTAAAGATTGATTATGTGAATGATGTTGGTTTTCACTCAGGAGAAGTTATTAGCACTGATCTTTTTTTCCGCACCGACAATTGGCGAAATATCTTGTCCAATAAGATTACTGCATTATCCAGAGAAGAAGGCAAAGATGCCGCTGATGTTATTTACACCTGCCTTCGGTATCCTTTCAATTGGCAGGACATAATCAATGATGCCAAAAATAAGGACTCTTGGATCGATGAGGTCAATGCCTCCAGACTATTGCATGACTTTAGAATGGACAAAATAGAGAAAGTCAATTGGATTGAAGTACCTGATTTCAATAAAATAGAGGAACTATTAAAGACCATCGCCAAAGACATTTTATTGGGAGGCGATAACTCCCTCGCCCAAGTTCAGTAGCGGCAAAATAATCGATTGCTTTTCCGCTCATCCCTTTATCAGTTCGCTTTCATAAATTCGACAGGTTTTATTCAAAATTTTTTGCTATTTAGAAATTGAAATTTAATCCTTATGAAGAGACTACTTTCATGTTCCATCAGTTTGGTGTTGATTGCCTTGTCAGTTAACGCGCAAAAAGCAAAATCAAAACCAGAGGCAACTGCTTCATCGGCTATAAAGGCCGATTCATACAAAGGCATAAAATGGAGAAATATCGGACCCTTTCGGGGAGGCCGCGCCAATACCATTGCGGGCGATCCACTGAACCCAAGTGTATATTATGTTGGATACACCGGTGGCGGAGTAGGCAAAACCGATGATGGCGGCACTACTTGGAAAAACATTTCTGATGGATTTTTTAAAGTAGGATCGATTGGAGACATCGGCATTTGTGAAACTGATCCGAATGTAATTTATGTAGGAACAGGCGAACATGCAGTGCGTGGCGTAATGACATCGTATGGTGATGGTGTTTATAAATCGACTGACGGTGGCAAGACTTGGAAAAACGTAGGACTTGAAAAAACGCGCCATATATCAGACGTGATCGTTCACCCCGCTAATCCCGATGTGGTGTATGTGGCCGCACAAGGAACGGTACATGGTTCTAATGCTGATAGAGGAATTTTTAAATCAATAGATGGCGGAGCGACTTGGAAGAAGACACTTTTTGTAGATGAAAATACCGGAGCATCTTCCCTAAGTATGGACATGACCAATCCACGCATTCTCTATGCAGCCACTTGGCAGCACAGACGTTATCCTTGGAAAGTAGAGAGTGGCGGTGCGGGTTGTTCGCTGTGGAAATCTACTGATGCAGGAGAAACCTGGAGCAAGATTAATGAGGGATTGCCAAAAGAAATTGGCAAAATGGGTATCAGCGTTTCGCGCGCCAACCCAAACAGAGTATTTGCAATTGTGGAAGCAGAAAAATCAAAGGCTGGATTGTATCGCTCTGATGATGGCGGTAAAAAATGGAATCTCCAGTCTACTGATCAAACCATCACTTCGCGGTCTTGGTATTACATGGAAGTGTTTGCTGATCCGCAGAATGCCGATGTGGTATATGTGTTGAATGCGCCCATGATGCGCTCCATTGATGGAGGTAAAACTTTTTCAAATATTCGAGTAGGCCATGGCGACACGCATGACTTATGGATCAACCCGAAGAACAATCAAAACTTTGCATTGGCAGATGATGGCGGAGGTGAGATTAGCTACAACACAGGCCGCACGTTTTCTCCGCTCAACAATCAAGCAACATCGCAATTCTACCGCGTCATTGCCGACAATCGTTTTCCGTATTGGGTATATGGTGGGCAACAAGACAATACTTCTGTGGCTACACCAAGTAGAAATGGAAGTTTTGGAATTACCGATAAGGATTGGATCAACGGCCCCGGTTGCGAAAGCGCGTGGGTAGCGTTCAACGACCCCAACAACCCAGAATTAATTTATGGAGGCTGCTACCAAGGGCAGATTGACGTATTGGATACGCGCACTAGCGAGACAAAAGATTTGCAGGAGTATCCGTCTACTAATCTAGGTTTCGCGCCAAAGAAAATGAAGTATCGTTTTAATTGGAATGCACCTCTCATCAATTCACCGCATGATGCCAAAGTAATGTACCACGCGGCCAACGTGCTTTTCAAAACTACCAATGGCGGATTAAGTTGGGACGTAATCAGCCCAGACTTGACACGCAACGATACAACCAAACAGGATGTTAGCGGAGGCCCCATTACCAATGAAGGTGCAGGAGGTGAAAATTACAACACGATTTACTATGTGATTGAGTCTCCACACGAGGTAGGAGTCATTTATACCGGCAGCGATTGCGGATTAGTTCATCTTACAAAAGATGGCGGAAAAAATTGGAGCAACGTTACGCCTGCTGGTTTGCCTGAAGGCATGATCCATTCCATAGAAGTTTCTCCGCACGAAAAAGGCACCGTTTATATTTCTGCTTCGCGCTACAAGTTCAATGATTACAGCAACATGACTTACAAATCTACCGACTACGGAAAATCGTGGACAAAAATTGGAACTGGTGTAGAGGCCGATGATTTTATCAAAGTTATTCGCGAAGATAAAAAAGTGAAAGACCTGCTTTACGCTGGCGCGGAACGAGGATTTTATATATCCTACAACGGGGGTACATCCTTCAACAAGTTTCAACTAAACCTTCCTGTAGTTCCAGTCACAGATTTGATTATTCGCGACAATGATTTGGTTGCGGCCACCGCAGGTCGGTCATTTTGGATATTCGATGACTTAGGTGCGTTGCAGCAATCAAAAGGAAATATAGATGCAGCATTAAAGATATTTACTCCGAAGCCAACCTATAGATTGTCTTCAGTTACCATCCCAGAATATTTTGGAGACATTCCCGGCCTAGGTCGCAATCCCGCAAACGGAGTTTTGTTGGATTACTTTTTAAAAGAAAAAGCCGACACAGTAAAAGTGACACTTGAAATTTTAGATATGAGTGGAAAGGTGATTCGCGCGTACACCAATAAGAAAGACGAAAGTTTCAAACCCTATCCGGGCGGGCCGCCTGCAAAACAAGTTATTCCTGCGGAAGCTGGAGTAAACCGTTTTGCTTGGGATTTCCGAACCGAGGCATTGAGTGGAGTACAAGGCGTGTTTGTGTATGGCGACTATCAAGGCCACCGCGTAGCCCCTGGAAAATACCAAGCACGCATCACACACAAAGGTCAATCTTCTGAGACGGAACTGGAAGTGATATCAGACCCAAAAGTTAGCGCCACGTCTGCCGAGTGGGCTGCTCAACAAGAATTCTTAAAACAAACAGGTGAGCAGTTTGAAGAAGTACATAAGTCGGTAAACAAGATGCGGCAAGTGAAAAAGCAAATTGAAACCTACAACGAATCGCTCAAAGACAATGCGGACGCGAAGGAAATTTTGAATTCCGGAAAGGAGTTGATCAAAAAACTGGAAAAGTGGGAAGGCAATTTGATTGAGCCCCGCAGCAAAAATTTTCAAGATGTGATCAACTTCCCCAATAAACTCAACTCAGAGTATTTGCAACTGCGCGGAGTGGCGGATCAACATGACCCGCGGCTAACGAAAGGTGTTCAAGATCGGGCGCGCGATGTGCAGGCAGATTGGAGTAAGTACAAGCAACAAATGCAAATTATTATTAACTCTGATATTAGTCAGTACAACAAGCTATTTAGAGACAAGAATATGCCTGCGCTGATTACGGAAACAAAAGAAAATGTAATTAATAATTAACGAAGTAAAAATTGATTTCAAACCCATGAGACAAATTCTCCTTGCTGGCATTATTCTGTTTTCGGTTGTCTCGTTTGGGCAAAAGAAAAACACCACTACTACTTCGGCCTCTTTATCATTTGACCAATCGCTGTACGCAGGCATGCGTTGGCGCGAGGTAGGCCCTTATCGCGGAGGTCGATCAGGCACGGTAACCGGGGTGGCGGGCAATCCAAATCTATATTATTTTGGTTCAGTTGGTGGAGGCGTGTGGCGGACAAAGGATGCGGGACAGAGTTGGGATAATATTACCGACAGTTATTTTGGAGGAACAATTGGCGCAGTGGCAGTAGCGGATAGTGACCCGAACGTAATTTACGTAGGCGAAGGCGAACAAACTCTTCGCAATAATGTCTCTAGCGGTTGGGGTGTTTGGAAATCTACCGATGCGGGAGCGACTTGGAAGCACATTGGATTGAATGACTCACACCATATTTCGCGCATTAGAATTCACCCAAAAAATCCTGAACTGGTTTATGTGGCCGCCATGGGCAACTTATGGAAGCCAAATGAGATGCGCGGAATCTATCGAAGCGCGGATGGTGGTAGTACTTGGAAAAAAGTGTTGTATATAAACGAGACAGCAATGGCTGGGGACTTAGTGATGGACCCCAACAACCCACGCATTTTATATGCGGCTACGTGGAACATGAAGCGCAACGGTTATCGTATGGATAGCGGTGGCCCTGATTCAAAACTTTGGAAAAGCACAGACGGGGGCGATACATGGGAAAATCTTTCTGACAAATCCGGTATGCCTAAGGGGATCAATGGAATTATTGGGGTGACAGTTTCACCTGTCAATTCCAATCGGGTGTGGGCGATCATTGAAAATACTGAAGCCCCCGGTGTGTACCGTTCAGACGATGCAGGAAAAACATGGGCGCGCATTAATCAAGACCGTGCATTGCTACAGCGCGCGTGGTATTACTGTCGCATTTATGCTGATACCCAAAATGAAGACAAGGTGTGGGTGATGAATGTGAGCTACGGGGTTTCAAAAGATGGAGGAAAAACTTTTGAATTGAAAAATGCACCGCATGGCGATCACCATGATTTATGGATCGACCCAAACAATAATCAACGAATGGCTATAGCCGATGACGGAGGCGCGCAAATTTCAAATGATGCTGGAGAAAATTGGACTTCGTACCACAATCAGCCTACGGCTCAGTTTTATCGCGTTACTACGGATGATTCTTTTCCCTACAATATTTTGGGTGCCCAGCAAGATAACACGAGTGTTCGTATTCCTCACCGTACGGCCGGCTCGTCTATTGGTCAAAATGATTGGGCAGCATTGTCCATTGGAGAGAGTGCCCATCTTGCCCCCGATCCAACCAACCCAAAGATCATTTACGGAAGTGATTACAAGGGCTACATGAGTTTACAGAATTTAGATAATGGCCAAGAGCGAAGTACTAGCGTGTGGCCTGACTTGCCAGCGGGGTCTGGAGTAGAAGTGATGAAGTATCGTTTTAATTGGAATTATCCACTGGTATTTAGTAAGCACGATCCAAAAAAATTATTTGCCGGATCCAATCATTTACATGCCACCATCAACGGTGGTCAGAGTTGGGAGGAAATTAGTCCGGACTTGACCAGGGGCGAACCGGAAACAATTAAATCATCGGGTGGGCCTATTACGCAAGACAATACAGGGGCAGAGTATTATGCCAATGTTTTTGTCATCAGTGAATCGCCCTACACGAGAGATGAGATATGGACGGGATCGGATGATGGACTAATTCATGTTACAGCGGATGGTGGAAAAAACTGGAAGAATGTAACGCCATCTCAATCGCCAAAGTATAATATGTGGAATAGTATCGATGTGAATCCATTTGTAAAAGGAGGAGCTTATGCGGTGGCCACTTCATACAAATTTGGAGACTATACACCCTACATCTACAAAACAACTGACTTTGGAAAAACATGGTCAACGATTACCGCGGGTATTCCAAAAGAAGAATTTGTTCGCGTAGTTAGAGCAGACCCAAAGCGCCAAGGCTTGTTGTATGCAGGAACAGAAAAAGGAATTTGGATTTCGTTTGATGACGGGGCGAGCTGGAATAAGTTTCAATTAAATTTGCCACCGGTTCCCATCGCTGACTTAGCCGTAAAAAATGATAACCTCATTGCAGCCACGCACGGAAGAAGCTTTTGGATGATAGATGATCTTACTCCTCTTCATCAGCTATCAAAAGAAATGGCGAGCAAAGAAACGATTCTGTATAAGCCAATGCCAACATATCGCATGCCCAGTCAAGGCGGCTATCGCGAACCAAAGAAAGGCGATGGAGAAAATCACCCCGGTGGAGTAATGGTTCACTATTTTATGAAAACCTTGGATGAAAAATCAGAAGTGAAGTTGGAGTTTCTAGAGGCCAATGGTAGCATCATCAAAACATTCAGTACTAAATCAAAAGAGAAGTCTGAGCTAATTACCATCAAAGTTGGTGGAAACCGTTTTGTATGGGACATGCGTCATCCCGGCTATAAAACATTCCCGGGTATGGTTTTTTACGGATCGCCCAACAGTGGGCCCAAAGCAGTGCCGGGCAAATATAAAGTGCGGCTAACGGCAAATGGACAAACGCAAGAACAAGAATTTGAGATTTTGAAAGATCCCAGAATCAGTACCACTCAGCAAGAATTTCAAGCACAATTGGATTTCCTTGTTAAAGTCCGCGATAAAGTGAGCGAGGCCAACCAAGGCGTGATTGACCTTCGAAAAATAAAAGATGATTTGGGCTCATTGAAAAATAAACTAGGAAGCGAAGCACAATTTAAAGAACTCGCTGAGGCCGTCAAGAAATTTGAAGATGAACTCACCCAACATGAAAACAATATTCATCAAACAAAAAACCGAAGTGTGCAAGATCCATTGAACTTCGGTATCAAGATGAATAATCGCTTAGCTCACCTGATGGTCGAGCAAGCAGCCGGTGATTTTCCACCCACCAAACAAGGAGAGGCCGTTAGGCAACAGCTTACGCAAATGGTAGATGAAGAATTAGTAAAACTTCAGCGCACCATTCAGCAAAATACCGAACGGATAAATTCCATGGCCAAAGAAAAAGGGATTGAAGTGATCACGATCAAGAAAAACCCTATTCTAAACTAATCTTGTCTGACGAAACGCAATTAGATAGGAATGCGCTAGAGGAAATATTTCTCAGCGCTCCTTAGCGTCTTTGCGCCTTCGCGGTAAAGATCAACACCGCTGCCCGCTATGTTTGAGGGCCCACCAAAAACGCAAGAGGCAAGCGCTGAATATTGTTCTTAATGATCCTCTGCGTCTTTGCGCCTTTGCGGTAAAGCTCAAAAATATTGTCCAATATGACTAATGGCCAACCAGAAATAAATGAAAAATCCATTTAGGCAAAGCGAAGAGATAAAGTTGAGCCACATGGTATAGCTGAAGTTCGCTTGCCTTTCATCCTTCCAAACTTTGTAAAACCAAAACATAAAGAATAAAACCACCGGAGCGAGAGCTAAAAGAAAATCATAGCCCAACTCGATCGTATAAAACGTGTTGAAGTACAACACAAAGCCAATCGCGACAAACGCAAAAATGATTTGTACAAAAATAAATGTACCACGGATCCCCAACATCATGCTCATGGTTTTGTCTCCGTGCTTGGCATCTTCTTCGTGCTGGTAGACCTGCGTCATCGGGTAATTGCCCCACAGCATTACGCTTGTGAGTAAACCAGGAATTAAGACTTTGTTCTGCATCAAATTATCAATTCCAAACCCGTTGATACCCACATAGCACATTAAGAAAGTAAATAAGCCTTGAAATAATCCAATCACCAACCATCCGCCAATGGCATATTTTTTTAGTCTGATGGCTGGATGGCTGTATGCTTTTGAAATCAACCCATAAATCAATAACATGACAGCGAACAGCAAGCTGATTTTTATAAAGGCTAACACAATGGCAATCAAATCAAAAAGCAAAGACGTGTAATATAGTCCCTTGTTTACAGGTGGTGGATTTTTTAATCCGCCAATGCTTTTTTCGTCTTTGTCAAAATAACTATTGTAAGCGTTGCTGGCGGGGTATAGCAAAAGATGAATAATGACAAAAGACCAGAGCAATCGGCTTTCGCCAAAGTTGGGAGAGATCGCCAACGCAAACAAATAAACGGGCATCAAAAAAAATGAAAATGGGATGCGTAAGTGCAAGAGAATAGAGCGAAGATAATTCATCTGTAAAGAATTGTGGCTTGAAGATAACTATTTCGATACGGTATGCGATAGATTTTTCGTGGTTTTCAATTGCCGGTAGGGATTTACATTTTTAACAAAACCTTTTACACTTTTCGCAGGTTACTCAATTTGCTAAATCATTATTCCCTAATTTTTGTTATAATGCATATTTTGAACAATGAGCTACATCACCTCCATCGGCACGGCCAACCCAGAAAATAAAATTGCCCAGCAAACCATTGCCGATTTTATGACCAAGGCAATGGGACTCAACGCTGATGACGAGCGAAAACTCCGAGCCCTACATCGGATGAGCGGCATTGAAACACGGCATTCTGTCTTAACGGATTATAGTCGCACTCAGCATTTTGAGTTTTATCCCAATAATGGGGAAGCCTTCCCTAGCACCAAACAGCGATTGGCATTGTTTCAAAAACATGCCGTTCATTTGAGTGTTTCTGCTGCCGAAAAATGTTTTTCGTCAATCATTGCGCTCAAGCGATCCGAAATTACCCATTTAGTAGTAGTCAGCTGCACGGGCATGTACGCACCTGGTTTGGACATTGATCTAGTAAAGGCGTTGGGTCTAAAATCGACCATCGAAAGAACGTGCATCAACTTCATGGGCTGCTATGCTGCCTTTAACGCTTTGAAATTGGCAAATTCATTTTGCGATCAAAGTTCTGACGCAAAAGTATTGGTCGTATGCACAGAGCTGTGCAGCATTCATTTTCAACGAGAGAATACAGAGGATAATTTGTTGGCTAATTCGTTATTTGCCGATGGTTCCGCAGCGTTATTGGTAGAAGGTAAGCCACGCAAAGGGATAAACTTAAAGCCGATTAGTTTCTTTTGCGAGATCGCCACACAGGGCGAACACGACATGGCTTGGACAGTTGGAGATTGGGGATTCGAAATGCGACTGTCATCCTATGTGCCTGATGTGATCAAAAGCGGGATCAAAAAATTAACGTTTTCTCTATTGGAAAAAATTTCACAGGGCTTCTCAGCTATTTCTTATTTTGCCATCCATCCCGGGGGTAAAAAAATATTGGAGGCCATTGAGGCTGAATTGAGTCTTACAAAAACACAAAACAAGTTTGCGTACGAGGTCTTGAAAAATTTCGGCAACATGTCATCGCCCACTGTTTTGTTTGTGTTAAATGAAGTTGCAAAGAGCTTACAAGAAGCCGATAATGGCAAAAAAATATTAAGCTTTGCCTTTGGCCCCGGCCTTACTATGGAGAGTATGGTCCTTGAAATTCAACATCACTGATGGGAAACATTTCTTTTGACACTCGCTCAACGAGCATCGAAATCATGGACAACTTGGGTTGCCAAGGCGAAGTGGTTGACCAAACACTGCGAGAGTTAGATTTTATCAATCAATGGTTGGGCGGAAATATCGTTACCCTTAACGCATTACAGTCCATGTGGGAAAATGTAGATAAGGAAAAGACTATTTCGATTGCCGACTTAGGCTGTGGCAGTGGCGAAATGCTTCGGTTGATTTCAAAACTGGCTAAAAGGGAAAACAGAAAAGTTTCCCTTATCGGGATCGATGCCAATCCGAATATTACTCGATACGCAGAAGCGAACACCCCTTCTCCTGTGGCGAAGGGGATGGGGGTTGAGGTCAAATTTGAAGCATCTGATATTTTTTCAGACAAATTCAAGTCCGAAAAATTCGATATCGTACTGTGCACGCTTTTTCTTCACCACTTTTCGGAGGAAGAGTTGGTTGCTATTTTTCAATCGCTCAAGAACCAAGCACAAGTAGGAATTATCGTGAATGATATTCATCGGCATCCGTTGGCATACTACTCCATCAAATGGCTTACGCAACTTTTTTCTAAATCGGCCATGGTCAAGTTCGATGCGCCACTTTCTGTGCTACGGGCTTTTACTAAAAAAGAACTTCAGCGGATTTTGGCGAAGGCGGGAATTGAGAATTATCAACTTAAATGGAAGTGGGCATTTAGATGGCAGTTGATTATCAGTTCACTTCCTCTCTCTCCTACGAAGTAGAGGAGGTTGGCCGAACGACATTAGGTCGGGCCAGTCTGCCGCGTAGGCAGAGGTGAGTCAAGTGAATCAAGGTATCTATTTATTCTTGGCACAATTTTTACTTATTTTTGTGGAGTTGATTCTTAAATAAACCCTTATGAAAAACACAATTGCCTTTTTAACAGTTGCCTTATTTGCCTCCTCTTGTGCTAATAGTCCCTTCGGGAAAAAAGTAAGCGAACCATTCTCTGGATCTGCCTACGAATCTAACAACCGCTTCTTTCGTGCCACGGGCAAGGGCGAAAGCTCGTCCGATAACATTGCACGGGGCAAGGCTGACATTGAAGCCAAAACCTATTTGGCTGGACAAGTAAATACCACCATGAAACAAGTGGCCGACAACTACCAAGGGCAAACCGAAAACGAGCGCGGTGCCGATGTGGCCGAAAAATTTCAGAGTCTCGCTCGCGAAGTGATGAACACTGATTTGGCCGATATTCGCAAAGTGGGCGAAAAGAAATACTACAACGAAAAAGAAAAGCGATATACTGTTTTCATTGCCTACGAGATCAAGAAGAACGCTATGTTTCGGTTCATGAAAAAACAAGCGCGTGTAAACCAAAAGATTGACGATCGCCAAATGGCCATCATCGATAAAATATTAGACGAGCAGATTAAACAATCCGAAGAGGACAATTAATTTGTTGATTCGGTGATTCGCTAATGCCGCGAACATTGCCGAATTAAACAATCAACAAATTAGCGATGGCCGTTATCGATAAAATACTAAACGAGCAGATTAAACAATCGAAAGAAAACTGATTCGATAATTATTTAATTCGATGATTCGTTCATTATGCGAATTAAATAATCAACGAATCAACTAGTTGGCATTCGCCATCTTCTCGGCCGTCTCGGCAATCTTCAACTGATTGATAAACTCATCCACCTCGCCATTCATCACAGCAGGTAGGTTGTGTTGTGTATACCCAATCCGATGATCTGTCACGCGGCTTTGCGGATAGTTATACGTTCTAATTTTCTCTGAGCGGTCTCCACTGCGCACTTGGCTTTTGCGCGAAGCCGTAATTCCAGCATTTTTCTTTTCCACTTCACGCTCGTAGAGTTTAGCACGCAGCATCACCATAGCACGTGTCCTATTTCCGTGCTGGGATCGTTCCACTTGACAGGTGATCACAATGCCGCTAGGCTTGTGCGTCATTTGAACTTTCGTTTCCACTTTGTTTACGTTCTGCCCACCTGCACCACCCGAGCGTGACGTGATCACTTCAATATCTGCCGGGTTTATTTCCACATCCACATCCTCCGCTTCCGGCAACACCACTACCGATGCAGCCGAAGTATGCACCCGTCCTTGGGTCTCTGTATCAGGCACACGCTGCACACGATGTACGCCCGATTCATATTTAAAAATTCCAAACGCACCATCGCCCTCCACACTGCTGATCACCTCTTTATAGCCCCCCGCAGTCCCCTCCGTCACATCTAATACCGATAACTTTAGTCCAATGCGATCGCAGAATCGCTGGTACATTCTCCAAAGGTCTCCGGCAAAAATCGCGGCCTCGTCTCCACCTGTGCCTGCCCGAATCTCCAAAATGCAATTCTTATAATCGTTCGGGTCCTTCGGCATCAACATCTCTTTTATCTCCGCTTCTAGCGCATCGCGCTTCGGTTCCAGCTCTTCAAGTTCCTGCTTTGCCAACTCACGCATTTCAGGGTCTTTCTCTTTTTGCAAAAGCTCCTTGGCGTGCTGCATTCCGCCCAACGATTGTTGATACGCATCAAACTTCGTCACCACTTTTTCCAAGTCGCGATATTCTTTGCTCAATTGCCCAAACTTTTTTTGGTCACTCAGCGTATCTGGTTGTACCAGCAACAGGCCCACCTCCTCAAATCGGTTTTTAATCTCAATCAATTTTTCAATCATATCCTCAAAACAAGGGCGTAAAGGTAAACAAAAACAAAATGCATTGGGCGGCCTTGCCAAGCGAAACGTCTGCCGAGCCGGACAGGCAGGCGAGGCAATCAGGCTGTCGGCAGTCGCCACCCCCAACACTTCCCCGCTCGGGCTCCAACAATGCCTCCATCCTTGGCCGATGTTCTCCCTTAGTTTATCAACAAACAAATCTGTATCCTCTATTTCAAAACTTAGTATTCAAAAATTAACATTCTTACCTTCGCCCCATGAAACACATACTTTTTATTTCCCTTTTGATATTTATTTCTTGCGATGGTAAACTAAGCGAGGAGCAGAAAAGAAAAATCCGCGAAGAGCGGGAAGAAAGCAAAATCAAAAAAATATCTGAGGCTGATATCACCGAGGCCGCTTTTGCTTATGGACGTTCCATTACTGCCATCATCGAAATGAGAGACGTGGCATTGGCTAATAAAGCATTGATTGATTCACTAGAGCAAGCCTACCAAATAGAAATTATTTCTATGAAAACCGATGATGCCACTTTGCGCGAGGTGGAAAAGAAAATAATTGAAGCCTACACATCTGGTGCTGACCCAGCCTCGATGGGCGACAATGTTCAGAAAATGGGCAAAGATTCCATTCTTTATACAAAGCCATTGGTGCAAACCATGCCCGATGGTTCCGTTCAGTTTACAAAAGCACTCGGCCTACGAATAGCAAAAAGGCAAATCATCCGCACCATCAAGTAAATGGATCATTGGCAAATTTGGATAGACACAGGTGGCACTTTTACTGACTGCATTGCCACCGATCCTAAAGGAAATTTCAAACGCCTAAAAGTTTTAAGCTCAGGCGTTCTTCGTGGAAGGATCGTTAGGCAACTAAGTCCGAATTCTTTTCGGGCAGAAATGAACTGGCCCGTAGTCCAAGATATTTTCGCAGGGTTTGATTTGTATTTCTTAGAAGCAAACGTTAAAGTTAAAATCAAATCTGTCGACTTAGCAAAAAGCATTATCTACATAGATAAACCCATTGCAAAAAAAATCAATCACTTAACCATCGAAGTCTCAACGGGCGAAGAAGTACCTGTATTTGCTACCCGGTTTTTGACTTCAACCTCATTTCAACAGCCGTTTCCAAAAATAGAAATGAAGTTGGGCTCCACGCGCGGAACAAACGCTCTCTTGGAGCGAAAGGGAGCGAAAACAGTTTTTATCACTACCAAAGGATTTAAAGACTTGCTGGAAATTGGCACGCAGCAACGACCCGATCTATTTGCTCTAAAAATTGAAAAGGAAAAACCGCTTTATACAACAGTGCTGGAAGTTAACGAACGAATCAACAGCGCTGGTGAAATTCTGACTAGACTGACCCAATCAGAAATTGATCATCTCATCAAAAAGTTGAAAAAAGAAAAAGCAGATTCTGTCGCCATTGCATTCATCAACAGTTATAAAAACCCATTGCATGAAATTCAGCTAGAGCAAGCTCTGTTGATAGCCGGGTTTAAATTTATTTCCATTTCTCACCGGCTATCAAATCAAATCAAAATTTTACCGCGTGCAGAGACAGCCGTTGTCAATGCCTATCTCGCACCTATCATTCACACCTATCTTGATGATGTTCAAAAAGAACTTATCAATACCGAATTGAAAGTGATGACAAGCGCAGGAAGTTTGCGTGGCGTTCAAGATTTCTTTCCGAAAGATAGTTTGCTCAGCGGCCCAGCTGGAGGTGTGGTGGGCGCTGCTACCACGGCA
>Ga0209490_10002441_pt1 | contig 17635 bp, 10 predicted proteins | sample MAT06_FD_187209 | JGI IMG/M metagenome (GOLD analysis project Ga0209490, IMG submission 187209) | Freshwater microbial communities from Lake Fryxell liftoff mats and glacier meltwater in Antarctica - MAT-06 (SPAdes) (version 2) | ecosystem: Environmental > Aquatic > Freshwater > Ice > Liftoff...
CTCGTGCCGGAAGAAATATCGGGCCGCGACGCGCTTGCCGTCGTAGAAGTCGCCCTCACGCCCGCGCACGGCGATGAGCTGCTCCAGCCACATCCATGCGACGACGACGTGCCCGACGGCCTCCAGGTACGTCGACGAGTTGGCGAGGGGCACCCCCGGGTCCTCGGCGCTCCACAACGTCCGGGTGACGTCGCCGACGCGGTCGGAGGCCGCTCCCAGCGCGTCGGCCTCCTCCGTGAGACCCGCTGCCCGGGCCCCCTCCACCGTTGCCGTGATCGCCACCAGCAACACTGTGAGCCCGGATCCGCCGTCGGTCACCACCTTGCGGCCGAGCAGGTCGAGACCCTGGATGCCGTGGGTGCCCTGGTGGATCGGGTTGAGCCGGTTGTCGCGGTAGAACTGCTCGACGGCGTACTCACGGGTGTAGCCGTAGCCGCCGTGCACCTGGATCGCCAGGTCGTTGGCGACGAGGCACCACTGCGACGGCCGGCTCTTGGCGATCGGCGTGAGCGTGTCGAGCAGCAGGTGTGCCCGCGCGCGCTCGTCGGGCGTGGGCGCGGTGCGTTCCTCGTCGAGCACGCGGGCGCAGTAGAGGACCAACGCCACGGCACCCTCGGCGTAGGACTTCTGGGCGAGCAGCATCCGCGCGACGTCCGGGTGCTCGACGATCGGCACGGGCGGGCCGCCCTCGGCCGTGGCCGGGCGGCCCTGGGTTCGGGTGCGGGCGTACTCGAGCGCGTGCAGGTAGCCGGTGACTCCCAGCGCCGCCGCTCCCCCGCCGACACCGACGCGTGCCCCGTTCATCATGTGGAACATCTGGGCGAGCCCGCGGTGCGGCTCCCCCACCAGGTACCCGACGGCACCGGGCGCCCCTTCCGGCGTGTACTTCCCCTCACCGAAGTTGAGCAGCGTGTTGACGGTGCCTCGGTAGCCCATCTTGTGGTCGACGCCGGCGAGGACGACGTCGTTGCGCTCGCCGGACCCCACCAGGATCTTCGGCACGACGAACAGCGAGATGCCCCTGACCCCCGACGGTCCGCCGGTGATCTTCGCCAGCACGAGGTGGACGATGTTCTCGCTCAGCTCGTGGTCGCCGCCCGAGATCCACATCTTGTTGCCGAACAGCCGGAACGTCCCGTCGTCGCGGGGTTCGGCGCGCGTGGTGATGTCGGCCAGCGACGAGCCCGCCTGCGGTTCGGACAGACACATCGTGCCGAAGAAGCGCCCCTCCACCATCGGCGTCACGTACTGCTCGACCTGTTCCGCGCTGCCGTGGGCCAGCAGCAGGTTGGCGTTCGCGATCGTCAGGAACGGGTACGCGGCCGTCCCCACGTTGGCCGCAGGCCCTCGCCCGCCAACGCCCCCAGCAGCAGGTCCAGCACCCGCTGTTCCAGGCCGTGCTCCACGACCCGGGTCCGGAACTCCGAGAGCACCCAGGGTCGAACCCCCCACCATCGAGCCCCAGCCCGAGCGCGTACTTCCACGAGATCTTGTCCCCAACCGCCTCCGCGGCCTGGCGATCAGTCAGGTTCTCCACCATCTGCAACACCGTGACCAGCGCCGACCGGCCCGGTGACCACCCCGGCCGGCCCCGCACCCCGAACGCAGCAGCGAACTCCGCGTCCGGGAACAGCTCGCCGAGCCGATCCCGCACCGTCACCGGCAACGGCGCCTTCCGCCGCCGATACGTCGCCCGCACCACCGCCACGATCTCCGGGATCGGTTCCGGCCACGACTGCGGCTGCACCGACATCAGCATGCACCATCCCACGGCCGGGGACAGCGAAGATCGACCGCGGAACGATCATGAATCAACGAGCAGCCCGGGCGCCGACAACACGCCACCATCACTAAGCCGAACTGGCCAGCAGGGTCAGCATGAACACCAAACCCCGCCCGGCACCCAGCCCGGCGGGGTTCTTCATGCTCCTACGCGCCCACCAGGAACGACGTCAAGATGCGCATGCCGAACGTCGGGCAACACCCGCCCCGTCCGCGCAGTCGCTCACACGATCGTCATGCACACTCCCGTGCCGACAACCTGATCGTTGAAGGAAGCGCCATTACGCCGGGACCGGTCGTTCGACTCCCAGGTGAAGAAGGCCTCCGAACGGGAGTTCCCCGCGCTGGTGCGCGATACCTACAAGGTGGCGCTCACCCGCGGGATGAAGGCGACGGCGATGTTCTCCACGGACCCGCAGACGCAGGAGTTCCTGGAGCACATGGCGAGCTGAGGCGAGGTCGGGGTATCGGCCGCCCACGACGAGTCCCGTCCGCTCGGCCAGGACGGTGGCAGCCAGGACGGTGGCAGCCAGGACGGTGGCAGCGACCTGACGGTCCACCGGCCGGGCGGTGAGGGTGTCGCCACTCGATCAGCCCGTTGTCCTCGCAGAACCGGGAGGCGGTGTGACACCCAGGGCGGGCGACTCCGGACAACAGCAACGACTCCCCGCCGGACGACAGAAGAGCGTTCGACCGGTCCGGTCGGATCGGCACACGAAACTGTCGGGGGTCGAAGGTATGTTCGATCCATGGACGCGGCGGCGGTACCCGAGGGCCTGGCGGCGATGCCGCCCGGTCCCGCGCTCGCCGCCGCGCTTGGCTCGGTCGAGCTGGCCCGGGTGGCCAACGACCGGATGCTCGAGGTGCTGAACGCGCAGTACCGGCAGCTCTGCCACGAACAGGCGCGCATGATCGCCACGGTGGCAGAGATCGGCCGGTGCGAGGGCTACCCCGAGCCCGGTGCTGTGATCCGGCTTCCCGAGCCGGAGCGGTACGCCGCCGAGGAGACCCGCGCCGCCCTCCGCTGGACGCGCAACGCCGCCGAGTGCGAGCACGAACTGGCCGAGACCGTCGTGCACTCCATGCCCCAGGTGTTCGCCGCGTGGTGGGCCGGCGAGCTCGACCGGCAGCGGGTGCGGATGTTCGACCGCTATCTCACCGGTCTGTCGAGCGAGGTCGTCTCCATGATCTGCCGGGTCACCGTCCCCCGGGCGCCGAAGCTGACCACCGGGCAGCTCGCAGCCCTGCTGTGTCGCATGGTCATCGCGGCCGACCCCGATGCCGCGGCCCGGTGGTACCGCAAGGGCATCCGTGAACGCAACGTCAGTGCCTACCCGTCCGCGGACGGCACCATCACCCTCAGCGCCAACGGGCTCCCGGCCGACGAGGCGGAGGCCGCGTGCGCGCGCATCGAGGACCTGGCCGGCGCCGCCAGGCGTGCCGGACACCCGGGCCGGATCGGGCAGATCCGCTGCGACCTGTTCCTCGGCCTTCTCGACGGCCGCTTCCACCACATGACCAGCGAACAGGTCATCGCCACGCTGCTCGCCGAGCACCCAACCGCCCAGCACCCAACCGCCCAGCACCCAACCGCCGGGTCCGGCCGGCCAACCGCTGGTGCCGCGCCCACCGAGGGGCCCGCTGATGGCGACGGGCTCGGCGGCTCCGGCGGCGCCGGCGGCTCCGGCGAGGACACCGGCGAGGACACCGGCGACAGCGACTCCCCCAACGGCGGTGAAGACTCCGGCGACAGCGACTGCGGCGAATCCGAGGGCGGCGAATCCGAGGGCGGCGAATCCGAGGGCGGCGAATCCGAGGGCGGCGACAAGTCCGGCACCACCGGATCCCTCGTCCCTCACGACGACCGGCGCGGAATTGAGATTCGCGTGGCCCTGTCCACCCTGCTCGGCCGCGATGACCAACCCGCCGAGATCCCCGGCCTGGGCCTCCTCGTCGCGCCGGCGGCCCGAGCCCGGGTCGCGCTACAGCGCCGAGCGCAGTGGCGCTTCGCCGTCACCGACACCGAGGGCCACCTGATCACCGAGGGCGTCACCCGCCGCCGTCCCCTATCGGTACGCCAGGCCGGCGGTCCGCCCGGCGGCATCGTCGAGCTGCATGTCCCGGCAACACTCCTGCGCGAGATGGTCGATGGCGAGGTGGAGCCGGGCGAGGAGTGGGCCGGAGTCATCGCCGACATCGCCCGCCAGTGCGCTCGCCGCCACGAGCACCTGCGCGACCTCGACGCGCGTCCCGGTGACCGGTTGCCCGCAGCCGCGCTGCGCCGCCACACCGAGATTCGCGACCGCACCTGCACCCACCCGTGCTGTCGGCGGCGCGCCCATGCGTCGGACCAGGACCACACCCATGATCACGGCCGGGGCGGTACGACGGTGCGCGTGAACCTCGGCCCCACCTGCGCGCACGACCACGACGTCAAGCACGGGGCCGGGTGGCTCGTCGAACAACCCGAACCCGGCACATTCGTCTGGCGTAGCCCGCTCGGCGGCGAGTACCGCTCCCGCGGGGAGTTCCTCCACCCGCGGATGCCCTCCCCTGCACTCGCCGAAGCCGCAGCCGCAGCCGAACCGGAGGAACCGGAAGGGTCTGACGGCGGCCGCTACGACGAAGGCCCGATCCTCCGCCCGCCCGCATTTCCGAACGCCGCACGGCGCCGTGCACCCCCACCCGCGCCCGCCTCGACGGACGAGCCCCCGTTCTGACCGGTGGACGCCCACCCAGGTCGCCCTGGCTCGCCGCGGAACCCGAGACCCGGTGCACTGGTTCGTCGTCGCACCTCGGCGGCCCTTGCCGTCTCGCGCCGACCCGCGGTGTCTGCATCGGCCGCTCGGCCGCCGGCAGATCCCCGCGTTTGACGCGCAAGGGCCCCTGGCTGGAGGTTCTCCGCCGGCAGCGCGCCAACCAGCAGGTATCGACGCGGGTTCGCGTGCCGGCCGAGCACTGGACGGGTGAGTTCCACTCCCGCTCGTCCGAGCGCAGGTAACACCACCAGGTCAGCCACCGCCCGTACAGCTCGCGACGTCGCGGCTGCTGCGGTTGCCGTCCTTGTTGCCCAGCACCAGCACCAGCACCAGCACCAGCACCGTGGTGGGATCACACGCCCTGCGTCCGCTGCCGCCCAGGTAGTGGTGCCCGCCCGCCTGCCACAGCACCTCGAGATGGCACCACGCCGGTGCCGGCCGACCCGCGACGGCCCGGGAGACCACCGCGGCATCGCCGACCACCTCGTCGAGGCAGCCGACCAGTTCCGCCTTCCGCAACCCGGCCGGATCGGAACCGAGACCGCTGGTCGCGACCCGGGCGAGCGTCGCGAGCGAAGCCGTCCCGAGCAACGCGATCACCCGGGCGGTGACCACCTCGTCGCTGCTCATCTCGCGCAGAGCGCGACCCAGTGAGTCGGCGCCGTTCAACCGCTGGGCCAGCTCCCCGACATCACGGGGCACGGGTTCGACCAGGAGGTCGGGCCGGTGGTCGAGCAACGCCGTCAGTGCGCCGGCGTCGGGACCCGCGAGATGGGCGCGCATCGACATCCGCCCAACGAATCACGGTCTGCCCGGCCGCCGGCTCCCCGGGTCACCGATCCCCGCCGCCACCCTTCTGGGGGTGCGACGGTGTCAGACGCTGACGCCGAAGTCGCGCGCGATACCGGCCAGACCTGGCCGAAGTTCTGCGACCGGTTGTCGGCGTCGTAGATGCTCACCGGGAAGACGATCTTGGCGACGTCCGGGGACATCGCCGCGAGGTTCACCTTGATCGCCTCGTCGTCGCCCTCGCCCTCGCCGGTGAGGTTGTCGCCGGTGTGCTCGACCGTGCCGTCCGGGCTGGTCAAGTTGTTGAAGAACACGAAGTGGTGGTCGGAGATGACCTTGCCGTTCGCGTTGAGCAGGATCGCCGAGGCGTCCAGGTCGTGGTCCGCCCCCGTGGTGCTGCGCACGTCCCAACCCAGGCCGACGACGACGTTCGTGAGGCCAGGCGCCTCCTTGGTCAGGCTGATGTTGCCGCCCTTGAGGAGGCTGACGCCCACGAGTACTCCCGTTCGATTGCCCGGATGCGCGGCCCACCCTAACGGGCGCAGGCCTGCGTAGCGCTCGAAACGCCTCCGTGCCGCGACCCACTCGCGACGAACCCACCCCTGTCGGGGCCACCTCCGAGGACGGCCGTGCGGCGTCTCATGGCATGGCTCGGGTTCGTCGATGGCATGCCCATTGGTTGTGTCGTGCAGCACTGTCATACGGGAACGAGCCTGCACAACGATGTGGAGTAGGTGAAGACCGGTGGCCAAGAGTTCCCCTAGGCGGAGTCGACCGAGCCTGGAGAATCCGTACGCCCTCGGCAACCGGCGGCGGACCGGATCGCACTCCGTGGCGGCGGCCGGGGCGGTCGTGGCCGGAGCGGCCGGCCTGATGGCGCTCGGCACCGCAACGGCATCCGCCGACACCACCTTCGACGACATCGGGCCGGGATCCGACGCAAGCACCTCCTCCTTCGAGTCCTCGGCGCTGAGCTTCGGCCCGGTCGACGACGGGCCTGATCTCGGCACCGACTTCGGCTCCGTCGGGTCCGCCTCGTCGGCCTCCAGCCCGGATCCCCCGTCGTCGAGCCCAGCCTTCGGCGACATCGACCTGAGTTCCGGGACACCCGGTTCCGGGTCCTCGTCGTTCGACCTGGGACCTGCGTCGGGACCGGGGGACCTGGTCGCCGGCCTCGGTGACAACGGGTCCGACCCGCTCCCGAACGTGACCACCCTTTCCTCGCCGTCGCTCGACCCCCCGTCGTGGACCGATCCGCAACCGGTGATCGAGCCGACCTCCGTGTTCGGCACCGAACCCCTCAGCACTGTCGCCCAGAGCTCCCTCACCGACCCCGTACCCCTGCCCACACCGATCGCCGAAGCCCTCGACCCCCCCATCGGATCGACGTCCCTCACAGATCCGGTACCGCTCCCCAATCTCGGGACGGACATCGCGCTCGGACCGGTCGATGCCCCCACGTCCGGCTCGCCGAACGACCTCGTCGAGCTGCCGACCCTCTCGGCTGACGACCACGTCGCGCCGCCGACCGTCCCGGCGAACGGAACGGGTACGGACCCGCTCGACGCGGGTCCGTACGGGGGCACCATCGGGGTCACGGACAGGGAGACCACGGACAGGCTGGACACCCTGCTGGGCCTGTCCGCCGACCCGGACGCTCCCACCTTCGCCCCGGGAACGATGCTCGACGTGAGCCTCGACCCCAACTCCGACCCCGCCACCGCGGGCCTGTTGCCGACCACCGGATCCGACGACGGAGTCGCTCCGCCCACCGACCCCGAAGTGACTTTCGGATGGACCGACCCCGAGACCACCGCGGCGCTCGATCGGGCCCTCCTCGGCAACGACGACAGCAGTCTGTTCGCACCCGGACAGACCTGGAGCAACGCCACCGAGGGCCTCGGCCCGCTCACCCCGACCACGGCCGGGCCACTCGACGGCCCCGATCCGGGGTACGGCTTCCTCAACGAGCAGGACTCGGACGCTCTCGACCGGCTGCTCCTCCCCCCGACCGATGGCTCGGCCGACGAGCCGCCGCTCTTCGATGTCGTGGACCCCGACAGCATCGCGTGGGGTGACGAACTCACGACCGCCGACGTCCGCACCGAGCCCGCGCCGCAACGGCCCATCACCGCGGGCGGCACCTACCGCCCTCCGGTCCCCGCACCGGGGCTGGGCACCGGGCGGAACGACGCCCCGCGCGAAGCGTCCGACACCCCGGGTGCGAACCCCGGTGGCGGACTCTTCGAACGAGGCACGGCGGGAACGTCGGACAACATTCGGGGCCACCAGCTCGGATCCGCCGCACTCGGTGCAGGCGGCGAGGTCCGGCTTCCCCAGGTACCGCGCGATGGCGCCGGCCGGCTCGACACGACCGAGGGCGGCACGGTTCTGCCCGGATCGACGATCGCCCAGTCCGGCGCGGAAACCCCGAGGTCCGGATCACAGACGGGCAACCCGTGGCGCATCTCGACGTTCGACCCGGAGAACTGGCCACCGGTGATCAGCCCGGAGCCCCAGGACGGTGCGTATGCCCTCTTGGGGGTCGTGCCGACCGTAGGAATCACGGCGATGCAGCGGGCGAGAGCCCTTGGCACATCGATGCCGGCGCAGCTGGGCGCAGCGACGGACACGTTGTACCGCTCGTTTCCGTCCGACATCCTGCTCGGCGATTTTCCCGTGCGGTTCTTCGAAGGGGACGACCAGAACTCGGTCGCCAGGTCGGTCGCGTCCGGCGCTGTCATCGCAGGCTTGGACCGCGTGGCGAACTACGCGCAGGACGTCCTGCCGGGCATCCAGCAGCGCAATCGGGAGTTCTGGCTGAACCGCAACATCGGCCCTGTGTCCGAGGTGACGGTGCGCCGAGGCCCGACCTCACAGCTCTCCAGCGGACTGAATCCGCTGACGGTCATGGCCATCGCCCCCACGGTGAACACCCTCAGCCTTCTCGGAGACCGCGCCTGCCAGGCGGTGGACTGCAACCCCCAACCTACCGACACGAACAACAACCGGTACTACGGCCGAGCGTTCCTGGATGCTTTGGAAACCGGCGCCGGGGTCTTCGGCCCCATCTTCGGTGAGAACTTCGCCACTCAGCGGGCCGCCAACCTTCGCAGCGGCGTCGCACCTCCCCGGGCCGGCAACGTGGCACTACAGACAGCACTCGCATTCGGCGCACCCGCCGCCCAGTCGCTGGCCGCGACGATTCTGACCCAGGAACCTCCGGACAAGACCGACCCGATCTATCGCGGGACCCGGGCGGTGTTCCGGGCCATCGGCGACGACTTCAACGGGGTCAACGACACCCTGTTCGGCAATGCCCGGGAGGCGGACGGGAACAACCGCAACGCCACCCGTGCCGTCGCCAACGCCGGAGCGGCCGTGGTCACCCCCGTCTTCGACGCGCTGGCCGGGGTGTATCCCAACGTGCTCCACAACCTGGGTCGTACCTACGACAGCATCGTGACCGGCCGCCCCGTCCAGAACGTCCCCATCGTGTCCCCCGGGGCGGTGCAGAGTGCCGAGGCCGCACGGCAACGGGCAGCGGAGGCGTGGCGGCTGACCCGCGAGGGTCGGCCCGGCAACGGGGAGGACGCCGCGATGCAGGCACTGGGCAACGGCCTGTACGCCATCGGTCGCGGCGGCATCGGGGCTCTGCACACGCTCGCGTCGGTGGCCGACCCGTTCCAGTCGCAGGAGAGTCGCTTCCTCGACGAGCCGACCCAGCGCCAGCGGGGGCAGGAGAGCCTCGCCGCGGCGGGCACTGCACTTCGCCAGGGCGGCGACGCGCTGAACTTCCTGGGTGAAGCCGGGGGTCGACGGCTGACGGACATCCGCCAAGGTGCCGACCGGGCGGTGCAGGGCGGGTTGAACCTGCTTCGCACCGGCAACTGGGAAGCACCTGCACCCATCCGGTACTCCGACTGCAGCGTGCCCGGCCAGGTGCAGTGCCTGACCCCGGGCACCAACAGGCTCGTCGTCGGACCCGGCGCACCGACCCGGGTCGACAACGCCGGACGCACGATGACCCGGTTCTCCGACTGCACCGTGCCCGGTCAGTCACAATGCGTCACTCCCGACACCAACAGACTCGTCGTCGGACCCGGCACACCGACCCGGGTCGACAACGCCGGGCGGACCGTACCCCGCCAGCCCGACTGCGACACCGCCTTCCAGGTCCAGTGCGTCACCCCCGGCACCAACCGCCTCGTCATGGGCACCGGACGCACCACGACCACCCTCCCCGACGGACGCACCGTCGAGAACGTGACCATCGAGTCGCTACGCCAGGAGATCGAGTCCCGCACCCCCGCCGACTACGAGCGGGCCTTCCGGAACTACAACTCCGGCCACGGCGCCGGCGCCCCGTCCCCCGCTCTGGTCAACCCCGTCACCCAGATGCAACAGCAGATCCAGAACGGCATCGGAACCCAGGTCGAGAGGCTCGGCAACACCTACAACCGGGCCGTCCAGGACACCGGCAACGCCATCCGGCGGGGCGGCGACTTCGTCCAGGGCTGGACCAACGACCGGCGCAACGAGGCCAGCCGGGCATGGAGCAACCTCCAGCAGAGCCTGCCCTGGAACCGCCGCTGACCCACAGGCCACTCCTGTCCGCCGACCCCGCAGTGCCGACCCCCGCCCGCTCCACCGGGCGGGGGCCGGCGCGTCCGTCAGCCGAGGAGCTTGCGCAGCGTCCGACCCGCCAGGTCCACCGCTCCCGGCTGGTGCCCGTTCGTCACCAGGTTCACGATCAGCCCGTCGACACCGGGGTCGAGCACCCGCGCCTGCAGGTCCGCGGCGACCTGGTCGGGATCCCCGACGAACTGACGCGCCGTCGCCGCCGCCCGCTCCTGGTCCGGCAGCGCGTCCAGGTCGACCCCGCGGCCGCGGAAGAAGGCGCGCTGCTGCTCGCGCGCCCGGTCGCCGTTCTCGTCCATCATCACGAACGCGAGGAAGCTGCAGCGCCTCGTCGAGCCGCTCGAACCGGTCGGTGAAGGTGCCGAAGTCCCAGCCGAACTGCCGGTGCTCCAGCTCGAACCAGCCGGCGCCGATACCGAGCACGGCGCGGCCGCCACTGACGACGTCCAGGGTGGTGACGGTCTTCGCCAGCAACGCCGGGTTACGGTAGGTGTTGCCGGTGACCAGCGCAAGGGCTCCACGGTCCCACCGCGCGCGAACGGCCCGGTCGCGCGAACCCGTCGCCCGAGAGTGCCGTTCGCCCACCGGCGAGGAGTCCGAGGCGCGTCCGCCCTCGGGCCGAGGCAGGATGAGGCATGACCACGACCTCGACCCGACCGGCGCGCAGCGGGCTGGACCTCTCGTGGGTCGACCCCGGCATCCGCCCGCAGGACGACCTGTTCGGCCACGTCAACGGCCGCTACCTCGCGACGCACGTGATCCCCGAGGACCGGGCGCAGGACGGCGCGTTCCGCGCGCTGCGCGACCGGGCCGAGGCCGACGTCCGCGCCATCGTCGAGCAGGCGGACGGCGAGCCCGGCAGCGACGCACGCAAGATCGCCGACCTCTACGCCTCCTTCTCCGACGTTGCGCTCGTCGAGGCTGCGGGCGTCGAGCCGCTCCGGCCGCTGCTCGACGACGTCGCGGGTGCACCCGACCGGGCCGCCCTCGCCACTGTCCTGGGCCGCCGCCAGCGTGAGGGGCGCGCCTCGCTGTTCGGCTCGTTCGTCAGCACCGACGCCAAGGACCCTTCGCGCTACCTCGTGCACCTGTCGCAGTCCGGCCTCGGGCTGCCCGACGAGTCGTACTACCGGCAGGACTCCTACGCGGAGATCCGCACGGCCTACGTCGCGCACCTGGCCCGACTGGCCGAGCTGGTCGGGCTGCCGGCGGGCACGGGCGAGACGGTCATGGACCTGGAGACGGCGCTCGCGGCCGCGTCCTGGGACCGCGTCACCAACCGGGACGCCGAGAAGACCTACACCCTGATGACGCTCGCCGAGCTGCGTGCGCACGCGCCGGAGTTCGACTGGGACTCCTGGCTCGGCGCCCTCGGTGCCCCGGCCGGCGCATTCGACGAGGTCGTGGTGCGGCAGCCGAGCTTCGTCACCGCCGTGGCACAGCTGTGGGTGCAGCGGCCGGTCGAGCAGTGGCGGGCCTGGCTGGCGGTCCGCACCGCGTCCGCGTGTGCCGAGTACCTCACCGAGGCGGTCGTCGAGGAGGACTTCGCCTTCTACGGCCGCACGCTGTCGGGCACACCGCAGGTGCGGGAGCGGTGGAAGCGCGGCGTGTCGGTCGTCGAGGGTGCGCTGGGCGAGGCGGTCGGCCGGCTCTACGTCGAGCGCCACTTCCCCGCGTCGAGCAAGGAGCGGATGGTCACGCTCGTCGCGAACCTCGTCGAGGCCTACCGGCAGAGCATCGCCGAGCTGGACTGGATGGGCCCGGCCACGCGCGAGCGAGCGCTGGTGAAGCTGTCGAAGTTCACCCCCAAGATCGGCTTCCCGGACACGTGGGAGGACTACTCCGCTCTGGAGATCCGGCCCGACGACCTGCTGGGCAACGTGCTGCGCGCCGGCGCCTGGTCCACCGACCACGAGTTCGCCAAGATCGGCCGGGCGGTCGACCGCGGCGAGTGGCTGATGACCCCGCAGACGGTCAACGCCTACTACCACCCCCGCATGAACGAGATCGTCTTCCCGGCCGCGATCCTGCAGCCGCCGTTCTTCGACCCCGAGGCCGACGATGCCGTCAACTACGGCGGGATCGGCGCGGTCATCGGCCACGAGATCGGCCACGGCTTCGACGACCAGGGCTCCAAGTACGACGGCGACGGCACGATGGTCGACTGGTGGGAGCCTGCGGACCGCGCCGAGTTCGACCGCCGCGCGCAGGCACTGATCGAGCAGTACGACGCCCTGTCCCCCGCCGGGCTGCCCGACCACACGGTGAACGGCGCCCTCACCGTCGGGGAGAACATCGGTGACGTCGGCGGGCTGACGATCGCGCTCAAGGCCTACGAGATCGCTCTGGGCGCCGAGGAGGCGCCGGTGCTCGACGGGTTCACCGGCGTGCAGCGCGTCCTGTTCAGCTGGGCGCAGGTGTGGCGGGCGGTGACACGCGACGCCGAGGCGGTGCGCAGGCTGGCGGTCGACCCGCACTCCCCACCGGACCTGCGCTGCAACGCCGTCGCCACCAACCTCGACGCCTTCCACGAGGCGTTCGGGGTGCAGGGGTCCGACCTGCTGTGCACGCCGCCCGAGCGGCGCGTCCGCATCTGGTGAGGCGATCGCGCCCGCGAGGCCGTCCGGGGGCAAGCCGCGGGACAGCACTGACAACATCGACCACCCGCACACGCGCGACGCACCTGCGACGGTCGCCGGGACCGGCCAGGTCGAGTGCGTGCCGAGCGTGTGCCGACATGCCGGCCACATCGCCGCCTGCCTGCGCGAGCGAGGCGCGGTAGACGGCGATGGTCGCCGGCAACGTGTGGAGCTCTTCGGTGTCGGCCCAGGGGGAGCCGACCGGTCGAGGACCGCTGACTGCGGCAGGAAACCGCGAACCGGGTCGGGTTGGTGCGCCAGCACCTCCTCGACCAGGTAGTCGACGATGTACCGGTCGTTCCGGCGGACCGGGCGATGAAGCCGCCGACGTCGTCGCGCCCCTGCGTCGAGAGCGCGGCGAACTGGAGCGCGGCGATCCACCCCTCCGTCCGCTCCTCCAACACCGCGACGTCCTCCGCGGCGAGACACCACCTCTTCTGCGCCAGAGCCGTTAGCTTGACAGACCCGAACCACCGTTGATCTTCAAGTCGCGCCCGTCGACTTGAGTTGACAGACCTCCCGCTCTCGGAGGAGCTGTGCGTGGCGGAGCTGGCGGTCGTGGACGCCCGGCAACGATGATCAGCATGCCCGGGCGATCCGGTTCTGCAGTTCGCAGGCCGGCTCACGTTCGCGTTGGTTGACGATTGGACGGGCTATTTCGGAGTCGTTATGCCGGGCCGGCGGCGCCGGATGGGCTCGATCGTGGACATCTCTTCGGGCGTGGCGATCCTGAACGGCGGGTTCTGCGGCTCGGTGACGGCCCGGCGTCCCTGCCCGCGGGTGGCGCGCAGGCTGGCTCCCACCGAGACGGCGAGGATGGTGATGATGACGGCGAGGGAGATCGTGGTGGGGATGTAGAAGAGGTCCACCTTGAGGACCATCTTGATCCCGACCCAGATGAGGACCAGGGCCAGCCCGAACTTGAGGTAGATGAAGCGGTGCATGAGGTCGGCGAGCAGGAAGTACATGGCACGCAGGCCGAGGATCGCGAAGGCGTTCGCGGTGAACACCAGGAAGGGCTCGTCGGTCACCGCGAAGATCGCGGGGATCGAGTCGACGGCGAAGACGATGTCGGTGACCTCGACCAGCACGAGTACCGCGAGCAGTGGCGTGGCGAGCAGGACCCCGCCGCGGCGGATGAGCAGTCGCTGGCCGTGGTAGGCGTCGGTCATCGGGATGAGGCGCCGGAACAGGGCGAGTGCGCGGGAGCGGGACGGGTCGAGGTGCTCGTTGCGGGTGCGGATCATCCGGTAGCCGGTGTAGATCAGGAATGCGGCGAACACGTAGAGGATCGCCGAGAAGCTGGCGATGATGACCGAGCCGGCGGCGATGAAGATGGCCCGGAATACCAGCGCCCCGAGCACGCCGAGGAACAGCACCCGGTGCTGGTACTCCCGGGGTACGGCGAAGTAGCTGAAGATGATGGCCCAGACGAAGACGTTGTCCACGGAGAGGGACTTCTCGATGAGGTAGCCGGCGAAGTATTGCTGGCCGAACTCGGCGCCGTAGAGCGACCAGATCAGGACGCCGAACCCGATCCCGAACGCGACCCAGACCACCGACCAGGCGGCGGCCTCGCGGACGCCGATGACGTGGGCGCGGCGATGGGCGAACAGGTCGATCGCGAGCATGAGCAGGATCACGGCCAGTACCGCGAGCCAGGCCCACAGGGGAACGGACAATTGACACCACTTTCGAGGATGGTCCGCGAGCGGACGTGAAGGTCGTGGGGGAACCGGGATCTTCGGCGGTCGGGTCGCGGTGAGAGGTGGGTGTGCCGCGGTCAGGGATGCAGGGTCAGGGCGACCCGGGCGTCGGCGGGCAGGGTGCCGTCGGTGAGCAGCGCGACCCAGCCGCCGCGGGCGAGCACTGCTTCGATGAGCTCGTCGACAGCGTCGTCGAGCACGTCCGGTGCGTCGACCGCGGACATCTCGGTGGTGGGGGTGAGGGTGTCGCCGTCGGGGGTGAGCCGGGCGGGCTGGAAGTAGCCCTGCTCGACCGCGAGCATCTCGGGGCGTTCCCAGCGGGCGGCCAGCCAGGCCTTCTCGATGCCGTGCACCGCACGGCCCTGGTCGCGTCGTTGCGCGAGCAGGGTCAGTGCTTCGGCCTGCCGGGACAGCAGGTAGGTCTCGATCACCGGCCGGATGCGGACCTGCAGGTCCTCCAGTGGGCTGAAGAGGTGGTTGCCGGTCAGGGTGCCGGCGAGCCGGGCGGTGTTGCGAGAAAGGCGGCGGAACGTGGACAGGGTGGGCTGGGCGGCGGCCAGGACCAGCGGCGCGGGATGCAGCCGAAGGTAGGCGCCCAGCGACTGGTCGACCTCGCGGAGGAACCGCTCCCGGGCCGCCTCGCCGCGCCGGTGGCCGGGATCGCAGCCCGGGAACCCGTGGGTGACGGGGGACAGCCGGCCGCCGGGGGCGTCGAGCAGGCGGGCCTCGTCCGCGGCGAGGAGCAGCACCACGTGCCGCGGGGTGCGGTGCAGGGCGCGGACCAGGTCACGGGTGGCGAAGGTGGGGTCGATGACGCAGCGGTCGACGACCTCGACCGGCAGGTCGAACCGGGCGACGTGCGCGGCCGACGCGAACAGCCCCAGCCCCCGGTCGACCGGGCCCTCGACGCCACCGACCAGGGTGTCGACGACCCGGGCCAGGTCGCGGGCCGCGGGATCGTCCACCGCGAGCAGCCGCTGGCGCGCCGCGCGGGCCAACTGGTCCAGCCTGGCCCGGTCCGCGGCGCTGAGCCGCTCGCCCGGGGCGGTGGTCAGCAGCAGCGACACGCTGGGGTGGGCACGGTAGCGCTGCAGGCCCAGCACCGCCGCCGCGGTCAGGGGCGTCGGTAAGAGGTCACCGACCCGGTCCGCGGTCCGGGGGCGGTGGGTGTCGATGCCGGCGCGGGTGGCACGCGTGCTCATCGGTGCCCACCGCCGCCCGCGCCGCCACTGTCCAGGTGCAGCTCCGCGCCGAGGGTGTCGGCGAGCACCTGGAGCCGCCGTCGTAGCGCGCGGTCTCGTCCGCGGCGGGTCGGCCGCAGGGGCTTGTCCACGATCGTCGTGCGGGTCACCTCGACTCCGACCAGGCCGCACATCGCCCGGGCGGCTCGGGCGAGGCTGGCGATGTCCTTGTCGCGGCGTCTGGCGGCGAGTGCCTGCAAGATGGGGTTCATCGTCCCCGGCGCCGACTCCCGGACCAGCGACACGACCAGCGGCCGCGCCTCGGTGGCGGCGCGGCCGGCTGCGTCGAGGAGACCACGGGCCACATCGCCCGGGCCGGTGACCACCACGAGCAGCGGCACTGGCGGGCACTCGGTGGCCCTGGGACGGGGGTGCGTCAGCGGTCCGGGTGCCTGGTCCGGCAGTGCGCGCTCCACGTCCGCCGTCGCGGAGTTGGTGTGGAGGTGGAAGGGTGTCAGCTCACTCATTGTCATCGCAGCTCCCTCGAAGGGCCGTCCGCGTCGAGGCGGACGGCGGTGGCGAGGTCTCCCTCCGACCGCGCCGGCCGCGTCGCGGCGGCCGAGCGGGCGGGTCCGCCGGGCCACTGCGGAGGTGCCGTGATGATGACGGATACCGGATCGAGGTACTCCCTCAACCTCCAACATACACGAATCGTGCTTCGCGCAACGTTCTTCGCTCCATGGGTCGTCAGGGCGCGGCTCGTTTCGTCGGTCGGGCCGGGGTGACGGGTCCGTGCGTGACGATCCGGTGGACCTCGCCCTCGGCCAGGGTGTAGCTGAGCCCGGCCGCGCCGCAGTGGCCGGTGTCCCCACGGTCACGCAGGGTCGGGGAGTCGTGGAGGAGCCTGGCATGAACGGGACGCTACTCGCAACCACACTCGCACCCACGGGCCAAATCTGGATCTTCATCCCGACAAAGACACTGCTCAGAGGTGGGCCTGACGAACCAGCATGCGAACCGCGAACTCCTGGCCAGAGGTCCGGAGATCACGATCCGCCAGGTGGCGTCCCGCGCCGTCGCCACCGACCGACGTCGCGCACCGCACTCCGGTAAGGGTTTCCATACTTGCCAAACGGCTCCGGGCGAGCCTCCTCTATTGTCGCGCGTCATACTCTGCGAGTGGCACATGGCGACGGCGATGTCAGCAGCGGTCAGACACTGAGGCTTATTCACAACCCAGCTGTCGATCATCGCGCAGGCCCTCTGAGCTGCGACGATGCGGTGGCGGGTGATAGTTGTGAATAAGCCTCTGAGAATGCCAAAGGCGGCGATCGTCGTACCGATCGACAAGCCCGGCGAAAACGTACTCATGATATGGCGCCATCGGTTTATCATGGACCGCTGGACGTGGGAGTTGCCGGGCGGCTATGTCGATCCCGGAGAGGATCCGATGGCGTGTGCCGCCCGGGAGGTCGAAGAGGAGACCGGGTGGCGCCCACGATCCGTGCAGCCACTTGGGAGTTTCCAGCCACTTGCCGGCACGGCCGATTTCGAGAATCTGTTATTCCTTGCTGATGGTTGCGAGCCAACCGGCAATGCGCCAGACATCAATGAGGCTACGCGGGTGGAGTGGATTCCACTGGCAAGTGTTGAGCACAAGATCGATGCAGGGGAGATCATCGGAGCCGCCGCCCAAGTCGCCCTACTAAAGGTGCTTATCCGTAGCAGGTGATAGTGGCGGACCAGTGTCGGGTGATGCTGTTTCCTTACGCCAGCTTGATGCATCATGGTGTTGGCTGGGTGGATGGATGTCACGTCGGGTCAACGCGGTGAGCTGCGGGCGCCGGTGAACAGTTCGGAGGTCGCTGCGTCGGTGGCCCCGCGCTCGCGGGGGTGGTCCCGACAGGCCGTGACGCGCCATCGCCGGCAGCACGTCGTCCCCGCGCTCGCGGGGACGACCGCCACGCATTCACGAGCCACCCGTCGGCGTCGGGACCACCCCCGCGAGCGCGGGGACGACCGGGGAGCAGTCGGCTACAGGTCGTTGGCCGGGGGACCACCCCCGCGAGCGCGGGGACGACCGACCGTTCCGCCCTGACGGCGCAGCCCATGCGGACCACCCCCGCGAGCGCGGGGAC
>Ga0209490_10002444_pt1 | contig 17625 bp, 8 predicted proteins | sample MAT06_FD_187209 | JGI IMG/M metagenome (GOLD analysis project Ga0209490, IMG submission 187209) | Freshwater microbial communities from Lake Fryxell liftoff mats and glacier meltwater in Antarctica - MAT-06 (SPAdes) (version 2) | ecosystem: Environmental > Aquatic > Freshwater > Ice > Liftoff...
AAAATAGTTCCGATAACTGCAAAAATTAAATATGAGTTTTTAACCCTTCTATAATTCTTTGCTCCATAATTCATACCAATTACAGGTTGTAAAGCATTTGCTAAACCAATGATGTTTAATAAGATTGCCTTGAAGAATTTCATTTGTGATCTGAGATTGTTTTTGTAAAGTCATTTTTTATTTCTTGGATACTTAGTGCTTGCTCAAGCTTAGATAAACGGCTAAGACGATGCTGCTTCACTACTTCTAATTCCATTTCTTTTCTTAATCTAAGTGTGTTCATAACCTCATCTATGTTTTTCCCAGGCTTCTACTTAGGTAAACAAAAATATTTATGTCATTGCTTAACTTTTTTTCCACAGGATGCGAAATGAAATGCAGTGTTTGAAATTGCTGTGTCCAAAAGGGACACAGCAATTTCAAACCATTGCGTTCGTGTATATCTTAATGAGAAACTTTTCGACTCAGCCTATTTGGAGGACTTATGCTTCATTTCCCTGCTTTACGGAAACCCACGCAGAACACATCTAGGCTAGATTCGCAATGACAATATACATTTAATTTTGCACAACTACTTAATCAAGTTTCATACTCTTTCGCATATTACCAAAAAAATAAGTATCATAAAAATACTGGTGTGGGAGCAATCTTTTAAGTAGGAAAAAAAGTTTATCTAACCACATTGACAACATAGAATCTGAGACAAAATATTGTCTTTTAGGTTTCCTATCTTCTAAAGCCTTTAAAATCATATTTGCAGGTATTTCGCACGACATACCATTCGTGTTTCCTTCTACAACACCTTGAAGAAATATTTTACAATTTTTATCATACAGAGCTTTGGTTTCCGGCGACATATTGGCAAATGTTCTCTCGTAACTAGCCTCGACTTTCTTATAAACGTCTGTCTTAAATGAACCTGACAATATAGAGATAACTTCTACGCCAGAAGATAATAATTCCATTCGCAAAGAGTCTGTAAATGCCTCCAGTGCAAACTTTGCAGCCGATAAGAGTCCAAAATATGGTAGGGCAATTCTGCCACAATCTGCACTCATGTTTATGACTCGGCCTTTAGCTTTTCTGAGCATTGGTAAAAATGCTTGTGTAACAGCAATTTGACCTATAATACCTACTTCAAAATTCCATCTAACGTCATCTATCGGAACACACTCTAAAGGCCCATAGGCTATTGTAGTTGCATTGTTCACTAATCCCACCAGTCCTTCATCACCGACTGATAATGAAACAAATTCATATGCGGCTTGAATTTGTTCTTGATTTGTGATGTCCATGATTATTGGAGTTAAATTACCGAATGCAGCCTGTTTTAGTGATTCAGCATCTTTTTCTGTGCGGACTCCAGCAAAGACTTGGTATCCTTGCTTATCTAGTAAAAGCGCTGTTGCTCGACCGAGACCAGAAGATGTTCCTGTGATTACCACAGCACCTTTTTTACTATTAGCCATAAATACTTCCTCCATCATAATGAAATATATTTTCAGATCCAAAAATGTCTATTTATTTTTGCACAACTGCTTACGATCTATATCGACTTGATGAAAAACTAAATCCAAAGACTAGAACAAGCTAGAAACAAGTGGCTGTGAGTATCCTTGATGCTTACGCGAACCATGCATAACCATCTTTACGCCACTTTTTGGGTAACATTGATCTTCGTAATGCTTTTGTTTTTCTGGTCGCTTGTTAGCCAGCGCTAATTTATAGTTTGCAAGAATAGTTGCTAACATCAGCTTCATTTGAAATAGGGCAAAAGACCCTGCAATACAACTACGAGCGCCGCCACCGAAGGGCATAAATTCATAAGGAGAGAATTTTTTTTCTAGAAAGCGCTCTGGGTTAAATTGTTTCGGATTTGGGTATAAGTCTTCGCGTTGATGTGTTAAATAAATATTACCAATGAGTACTGTACCTGAAGCTAACTCATAATCCATGATCTCTATTGGAGAATCTACCACTCTTGGTAGCATGAAAATTGGACTTGGGGAAATTCGTAAAGACTCGTTACAAACAGCACTTAAATAGGGCAATGCAACAATACTCATTGGATCTGGGGTTTCACCAAGGCGATCGAGCTCCTCAACTAGTCGATCACGAACATCTGTGAAACGATGAATCCAATATAAACACCAACTTAGGGAATGCACTGAGGCTTCTCTACTTGCTAATATAGGGAAAAACAGGAGATCGCGCACCTCTTCATCGCTTAATGGTTTACCTGTTTCATCACAAGCAAATATCAAATCGCAGAGCATATCGGTACGTGAAAAATCTCCTTGCTTGCGGCGTTGCTGAACTTCATTGTATAAAAATTGGAAAATTTCTTTGAGGAGGTATTTATGGTATCCCCAAGGACTTAGTTTACCTAAATCCAGTTGGGTAAAAGGTAAGTCAGAGATGAATTGAAACAAAGGAGATTTTTCATATTTATTACAAGAGGTATATAGACTTTTTATTTTTTCATAACCCTCTCCTTGTTGCAATCCTATTACAACCTCTATAGCTACTTCCAAGGTAATTTCTGATATTATTTCAGAAGCAATGAAAGTTTTTCCAATCGCTTGTTGACTAATAATCTTTTCTGTAAGTTCGCAAATACGTCGTCCACAAGCTACCATTCGCTCTCCGTGGTAAGCCTTCATTAAGATAGAACGGCGATGCTTATGAACTAATCCACCGATATGGAGAATTCCTTGCTTGCCGATGTTTCCAACTGTAATATTAGAATCTTCCCCGTAGAGACTAGGTGCTATAATTTCTTTGCTATTACTTAAAATCTGCTTTATTCCTGAGGGATTGCTAATGTAAACTGTTGGTGTAGAACCAAACATGACAGTGAAAATTTCACCGTAACGTTTATAAATAGCATCCATAAGACCAATTGGATTATTCTTAAGCTGGTAATATAGTAGCCAATTGGGTGTTTTTACTGTTGGAGGTAGTTTCATAAATATTACTTACTTTAGTATTGTCAGGAAAAAAATTAAGAACCAACTCCAGAGGTTAAACTAAACCAGCAACCGATAGTTGCGGCTTTCCTTGATAGTTACGCTTACCATGCATGAGCATCTTCACACCACTTGCAGGGTAAGAAATCAAACCTCCAAACTTGGGACGTTCTGGTTTTTTACTGGCTAATGCTAGCTGATAACGTGAAAGAATTGTTGCTAGTACCAGCTTCATTTCAAATAATGCAAAAGCCCCACCAATACAACTCCTTGCACCACCACCAAATGGCAAAAATTCAAAATGTGAGTATTGTTTTTCAAAAAACCGCTCTGGTTTAAATTGTTTAGGTTCTGGATATATATCTTCACGTTGATGCATAGAATAAATATTACCAATTAGTATTGTCCCTGGGTCAAACTCATAACCCATAATTTCAATAGGAGACTCTACTAACCTGGGAAATGTGAATAACTGAGTTGGGTAAATACGTAAAGCTTCATTGCAGACATTATTTAGATAAGGCAATGTCACAATACTCATAGGGTCTGGAAATTCACCAAGAGTATTTAGCTCTTGGAGTAGTTTCTGGCGAACATCAGGTAAATGATGAATCCAGTACAATGCCCAGGCGATCGCAGCACCGGAAGCATGTTGAGCTGCGAAGATAGGAGATAATAGTAGGTCGCGCACCTCTTCATCACTTAATGCTTCACCCGTCTCATCACAAGCAGATATGAGAGTGGAGAGAGTATCGCTGGATAGGGAAGCCGGTTTTTGACGACGTTGAGAAACCTCTGAGTCCAGGAATTGGAAAATTTTTTGAGAAAGGTTAAGTTGATATCCCTGTGGACTCCATTTACCGAAATCTTGGCTCACAAAGGGAAGTTGTAACAAAAAATTGATAACAGGAGATTGTTCATACTTCATCAAAAAACTAAATAGATGCTTAATTCTTTCATAGCGATCGCCTTCGTTTAAACCTACTATAAGTTCTATGCCAATTCGGAGAGCAATCTCTTCTATAATTTCATAGGCAAGAAAAGATTTTCCTATGGTCTGTTGACTGATTATTTTATCTGTAATTTCGCAGATACGTTGCCCGAAAGCTCCTGTACGCCCTGCTTGGAAGGAAGTCATCAAAAGTTTACGTCGGTGTTTATGACGCAAACCATCTAATTGTAAGACGCCTTGCTTCCCTGTACCTATAGCAAAACTTTCGTTTAAAGCACCGCTAGCTGTAATCTCTTTTGTATTATTGAAAACCTCTTTAATACCTTGTGGGTTACTAATATAAATAGTCGGTTGAGAATCAAACATCAAGGTGATAATATCACCATATTTTTTGTAAATAAGATCCATATAACCAAATGGATCGGTCTGGAACTTTAGATAAAATAGCCAATTAGGGTCTTTTGTTGTTGGAGGTAGTTTCATAGATATTAATTAGGTAAAGTATTATCTATACAAATTCTTAATTGTTTAGCTAATTCTTGAATATGAGGTTCAACAAATATAGAAAAATGGTCTCCTGAAACTTCAATTAATTGAATAGGTTGAATTGAAAATTTACTCCAACCTAGCAAGTGATCGTCAGTGTTGAATTCTGGACTTTCAAAATCATGAATAATTTGCTCAGTAGCTCTAAATAAAGTTATTTTATCGGGATAAACCGATGGAGCGTAATCTCGCATGGCTTGAACATGAGCCTTGAAAAGTTTGTAATAGTTTAGAAAATCTTCAATTTCTGTATCGCTAAATATGAAGCTTGCTTTCTGATTAATCAAATCAAGTTGCTTGTTAAATGGCAAATATCGAAGTTCCTCAAAAGTTAAAGAAAAATCTACATTATTCTCAGTTTTTATTGATTCTGCCATGCGGAGTAAGAATTTAGCATCATCATCCTTTGTAGATTCAATAGGTGTTTCTGATAATATGGCATCCATAACAACTAATAAATCTACTGTTTGACCTTGCCTTTGCAGTTGTTGTGCTATTTCAAAAGCAAGTACACCACCATAACAATGACCTCCTAAAAGATAAGGGCCATTTGGTTGTACTTTACGAATTTCTTGGAGGTAGCGAGTTGCTGCTTCTTGTACTGATATGAATTCTGATAGGTCTTGCTCTGGACTATGCTCTAAAGCATAAAATGGATAATCTTCACCAAGTCTTCTGGATAAATTAAAGTAGTTATTCACACCTCCACCAGCCCCATGCACACAAAAGAAAGGTTTCTTGGAACCAGAAGAATTAATTGCTATTAGAGGAGAATTAGAAATCTCACGAGATACCTGAGCAACAATGGCCGATAGTTTTTCAATTGTTGGATTTTCAAAGAGAGTAGATAGAGTGAGGTTATGCCCAAACATATCTTGAATTTGAGCCATTAACCGGACAGCTAAAAACGAATAACCACCCAAGTCAAAAAAATTGTCTGTTACCCCGATAGGGCTAGCCTTGAGAAGGTTTTCCCAAAGTTTTACTAATGATAATTCTGTAAAATTTCGAGGAGCAATGAAGGATTTATTAGTATTTTTCAGGTTATTTTCACTGTTTCTGTTTTGCAACGCCAGCTTATCTACCTTGCCATTAGGTGTAAGTGGAAATGCATCCAGTACAACAAAGGCAGATGGTAACATGTAATTCGGCAGTTTTTGTTGTAAAAATAGTAAAATTTGTGTAGTTATATCCTGCTTGTCTGCGACAATGTATGCAATTAAACGGGGATTTTGTTGAGCGTCATTGCTTGCAATGACAACACATTCTTGCACATCTGGATATTGTGCGATCGCAGTTGCTATTTCACCTAATTCTACTCGAAAACCTCTAATTTTTACTTGCTCATCATGACGACCCAAGTATTCAAGATTCCCATCTTGGACGTATCGGACTAAATCGCCTGTTTTATACAGTTTATTTCCTGGTATAAAGGGATTATCAATGAATCTTTCCTGAGTTAATTCTGGGCGATGTAAATAACCCTTTGCTAACCCATCACCACTAAGATAAAGTTCTCCAATTACTCCTATAGGCGTTGGCTGTAAATCACGATTTAATACATATCTTTGAGTGTTATCTATTGGACGGCCAATGGGCACAATGTGAGCTTGTTCTGATAATAAACTAGTATCGTAGTAAGTCGCATTAGCGGAAACTTCCGATGAGCCATAAAGATTAATTAGTTTTGCAAATGGCATCAATTCTCGGAAAGATTGAACTAATTTAATGGATAATACTTCTCCGCTAGTTATCCAGAATTTCAGGTGCGTTAATTTCTTAACTAGATGGTTATAATTATCTAAAAGTAGTCGTAATAATGAAGGTACAAGTATAATTCGAGAAACTTTGTGTTGTACTAGAGATTCTATAAACAATTGTGGGTCTAGTACAGTTGCATTACTGATAATTACTATGGGAATTCCTTGAAGTAAAGGAGCAAAAATTTCCCAGACAGAATCGACAAAACTAATAGCGGTTTTCTGACAGCAAACTTCTCTTGCAGTGAAAGGATAGGTCTTCCACAACCAGTGTAAACCGTTTACTGTACCCCGATGGGTACCAAGAACACCTTTGGGTGTTCCAGTTGACCCAGAAGTGTAGATAATATAAGCGAGATCGTCACAAGCAGAAATGTTAATGGGATTTTCCCAGCTTTCTTGTGAAATTTTCTCTTTGTGGATATCCAAGCAAACGGTTTTAGCCGCAGATAATGATAGTTTTTCTAAAATTTCTTGCTTACTAATTAACAGCGGTGCTTCGGAATCAGAGAGCATAAAATTCAAACGTTCTACCGGATAACTTGGATCAAGGGGAATGTATGCACCACCAACTTTGAGAATAGCTAAAATCCCCACTATCATATCTAGGTCGCGTTCCAAACATAGAGCAACCAAAGTTTCTTTTGTTACACCCTGTTTGTGTAAGTAATGTGACAGTTGATTAACTCTATGGTTCAGTTGACGATAAGTTATCTCTTCAGAATCGCTAATTAATGCTACATAATTAGGTGTTAGTTCAACTTGCTGCTCAAATAATTGATGCAGAGATACGTCTTGAGGGTAGTCTGCACAAGTTTGGTTAAACTGAAATAATAATTTTTCTTGTTCACAAGCAGAAAGTAGAGATAATTCACTCAAATGCTGCTCTGGATTTGCGACTATATTTTCTAATAAGGTTTGGAAATTGTTAATAAATTGGGTAATTGTTGTTGAATCAAAAATATCTGTGTTGTATTCTAAACAGCCTGTTAATCCCTCTTCGGATTCAGACATTGATAGAAAAATATCTAGTTGAGCGGTACCGCTATCAAATTCCAAGGTACGTAAAGTTAAACCAGACGCTTCCTCTACAGAGCCTGGGGTGTTTTGCAAGACAAACATTATCTCATAAAGCGGATTTCGTCTTAAGTCCCGTTCGGGTTGCAATTCTTCTACAAGCATCTCAAAAGGCAAATCTTGATGTCCATAAGCATCTAGAGTCACCTCCCGTACTCGATGTAAAAGTTTGCGAAAACTGGGATTACCACTGAGATTATTACGTAACACCAAAGTATTAACAAATAAACCCAGCATTCCTTCCAATTCTGCACGGTTGCGGTTAGCAATTGGAGAACCAATTAAGATATCTTCCTGGTCTGTGTGGCGGTAGAGTAATATGTTAAATGCTGCCAGCAAACTCATAAATAAAGTAGCGTCTTCTCGCTGACTTAATTGCTTAAGAGCATTAGTTAGGGATGCAGAGAATGTAAAGTACTGCTTGGCGCCAGTGAAAGTAGTAAGGTTAGGGCGCGGACGGTCTGTTGGCAGTTGTAGTACAGGCAGTTCACCCTGAAGTTGTTGCTTCCAATAATTTAATTGGGTTGCGAGGAATTCACCCTTCAGGCGATCGCGTTGCCAAACAGCAAAATCTACATACTGAATCGGGAGTTTGGGTAGGGGAGAAGGTTGATTTTTTGAGAAAGCAGCATACAGCGTTGAGAGTTCGCGCAGGAAGACACCCTCAGACCATCCATCTGTAATAATGTGATGCATGATCACAAGCAAAACGTGTTCTTCTTCACTCAATCGCAGTAAAGTAGCCCTCACTAATAGCCCTTTAGCCAAATTAAAAGGTTTTTTTGCTGACTCTGCTGCAAATTGTTTAACTTCGGCTTCCCAATCTTTACCAGATAAATGTTCTAGGTTAATAATAGATACATCCCAAGTAGATTGGGGAGAAATTTCTTGTATTGGCTCTCCATTTACAAGCCTAAAATTTGTCCGCCAAACTTCATGACGCTTAATAATTTCATTCAAGCTTTGCTCAAGTGCCTTTATATTTAAATGACCTTGTATATGAAAAGCGATAGGAATGTTGTAAAAAGAACTCCCATGATAAAGCTGGTCAATAAACCATAGTCTTTGTTGAGAGAAAGATAGGGGAATATTCTGATAAATTTGACGTTTGGGAATAGTATCAGCTTGAACTTTTCCTCCCTTCCATTTTTCTAAAAGGGCTTTTTTTGCAGGTGATAAGTTAGAGTATTTTTTATCCATATTTACAGTATATTACAGTGATTGAGGTACAAAATTTCGGTTTAAAAACCTGATATAACACTGATTTTACTCCTGAGTTCTGCTGTAATTATTAACAAACAATAAAGGCAGAAGATCGAGGGTAGAGACATAAACTGGTTTTCCTGCTTTAAAGTAAAGGCTTAAAATTGAATAAGTTAAGAATTTTATGCCAGATTAGCTAAAAAAGCTTCCGCTTCTTCTTCAGATAATTCTTCAATTTTTTCTAACAGAAGTTGCTCGATTATTTCTGCTTGTTTGGCTGGGATCATTGCTTGTAATAAAAGGTCACGAAGTGGTAATTCCACAGGAAATCTTGTTCGCAATCGAGAAACTAGTTGAGTTGCAATCAGGGAATCTCCTCCCAAATCATAGAAGTTGTCGTAAATACCAACTTCTGCAAGGGAGCAACGCGATTTTGTGAGGTGCTAAAAATTAGGGGTATAAATCACCTGTTTAATAGTGCGATCGCAGCGAAATATCTGTTTTTATTGAGAATCTAGCTATGTAACTGAGAATTAAACCCCGATCTCACTTTTTCGCGTTGCTCCCCTTCTGCAATTCCAAGTACCTCTTGCCATATTTTCGTAATTTGTTTTTCTAGCTGATTTGTCGGAGCAATATAGGAATTACTAAGGTTAGGTCTGGAGTAGCGCGACGATGAGTCTAATTGATTAGTAGATTTTGAGTTTGCCAGAGAGTCTAGGCTAATTGTCTGATTTTTCCTAGAATTAATATCTACTGTAGAAAGAATAATCTGACCTATTTCCGTGAAAGAAAAAACTCGTCTAAATACTTCTATCGCTTCTACTGGAGTGATAGCTAATTCTGCTCCAGAGGCTCGACCCGGCTCTATTTCTTCCTGACTTGTACTCGGTTGGAATTTATCCCAATTTATAATATACCACGGCAGAGAAGTATTTTGATTATGCCGATTACTAAAAGTATCGATGAATTGGTTAGCTGCTGAATATAAGCCTAACCCAAATCCTCCTAAAATGGAAGACAAATAAGAAAAGATGATACAAATATCTATATCAAAATCTTGTAAAACTTTTTCTAAAAATAGAATTTTACTACTTTGTGAATCTAACAGATTTTCAAATTCTACTTCAGAAATTTCGGGAATAGAAGCAAATAGGCCATGGCGCTGGATACCAGTTGAATAAATTACGCCATTAATTTGTTCAACATTTGTAGATGCAAGAGCTTGATGCATCTGCTCGTAATTAGTGGTATCGGCACGTAATAGCAAAACTTCCGCACCTAATTTTTCTAATGCTAAAACCTGCTGTATTTTGAGACTAACTTCATCATCTGGAGAATAAGTTTCAAGCCATTGTGAGAAATCATCTTGCTCTGGAAATTTAACATCTTCAATAAATATGAGTTTTGCTTGGAAATTTTTTGTTAAATATTCCGCAAGCACAACCTCAATAGTTTCTAACCCACCGGGGAAAAAGTAAACACCTTGTTTTCTTAAAGGTATTTTTTCCTCGACTATTGACTCTACGCGAACTGGCTCAAATATTTGTACCCAACGGTGGCGATCGCGATAAGCAACTACGGTATCTGAGGATACAGAGGTTAACTCATTCAGAAGTTTTTCAATAATATTATTCTCACAATTTTCTTGTCTTACTTCTAAGTTTCTGCTGTTAGCTGAAGCAATATCAATGCACTGACAGCTAATCTGGGGATACTCTTGAGGAATTACATTACATAAACTTAATATCGTAGCTTTTTCTGGATTTAATTCTTCATTCCCATTTACCTCTTGAATGTTGTTCGATATCACCCTAAGTTGTAGGCGATTGCTAATTTTTAACTTACTAAGGTTCTGGATTAAAAATAGTAGGCTTTTAAATTCTAAGTATTTTATTGATAGACGATTCTCAAGATGAGTTAAACTCCATAAATAAACAATTTTTTCGGGGCTTTTATCTAAAGATATTAGTTCTTGTAATAACTTATAATAATCTTCATTTATGCATGGAGAAATTGTATAGATACCCTCGCTTAGTTTACTAAACTCATTTCCTTGTTTAACAATAGTTATACTTTTAACCTGATTTTTTAACTTATTAATTAGTTGCTCTCCTACTCCTAAATCATCTACAAAAAATAGCCATTTTTCTTGATATGTAGATTTTATTTCTTCGGATGATGTATAAGTCAGTAAAGAACGCTTCCATGAAGGAACATAGAACCAATCGGCAATATCTTGCTTTTTATCTAATGTCTTCGGTTTGATGTTTACGGAATGCGATGGCGATTTCGCATCAATCCAGTAACGTTGCCGTTCAAAAGGATAAGTAGGTAAAGGCAAACGATGACGCTGCTCATGAGCATAAAAGCCCGACCAATCTATTCCCACACCAGAAAGCCACAACCGACCTAATGTTTGCAATAAAAAGCAAACATCCGATTGTTGCTCCTTAATATGCCGTAACGAAGTCAATACCTGTTGTTTTGCATCTTTTTTCAAATGCTGCGTCGTTAACGTGCCTAAAGTTCTCCCCGGCCCCACCTCCAGAAAAACACCTTCAAACTGCTGTATTAATTGCGATATCCCATCTGAAAATCTTACTGTTTTTCGTAGATGCTGACACCAATAATTCGGACTTGTCGCTTGTTCTTGAGTAATCCAACTACCAGTAACATTGGAAATAAAATCTATTTGTGGTGCATTCAGCTTGACTGTTTTTACAACCTCAACAAATGCTGATAAGATGGGTTCCATCATTTGGGAATGGAACGCATGAGATGTATGCAACAGCCGACATTCAACTTCTTGAGAGGATAATTGCTTTTCTAGGGCTGCGATCGCTTCGCTGGTTCCAGAAACTACACAGGAAACTGGGCTGTTAATAACCGCAATTTGTATTTGTGCATCCAGGAGCAATTGCACATCTTTTTCTGGCAGCTTAATTGCCAACATACTCCCAGAGGGCAACTGTTGCATAAGCTGTCCTCTTTTTGCCACAATTTTTAAAGCATCTTTTAGAGAAAACACACCTGCAATAGTTGCGGCGACATATTCCCCAATGCTATGACCTATCATCGCCTCTGGACGCACTCCCCATTCCATTAATAATTGAGCCAGGGCGTATTCAATAACAAATAACGCTGGTTGTGTCAGGGCTGTTTGTTGTAATTGCAAAGAAGCAGTTTCAATATCTTCTTCTCTGGGGTAAAGTAGCGAACGGATATCAACACCGAGGTAAGGTTGCAAAATCTGGGCGCAAGTATCTACGTGTTTTTTAAACGTCGCTTCGACTTCATACAGTTCCCTCCCCATGTTTGCATATTGTGACCCTTGTCCTGAAAACATGAAGATGACTGGATAGCGCCCTGGCTGACGATGGTAACTAAAAATAAGTTGCGGGTCTTGGCTGTTAAGCGATTTCACCGCATCATCTATGTCGTGGCAAATCACCATGCGGCGATAGTCAAAAGCTCGACGACCAACTTGTAGGGTATGAGCGACATCTGGTAAGGGAATATCGGGTTTTTGCTCTAAATAAGCACACAGTTGCGCTGTTGCAGTATCTAAAGCTGTGCTGGTTTTGGCTGAGAGCAGTAACAATTGCCAAGGACGGGAGCGACTGGAAGCTTCAATCACCGGAGCTTCTTCCAAAACAATATGGGCATTAGTCCCGCCAATACCAAAAGAACTTACACCTGCTCTCTTGGGCATACCGTTAGTTTTCCACTCTGATAATTTGGTGTTGACGTAGAAGGGGCTATTGGCAAAATCTATCTCTGGATTAGGTTTTTCAAAATGTAAGCTGGGAGGTATTTGTTGATGTTTTAATGCTTGTACTGTTTTAATTAAGCCTGTTATGCCTGCTGCTGTATCCAGATGTCCAACATTGGTTTTGACTGAACCGATCGCGCAGAAGCCTTTTTTATTTGTGCTAGCACGAAAAGCTTGTGTGAGAGCCTTGATTTCAATTGGATCTCCCAAGGGAGTTGCAGTACCATGAGCTTCAATATAGGAAATAGTATCGGCTTCGACACCAGCTAAGGCAAGTGCTTCTGAAATTACTTCTCTTTGACCATTAACACTAGGTGCTGTATAACCAACCTTTAAAGAGCCGTCGTTATTGATAGCCGAACCTTTAATGACAGCATGAATAAAGTCCCCATCAGCAAGAGCATCAGCCAATCTTTTTAAAACGACAATTCCCAAACCATCACCAAACACTGTTCCTTGAGCTTTAGCATCAAAGGTTCGGCAGTGTCCGTCAGGGGAAGAAATACCTCCCTCATGATAGTAGTAACCACGTTTTTGTGATACCGATACGATGGAAACACCACCAGCCAAAGCTATATCACTTTCTCCATTGAGCAAACTTTGACAGGCTAAATGTACTGCTACTAGCGATGTAGAACAATTGTTTTGCACATTTACACTTGGCCCGGTGAGATTTAACTTGTAAGAAGTTTGGGTGGTTAAGTTGTCTTTCTCATTACCAATAGAAATATTTAAAGCGTCTACTGATTGTAATAAGTCTTGGTTTGAATATAAGTTTGTAAAAAAATAATTACTGGTAGTGACACCAGCATAAAGCCCTATTTTACCGTTATAAGATTCGGAATTATAACCTGCATTTTCTAAAGCTTCCCAAGCAGATTCTAAAAAAAGACGATGCTGTGGATCTGTGATTTCAGCCTCTCTGGGAGTAAATCCAAAAAATGCAGCATCAAATAAATCAATGCCTTCGAGTATGCTACCTACTTTTACATAATTTCGGTCATTTAGCAAAGCTGGCTCTATACCCGCAGATAACAATTCTTCATCTGTAAAATGAGAAATTAACTCTACTCCATTTCGCAACTTTTCCCAGAAATTATCAACGTTATCTGCCCCTGGAAAGCGACCAACCAAGCCAATAATGGCTATTTCATCGCTCTCATCAAAATTATTAGTTTCCTGAAAATTATTCATAAATACCCCACTGCGCTATCCCTGTTAAGGTGTACCAAGAATGTACTAGCTAAAAGCCTTGTCATAACGTCATAAACCCTTGAATATTTTAGTACCAATGCTCACCTTAACAGGCGTAATCTACTACACTTAATTTGCAGCAATTATGCTACATTCTCAGAGACTTCTGAGGAATTTGATATTGATAAATCTAAGGCAATTTGGATTTGGTCGTTAAGCACTGCATCAATATCATCTTGAGTAGTCAGTGGATTAGCAATCACCGCACGGAGTGCAGTAACCGAAATTTCTGTGTCTAAACAGGTAATTGTTTTTGTTGTCCGTGAGATAAAACTACGACCAGCTTGACGTTGAGCTTTTTGAAGGTGTTCGTTAAATATATTAATTTGTTGATTGTCAGTTTCAGTTAATTGCTTTTTAACTGCAAGTTCTCTGAAAGACTCTGGGATGTAGCGGTAAAGAAGAATATTGATATCCGGTTCGGATAGTAACTCAAATTCAGGCATAGCATTGATCCGAGCAGCCATATATTGTGTCTTCTCGATTCCTGTATCAATCAAAAATTCATAACCTTTAAGCCCGATAATATGTAGCCCAGCATGTAAAAATAATGCCATACCAGGACGAGAACCTTCTAGAGCGCGTTTACCCAAATCGAATGAACCCTTACGCATGGTGTAGCTAGCATTTTTTTCAATCGCTGAAGCTAGCTGTGGTTCGCGCATAAATACCATACCAATACCCATAGGTAAATACAGCTGTTTATGTCCATCAATTGTGACTGAATCAGCGCGTTCAATCCCAGCAAGCTTTTGTCGATGTTGTTCGGAAAATATCAGCGGCCCGCCCCAAGCTGCATCTACGTGAAAATGAACATTTGCAGCTACGGCAATATCTGCAATATCTAAAAGTGAATCTATGTTACCAGAATCAGTAGTACCAGCAACGCCCACGATCGCAATAATATGCAAGTTTTTGGACTGACAATCGGCAACAGCCTGACGTAAAGCTGATAAATCTACTTGGTTATTACCGTTAGTAGGAATTTTGATTAAACCGTGCGTACCTATGCCCAATAAATCTGCGGCCTTGTCAAAAGAATAATGCATCAATTCAGAGCCAATTATCACTGCTCCTTGATAACCGTAGTAATCTAAAGCTGCTGTTAAACCTGCCTTTTCTACACCTGGAAAACTATTTTTTGCACCCAAAGATTTATTACGAGCGCACCATAGAGCGATGATGTTTGCTGCTGTACCTCCGGAAACCAATATACCTAAAGTGCTTTGGTTATTTTGTACATTCTCGGTATAAAATTCATCATCAAAGTTGTAGACCAATCTATGCATCATTGCCAAAGCCTGACGTTCGTATGGGCTAAAGGCTTTGGCTGTTTCTATTTTGACAACGTTTTGATTCATTGCTGTCATCAGTTTAGCGAGCGATCGCACAAAACAGGGAAGAGCAGAGGTCATATGACCTATAAATCGTGGTGAAGATGTATTTATCGAATGATTAACAACATTATTTGCTAAATATTCCAGGTAGCTATCAAAATTAGCGGGATAAATAGGAACTTCACTATAAGTAAAAGTTTCTACTAGTGCATTAAAGTTTATGTCCGAATTAGTGTTAATTGAGCTTAAGAAATCACCAAGCAAATTATCAGTCTGCACATTCATCTTGGCTTCTGTAGATACTGAACCGCTAGATGGTTGAAATAATTGCATGACTTCATCAGCAACTAGATACTGCTGTGTTAACTCAGTCTCAATCAAGCGATTTTGCTGACTTTTTTCTTGTCTTTGCTGACTTAATTCCATTTCATAATACTCCAGAAATGATTGATGATTTTTACAGAAATGCGATTAATTGTATTGGTACTACTTGAGACTTGCTTTTCGATAATTTTGTCTTACTTGTTTGCGACGCTTAATTGAAGAATATCTAGGTTGAGTACGGAAATCTTCTTTTTGAATAAAATCTTGCTCATTGCTACTTAAAAGCTCTGCAAGTGAGCTTATAGTTGGCTTTTCATAAATGCTGACTACAGGGATATGAATATTTAATTCTTTTTGTAATTGAGAGATAATCTGGATACTGATTAGAGAACTACCTCCCAAATCAAAAAAATTATCGTAAATACCGATCTTCTCAATGCCCAAAGCTTTTTCCCAGGTTTTGGCAACAATTTCCTCTATTTGGTTGCGAGCTGGTACATAGTCAGTTTTTAAGTTACTTCTTGAGTATAGAGATAAAGAATTTTCCTGATTTGAAAAATCTTTATTTCGTAAAGATTCAAGTTTGATCCATTGCTGAATTCTTGCTTGTAAATCTCTGGTGGAAACCAGAACTTGACTCACTTCATTTAGCGTTAACAGACGTTGAAATACTTCTACACCAGTTTGAGATGTGATGGAATACTTAGACAAATTTGCTTCAACATCTGTATCTTGTTTTTCCCTGATTTCCCAATCATCCCAGTTTACACTACTCCAAGAGCAAGATTTATTTTGGTTATGTTTGTGAGCATAAGCATCCATAAAAATGTTAGCGGCAGAATAGGAAATAAATCCTAAACCTCCTAAAATAGATGCTAAAGATGAAGTGAATTGACAAAAATCAAGGTCTTGTTGTTGTAAAACTTTTTCTAAAACAAATATGCCAAATACTTTGGAGTCAAATTGCAATTGAGCCAAGAGAGGAGAAGTTTCTTCAATAGCGCAATGTGCTTCTTCGCTATTACCTGCTGCATAAATAACGCCGTTAATCGTACCAAAGCGCTCATTTCCTATTGCGATCGCTTTTTGCATTTGTTCTTCATTTGCCACATCGGCGGCGGTCGCTAAAACCTCACCACCCAAAGCCTCAATTTCTTGTACTTTGCGAATCTTACGGCTAATGCTATCCTCTTGGTCGTGAGTTTCTAACCATTCTTGCCACTGGTCTTTTTCGGGAAGTCCCTTTCGTCCCAGCAGAACCAATTTCGCCTGGACTGTCTTTGCAAGGTATTCCGCCAATACTAAACCAACACCTCCGAGTCCACCAGTGATTAAATAAACTCCTTGTTTCCTTAACCGAGTTTTACCAGTAATGTTTTCCTCTAAACGAATAGGCTCGTATGTTTGAACCCAACGATGATTTCTGCGATAAGCAATTACATTGTCAGTTGGCTGTGCTGTAAATTCGGCAAGTAAGTAATCAATATGCTTTTGCGATCGCTGATGTCGTGATGCCAGCACAATATCAAAGCAACAGCAACTAATATTAGGATATTCCTGGGGAATTACCTTACAAGCACTTAATATCGTTGCTTTCTCAGGACACAAAATTTCCGAACCAGTTACATCATGCACATTACTGGTAACAACCATCAGCTTAATCGGCTCAGTGATATTTTGCTGTCCTAAAGCCTGTGCCAAGAAGACAAGACTGTACAAACCCAGATTTTGACAATCTTCAAAAAACTGACGCTTTAAGTGTATCTGTCCCTCTAGTTCTTGGCGAGTTAAAGTATCGTCAGGTGTGATGCTCCAAAAGTGCGCTATCTCTTGTGGCTTCCAATCTTGGTCTTGCAGTGCTTGGAGTAAAGCATCATAGTCATCTTTTTGTTGGGGATTAATTGTGTATGTATAATCGTCAAGTCTGGTAAATTCCTCTCCCAGCCCCACTGTCACCACATCCTGTCCCTTTTGTCTGAGTTGCTCGGCAATTTCGGCTCCAACTCCATAGCTATCTATAAAGATTAACCAGCAAGACTTTTGCTCTAGCAATTCTCCCTTTTTCAGAAGCGCCAGGGGTGTAGATTCTTTCCAACGAGGAACATAGAACCAATCAGCAATATCTGGCTTTTTGTCCGTTGATTGCTGTTGCATCATCGCCAGAGTCGCGTTTTTGTTTACCTCAATCCAGTAACGTTTTCGTTCAAAGGGATAGGTTGGTAAAGGAATGCGATGACGGCGCTCATTAGTGTAAAAACCTGACCAATCTACTTTCACACCAAATAGCCACAGCTGACCTAAACTCTTAAGTAAAAATGCGACATCAGACTCTTGCTCTTGGGGGTGGCGCAGTGATGTCAGCACTGGGGATTCTTCTTTTTGATGTTGTTTCACAAAAGTGCTTAAGGTTCGTCCCGGCCCTACTTCC
>Ga0209490_10002447_pt1 | contig 17615 bp, 18 predicted proteins | sample MAT06_FD_187209 | JGI IMG/M metagenome (GOLD analysis project Ga0209490, IMG submission 187209) | Freshwater microbial communities from Lake Fryxell liftoff mats and glacier meltwater in Antarctica - MAT-06 (SPAdes) (version 2) | ecosystem: Environmental > Aquatic > Freshwater > Ice > Liftoff...
AAGATAGAGAATAGAACATTAGTTCAAGTCTGGCAAATTAATTAATCCGATGATTCGGCATAAATCCAGCAAGAATATAATCGATGATGAGAACTTAAAAAATGTCAAAAAAATTGGGCATAAAGATAAAACCTTTAAACCCATATATTTAGTAAATTAATGTTAGGAATTGAAAATTTTTGATCTACTCAGCAAGGGCTGAACCAAGCATCGCCGCTAAAACCGCAGGAAACAGGGCTACAACTAAAGCAGTCAAAACTTGGGTATCTGATAGGCTCATAGTATTCCTCTAAAAAATGTATAGGTTTATTTAGTTAAACAATATACCAGAGAAAGTTTAATCAAATCCAATTACCCACGAGCCGATATAACGCAAAATTGGTAATTCAGCAGGACCCATCACGCGGGCATCAAATTGGTAAAGTCCACTATAAAAGGGATTACGGACGTTAGACATAACCAGCTTAAGGGATCTACCCGCAGGAATGGGTTCTTTGGTAATAATCTCAATGCGGCGATTTTCTTTATCCCATGAAGTTGATTCTAAAGGGAGATTAGTATCCTTAAAGCGCAAGTCAATGGAATTCGGATCGATTTCGCCGTCATAGTTATCACGGTAGGTAATTATAACTTGAGAAATTTGAGTTTTTTGGGCAGGTATATCTAGGTAGTAGCGATCTAGCTGCCTAGCCTTTCCCCCATCTAAATTATAAGATAGGGCGCTATCTCTGACATTCCCAAACAGAATGATCCCAGAGCCAGTTTGGGCAATACTGGCAGCAGTTGAAGTAATTCCGAGGGCAATGCAGCAAGCATACAGGATAAATCTTTTAGACATATTTCTATTGCGATGGTCTATGTGGGATTGAATCAAATTACTTAAACTTAAGTCTTAAATCTAAGTCTTAAATCTAAATAGATGGGTGAATGAATTGACGAAAAATTTGCATATTTTGATTCAGCAGTGAGTCGTAAACTAATTCTAAATCACGAACACAGATTTAAACTGCTATCTTCGGTATTAGTCCATACCTAAAGGATTGCTTGTGTGCAGTCGGCTTTAATTTGAGCTTTGAGCTGATTTAAGTTGGCAAACTTTTGCTCTACCCGTAAGAATTTGATGATCTCAACGCTGATTTCGCTACCATATAAATCTCCCTGCCAATTGAGAATATGTACCTCGATCGCTCTTTGATGCTGGTTTTCTGAGTTGGCGATCGTGGGGCGGATGCCAATATTCATAACTCCATTGACTTGATTGGCGGGATTAGTAATTAAGTTGCTATTTACCCGCACCGCATACACCCCATCCCTAGGTAGAAATTTCCGAGGATGGACTTGAATATTTGCAGTCGGAAAACCAATGGTTCTGCCGATTTTTTGTCCACTAATCACGGTGCCATTGAGGGTATAGTTTCGCCCTAATAGATAGCTAGCAAGGGTTATATCTCCTATGGATAGAGCTTCACGAATTCTAGAGCTACTAATCCGCACCCCATCAAGCATCACCTGTTCAGAAATAATATCTAGGCGATCGCCCCAGACTACTGCCAAGTCCGCAACTGTTCCAGTTCGTTGATAGCCAAATCTAAAATTAAAACCTACACTTACTTCTTCAGCTTGGAGTTGATTAATTAAAATTTGATTTATAAAGTCTTTAGAGGTGAGTTGGGCAAGCTCTTTTGTAAATGGTAACAATACTAATTGCTTAATCCCCAATTGCTTTAAATAGGTAGCCTTTTCTGCTAAAGGGGTAAGTAAAAGCCGAGGCACATTACTGAAAAACTCTTGAGGATGCGGCTCAAAGGTGACAACTGTAGGTACTAAGGTCGGCGTTGTTAAAACTGGCGCAATTACCTGTTGATGTCCCTGATGGATACCATCAAAATTACCTAGGGCGATCGCAGTAGGTGTATTAATTTGACTAATATCAGAAATCAGTAACACAGTTTTCTAGTGTCAATTTTTTCAGCTTCTTTTCTAACTTGATTTTGAGAAATATTTTCGGGAATTATTGCTCGAGTAGACTGATGTTGATTAATATGGCTAGATCAACAAAAACTCAAAATAATTATTCCTTAATGTCAAACCAAATTTCCGATCTATCTAATCCAGTTAAGGATGAACAAATTAAGGTCAATGTAAAACTATTTGCAGCTTTTCAAGAAGTGGTATCTAAGCCAGAAATATACTTAGAAGTACCATTACATAGCCCTGTGTCTATAATTTACGAAAAGCTTGCTACTGTTTATCCAGTCCTTGAAAGATGGCGAACAGTAACACGCTATGCTATTAACCTTAATTTTGCTGACGAAAACACACCCTTAAACTATGGGGATGAAGTTGCCCTAATCCCGCCCGTAAGTGGAGGTTAAAAATTAAGCTTCTTGATTTAAGAATGGAAGTAAAGCGATCGCTCTTGCTTGTTTGATCGCTTTAGTTAAATCTCTTTGTTGTTGAGCAGTTAAACCAGTGATGCGCCGAGGTAAGATTTTTCCTCTTTCGGTAATAAACTTACGCAGCAAATCCACATCCTTGTAGTCGATGAGGGCTGTAGGTTTAATTGGAGATAGTCTTTTACGAAAAAAAGCCATGATAGTTACTTGATTTCCTTGTGTACAGTTTGTTTATTGCAGTGAGTACAGAACTTCTTAAGCTCTATTCTCCCAGTATCGTTACGGCGATTTTTAGTGGTTGTGTAGCGAGAAACACCGGGCGATCGCTTGTTAATATTGGTGCGACACTCGGTGCATTCTAGGGTGATGATAATGCGAACGCCTTTAGCCATCTTTTTAGCCTAAATTTTTTAATCTTAATTGTTTGAAAGTACGGTCTATTAACGTATCATGGTTGGATTATTTTTGCAATATGTTAGTTTAACTCTCAGCAATTCTAATTATGAGTTTAAATTGCTTCAGATGAACTTTTACTGCTTTGTCGTAGGGTTAAGTTGATTTAGCTCAACTGTGGATTTTACTGATTCTTTAAAATGAGAGTTGCTGTAAAGAGATTTTTCAGTCAAAGTAAAATTTAAGCTAGATTTAGGCAATTTAGTCTTTGATTAAGTAGGAAATTTATTCTTAACAACTACTGTTAACTCATTCATATATACTCTTTGACAATCATAATCTCTTGATATCGAGGCAATTAGAGATTAAGAAAGCATTAAAGATTTGGAGATGAAATATTTATCTAGGTTTTATTTTTTCTTGCATGTGAAGAACTTGTGGTAAGAAATTAATTTATCTAGAAGCTAGTAATAGTAAGCAATGGAACATCTTTTTGCAGAACAATTAAATTCACAGGTTAGCGCTTATGATTGGTCTCAGACTCCTTTTGGGGCAGTAGAGAATTGGTCGCCAGACTTAAAATCATCAGTACAAATCTTGGTTAATAAGTTAGAGGGAGCTAAGACTTCAACTAATAACCTTAATTCCCCTAAATATAATAGTCAGGAACGATACGACACTCTCTTCAAGTCTATTGATCAGGGCTTCAATATTTCGGAAATGCTATTTGATGCTGAAGGCAGAGCTGTAGATTATCGTTTTTTGGAGGTAAATAGTCTGTTTGAGCCGATGACTGGGCTCACAGGTGTCATAGGCAAAACTGCCCTAGAGCTAATTCCCGATCTAGAAGATTTTTGGATAGAAACCTATGGCAGAGTAGTTTTAACTGGTGATTCTGTGCGGTTTGAACATGAAGCTAAGGCTCTAAATCGCTGGTTTGAAGTTAAGGCTTTTCCAATTGATGCACCTCAAGAATTTAGATTTGGGGTTATATTTACTGATATTACTGATCGCAAACTTGCTCAAGAACGAGTAAAGCTGACCCAAGAACGTCTAGAGATTTCCTTGTCAGCAGGAGATGTGGTGGTATGGGACTTAGATCTGGTTACCAATCAGACTTGGCGTTCAATAGAGCACGATCAGATTTTTGGTTACGAGGAGCTTTTACCAGAATGGAACTATGGGGTATTTCTTAGCCATGTAATTGAGGAAGATCGAGCAAAGGTAGATCTAGCCTTTCAAACTGCGATCGCTAATGGTACTCCTTGGGAAATTGAATGCGGGATCAGAACTCCCCAAGGAGAAGTACGCTGGATTTGGATTAAGGCTCGCACCCAGCATGACGAAAATGGTCAACCATCCAGAGTATATGGCGTAAAGCGGGATATAAGCGATCGCAGACGACAGGAACTAAATAATAATTTCTTAGCTGAGATTCAAAACGACCTCTCTTTAATTGGAGACATCGATCAAATGATGGATGTAGTTAGTGAGAAGATTCGCAGTTGGTTTGGGTTTTCAATTCTAGCTTTTATTGATACAGATACCATTACCGACCAAGCCCGAACTTTTTATTCAAGCACTGATTCTGACATCCGTAGGCTATTTCCTACTCATGCTCTTTCTGACTATTTTAGCCCAACCCATTTACGGCGGTTGCAATCTGGAAAAGCTGTTGCTATTAACGATGTCAATAATGACTTAGAAATTAAAGATAATGGTTCGGCATATCAAATCTATCAAGCCCGCTCTTTAGTTAGCGTTCCCTACTTGAGTGATGGAAGGTGGAAATTTTTATTGGTAGGTGCTCGCCGTCAGCCTTCTAGCTGGCAACAAGATGAACTAGAGCTAATGGGTGAACTGATTCCACGGATTTACCTAGAGATTGAACGATCGCGATCTGAAGCCGCCCTAGAAAAAGTAAATCAACGCTTTGAAGCAGCAATGCAGGCAGTGGATGGAATTACCTTTGAATGGAGTGTCGACACTAACTTTGTTTATCGTTCCAATGGTTTGTTTAAGTTAATTGGGGTTGAAGCAGAGGATGCGCCTCCCACTTCCGATTGGTGGTTTAATTTAATTCACCCTGAAGACCAGCCCAATATCGAATTCTTTTTTGCCCAAATTGAGTCTGATAGCAATCACTACCAATTTGAATATCGAGTGCGCCATGTTGATGGTCGTTGGATTGATGTGTGGGAAAAGGGCAATCTGAAACGGAATGGGGCGGGTGAAATCGTTCAGGTAATTGGCTTTACTTCTGATATTAGCGATCGCAAGTATGCCGAACGTCAACTACGCAATAGCGAAAGAATCTATCGAGCGATCGGCGAATCTATTGACTACGGTATTTGGATCAATGATACAGATGGGAATAATACCTATGCCAGTCAGGCTTTCTTAGATCTAGTAGGCATTAATCAAGCGGAATGTTCGAGTTTAGGTTGGGCAAACTTTCTCCATCCCGACGAGCGGGAAGCCACTACTGCTGCATGGTTAGAATGCGTGCGTACAGAAAACCAGTGGTATAATGAGCTACGTTTTTTAGGCACCGACCAGAAGTATCATCATGTTTTGGTATGCGGTAATCCCGTCTATAGCGATCAGGGCGAAGTAATTTGCTGGGCGGGGATAGTTTTAGATGTGAGTCGCTTCAAAAAAACCGAAACCGACCTGCGCAAGAGTGAAGAACGCTACCGCAATTTAGTTGAATTAATTCCGCAAATTGTATGGACATCCGATCATGAAGGTTTCCCGTTAGACGTTAATCAAAGATGGTTAGATTTCACAGGACTAACTAGCCTAAAAGAGGCACAAAACCAAGGACTAAGACCTTTTCTGCATCCCGATGATATTGAGGTTATGAGCGATCGCTGGGCACTAGCAAAACAAGAAGGTAGTCCCTTGGAAGCTGAAAGCAGAATCAGGCGACATGATGGCATTTATCGATGGTATTTGCACCAAGCCCTTCCCGTTAAAAACGATCAAGGTGAGGTAATCAAGTGGTTTGGGACTGGTACCGATATCGAAACCCAAAAGCAACTAGAACTGGAATACACCATACTGTTAGAAAAGATTAAAGAACGTAATCAAGAACTAGATCAGTTTTCCTACATTGTTTCCCACGATCTTAAAGCTCCATTGCGGGGGATCTCAAATCTTGTAACATGGCTGGAGGAAGACCTTTCAGATCTAATTCCTCCTGAGAATAAACAGCAACTTCAACTAATGCGATCGCGAGTCGCTCGGATGGAAGAGCTAATCGATGGACTTCTTAACTATGCTCGGATTTCTAGGGAAGATATTCCCTTAAACCTAGTTTCTGTGGCAGAACTCCTAGAAGGAGTGATCGATTCTCTCGCTCCTCCTCCGACTTTTATCATTGAGATTTCATCGCCCTTACCTACCTATCACACCAAGCGCATCCTCTTACAACAAGTCTTGTCCAACCTGATAAGCAATGCTATTAAACACCACGATCGCCCTGATGGCAAAATCAAAATTACGGTGCAAGATTATCCAGACTTTTCGGAGTTTACTATTACTGATGATGGAAAAGGCATCGAGCCTTTGCAACAAACCCGCATCTTTGAAATTTTTCAAACCCTCGAAACTCAAAATAGTAATCAAAGTTCAGGAATTGGTCTAGCGATCGTCAAAAAGATTGTGGAAAGCGAAGGGGGGAAAATTCAACTTATATCTGAAATTGGTCAAGGCTCAACCTTTAGTTTTACTTGGCGTAAAAATAGCGCTCCATTTGAAGCAGTTTAGATCTGCAACGAAGCAGTAAAAAGTTAATCTGGAGCAGTCTAACTCTCTAGCTTGTATATAGAGTAGGGGTTCAATAGTGAGTGCACTCAATTTGCAAGGGTAAAAAAACTTACAGAAGTTTGCCCATAGGTGCGTTGATCGATTAACTGTAAAGTTGTAGGAATTTGATCTAAGCGGCGATTACGATCATGTTCTACCGCTATGATTGCTTGTAGTGCCATCAAGGGAGCGATCGCTGCTAAGACTGGAATATAGAGTTGACTTTGATAGGGAGGATCAAAATAAACTAAATCAAAACTATGGGGACTAAGCTTTAGTAAAGACTTCACTACATCATCACAGTAGATTTTAAAGCCTTGGTCAGACTTGCAAATTTTTTCTAAATTTTGCTCAATAAGCTTACAAGCCACCCTAGACATTTCAATCGCAGTGACAAAACTCGCACCTTTTACTAATGCCTCTGCTGACATTGCCCCTGAGCCAGCACACAGGTCTAACCAATGCGATCGCTTTATTTTCCATTGCCAAATATTAAAAACTGCGGCTCTTACCTTACTAGGCGTTGGACGAGTTGCCAAACCAGCCAAGGTCTTAACCGAGATAGCCCCAGAGATTCTAATAGACATTATGCACGCATGTAACAGCTAGGGATTAAATGAATTCTCTATTCATCCTTGCCCTTAACCCTTTCTACTTGAGAATATCTCTCGATCGCTTGAGTTACTTCATACAAAGACTGTTGAAGGGGCTTAATTTTACCTTGAATCTCTTCACTCGTAATATCTGATTCATTAATAATTGACAGCAAGTTGTCTATATTTTTTTGAGTTGGTGTTCTCAAGCTTTCAGTAATCACACTTGGACCATGATCTCGGAGCAAGTCCTCCATTGTTCGTATCAAGTTCTTAGCTTGATTCTTAAAGTTTGCAAGTTCACGGCGCGCCAAATCTTCATCGGCATAAACTTCAGCTTCCATCCGCATCCGTTCGATCTCACTAGGACTTAGCCCGCCTGTATTAGTAATACTAATTCCTTGCTCAATGCTTGTATCCACATCCCTAGCTGTTACCTTGAGAATCCCGTTAGCATCAATATCAAAGGAAACTTCAATTTGGGGAACACCTCTAGCTGCAGGACGAATCCCCTCTAGTTCAAATTTGCCAAGAGTTTTATTATCTCTTGCCATCGCTCGTTCCCCTTGGAGGACATGAATTTCTACAGATTCTTGGTTGTCAACTGCTGTAGAAAAAATCTGCCCTTTACTACTGGGAATTGTCGTGTTACGGTCAAGGATTTTAGTAAAGACCTCTCCTACTGTTTCTAGCCCAATCGATAAAGGAATAACATCTAAAAGTAATAGATCTTTTACTTCTCCCGCTAAAATTCCCGCTTGCACCGCCGCCCCGATCGCTACGGCTTCATCAGGGTTAACATTTTGGTCAGGCTTTTTCCCATCAAAAAACTTGGTAATAGCCTCTTGGACTGCGGGGATGCGCGTAGAGCCTCCGACTAGAATGATTTTATTAATTTCCTTAGGAGAAATACCTGCATCTTTTAGTGCTTGGGCTGTGGGGTCAAGGGTTTGTTTGACAAGATGAGCAGTAAGTTCGTCAAATTGAGAGCGAGTAAGTTCAATATCTATAGTTTTGGGACCAGCTTCAGTATTAGCAATAAATGGTAGGCTAATTGCCGTAAATGGCGCACTAGAAAGCTCGATTTTAGCTTTTTCTGCAGCTTCTCTGACCCTTTGCATTGCTACGCGATCGTCAGTTAAATCCATACCATCAGACTCTAAGAAGCTTTTCAGAATCCAATCAGTAATGCAAGCATCAAAGTCATCTCCACCTAGGTGATTATTTCCAGAAGTTGCTCTAACCTCAAAAAATCCATCGCCTAACTGTAATACAGACACATCAAAGGTGCCACCGCCAAGGTCAAAAACTAAAACTGTTTGTTCTCGCCCTTGCTTATCTAATCCGTATGCCAAGGATGCAGCCGTGGGTTCATTCACAATTCGGAGTACTTCAAGTCCAGCTATTCTCCCTGCATCTTTGGTGGCTTGCCGCTGGGAGTCGGTGAAGTAGGCAGGAACTGTAATTACAGCTTGGGTTACTTTTTCGCCCAAATAATTTTCAGCGTCTTGTTTCAGCTTTTGGAGAATAAAGGCAGAAATTTCTTGAGGCGTATATTCTCTTCTGCCAATTAATACATTTACAGTTTCGTCTCTACCGACCACCGTAGAATAAGAAACTCGCTCTCGCTCCACCTCAGTTTCATCCCACCTTCTACCAATAAAACGCTTAATACTAAAAATGGTATTTTGGGCATTAGTTACCGCCTGCCGCTTGGCAACGTCTCCAACTATGCGCTCGGTTCCTTCTTTGGTAAACCCGACTATGCTCGGAGTGGTGCGTCCTCCTTCTGAGCTGGATATTACAGTGGGCTTACCACCCTCAAGAACAGCGATGCAACTATTTGTAGTCCCAAGGTCAATACCAATTACTTTTGACATAAATTAACAATCCAGTTAAAGCCTTCTAAAACTTAAGTTACCCGTTCTTGGGTGTAATCATAGCAACTAAATTAATTCTCTGATAGTTTTTGGGAAGATTAGGTTAACCTTCTCCGCCTGTTTCAGAATTTTGGATATCTGCTCCAGTTGTCTCGGCTAAAGCTGACGCTACCCTAACTAAAGTATGGCGCAAAACTCTTTCTCCTAAAAGATAGCCAGGGCGCAGCTCATCCATGACCGTGCCTTCTTCATACTCATTCGTTGGCTCTTGGGCGATCGCTTCATGAAAATTGGGATCAAATACTTCATGTAATGCCCGCATTCTAGTGACACCAGATTCTTTTAGGCTTTTGACTAGCTGCTTATAAACCGATTGGTAGCTATTGTGAATTGAAGACTCCCCATCAGTTTTAGGTTTGATCTGGGATTGCGCCCGCTCAAAGTCATCGACGACAGGAAGAATTTTTTTGAGAACCTTAGCGGAAATTTTCGTTTCTTCTTCTTCTTTTTCCCGCTCTATCCGCTTCCGAAAGTTGTCAAAATCAGCAAATAATCGCTTGTATTGGTTTTCTTTTTCTTCGCCCTGTTGCTTTAAGGCAATTACCTGTGTTAGTAGCTCTGAGACTTGACTGGAATCTTCAGAGACTTTTTCTTCTTTGATTTGATTCGGTTCAGGAGCTTCTAGCAGATCATCTGTTAATTGATCGCTAAAAGACTCAAGATCAATGTCCTCATCATCTTGAAGTTCTTCTATAATTTCCTGAGGCTTGCTGTCTTCACCAATCATTGTACTATCACTAAACTTACGATTTTATAAAAAAATAATACCTTACATAGCTAAACATATTCAAAGTTCATGTAAAGAAACCCCGAGTATGTACTCAACTTAAATATTAAAGCTTGAATACTTAATACTAAGCTTTTGGTGTTTATACTAACAGACTACAGGGCGAGATTTTAGATTTTATGGTTTGTCCGTAAATATTTTGAACTAACTTGACAGATCTAAGGTCTGAACTAAGTTAAGGCGATCGCTAATATTTTGAATGGAATTATAGCAATCACTTAAGCAGATTCCTGTAATTCCCGTAGTTTAGTTAATATTTGCTGACTGTGGATGGAAGGGCTGACCTTGGTAAAGCGTTCTCTCAAAATTCCCTCAGGATCAATAATAAAAGTATGGCGCATCGACAAAAATCCGACCCAAGACCCATAGGCTTTACTCACCGCCCCATCTTCATCGGCTAGGAGTGGAAATTTTAAGCCTTCAGATTCGCAAAATTCCGCATGAGAATCAACAGAATCAGCACTGATCCCAAGAATTTGGGTATTTATTGCCAAAAACTTAGGTAAATCTGCTTGAAATCTTCTCGCTTCTAGAGTGCAACCCGAAGTAAAGTCCTTGGGGTAAAAATATACAACTACCCATTTACCCTTTAAATTTGCTAAGGAGATAGTTTTGCTGCCTGTATTTGTGGGCAAGATAAAGGTAGGAGCAGGCTGATTTAGTTCGGGCAGTTTACCGCCAAGGGCATAGACTGGAGCAGTAAATAAACTTAACCAAACAAGGCTGACTACAATAGCTAGGATCAAAATCTGTTGGAATTTTTGCTTAAAATGACTGAGGTTCATGGTGATATCTAAAAATTAGGATGATAAAGATAAGTTTAGTTAGATAAATTTTGAATGGCAAATTTTAGAAAGGAATAATCAAGTGCAAACCTTAGTAATTAAAATTGGTACCTCTAGCCTAACTGAGCCTAGCTCTGGAGATATTCACATTAGTGCGATCGCTTCTTTGGTCGAAGTAGTAGTAAAGCTAAGGCAAGTTGGGCATCGAGTGGTACTAGTTTCCTCAGGGGCTGTGGGCATTGGTTGTGCCAGATTAGGCATTAAAGAAAAACCTAGTAAGATTTCCCTTAAACAGGCGATCGCTGCCGTAGGACAGGGGCGGTTAATGGGTATCTATGATGATTTTTTCGGACTATTTAATCAACCCGTAGCGCAGGTTTTACTGACCCGTGCCAACTTAATTCAACGCCAGCACTATATAAATGTCTATTCTACTTTTCAAGAGCTACTAGAACTAGGAGTCGTGCCGATTGTAAATGAGAATGATACGGTCGCTGTTGAAGAATTAAAGTTTGGGGATAATGACACTTTGTCTGCTCTAGTTGCCAGCATTATTGAAGCCGATTGGTTATTTTTGCTCACCGATGTTGATCGCTTATATTCAGCCAATCCTCGCCTCGATCCAGATGCTATACCCATTTTGACCGTTAATCATCAAGATCTGTGGAACCTTGATATAGATACAAACTCAGGCGGTACTAATGCTCAAAATCAATGGGGGACTGGGGGGATGGCAACAAAACTATCGGCGGCTAAAATTGCAGCGATCGCAGGGGTAAAAACGGTAATTTGTAAAGGGAGCGAACCGAATAGTATTCCTAAAATATTAGCGGGAGAGAATTTAGGTACGCAATTTGAACCCCAACCCCGCACTGTCAATGCTCGTAAACGTTGGATTGCCTACGCCATGATTCCTGTCGGAAAATTATTGTTAGATGAAGGGGCGGTGAATGCGGTTTTAACAAAGGGGCGATCGCTCCTCCCCGCAGGAATTATTGATGTTTTTGGCAGTTTTGAAGCCCAACAGGCAGTAAGTTTATGCGATCGCACAGGTAAAGAACTTGCCCGCGGCTTAACAAATTATAGTAGTACGGAAATTCAACAAATCCAAGGACAGCAATCAGAGCATATTTCGCAAATCTTGGGATTTGAAGGCTCAGATACGATTGTGCATCGCGATAACCTAGTCCTAATGGATGGATACTAAAATCTGTGCGGGTTTCCCTCAAGAAGTCAATTTTTGCGTGGCTAATAAGGCAGTAGACTTAGAGGCAGCGCATTTTTAACTAATTTTTTCCTAACTAGAAGGGGGAATTCTCAATGATCCGCATATTTACATATTTTTTACTTAGTTTGCTTTTAGTGGGTGTAAGTATTTTTGCTATCCAAAATTCGCAAATCGTAACTTTAAGACTGTTCAATCAAGAGTCGATCAATTTACCTTTGGGGGTAGTGTTAGTATTCAGCGCAGGACTGGGAACTCTAGTAATAACGGTTTTACAGGTTAGTAATCGTCGGGCTTATAGTCAAGTTACTAATTCTTCAAATTCACAAAATCCATCAAGCTATCAAACCTCAAAAACTGCGACTTCAAGACCTAGGCAAACAGCTAAAAAAGAAGTTGCTGATTTCGATGATGACATTGATGCAGATTGGGGTTAATTTCCATAACTAGTAGATAACAAAATGTTAATATTACTTAACATATCCATCAAAACTCAATATTTACATAGAAAATAATGATTATGATTAACGACACCGCAACTATTCGTAACTATCAAAAACTCACTGATTCTTTGGTGGATATGTGGGACAGGGGTTATCGCACCGATGAGCTTCGTTTATTTTTAGATGGTTATTTGGCAGCACTACGAACTATGAATGCTTTGGAACCCCATTTAATTCATCGTTTAGAAGAGGAAGCTACAAGATTTTTGTATGACGCTTCTAACTTTAGCTCACCCTATCAAGTTGAATACGAATTAGAATTTGAGCGTTAATTTTCAGAAACGATTTCATTCAAAATCTTAGACAAATCTTAAACATAAGATATATGAACACAATTACGCATACTCAAGCTCAATGGTGTTAGAAACTGATCTAGGTATGTAAATTTAGCTCTTAAGGGCTTACAGGTATGCTCAAGGCTTGTTTGCTCAGGATCAGACCACTGTCCCCGATAAAGAATTACCACTCCACCTTTTTTGAGAAATGGAACTGAATATTGGGCGCAAAGATCGGCATTGCCAACGGCTCTAACTAAGACTAAATCATAATTTCGATAGTGGGAACTTACGCTATTTAGTTGCTCTGCCCGCCCTGTTAATGAAGTGACATTGTTTAAGGGGAGAGATGCACAAAGGTGATCGATAAATGCTGTCTTTTTGTGGGTGCTATCGAGTAAGGTTAAATGCCAAGTGGGATGGGCGATCGCCACAGGAATCCCCGGAAATCCTGCTCCTGTGCCAATATCAATTACCTTAAGATTTTCTTGGCTCCATAGAGGCAAAATTCCTCGCAGTGAGTCCCAGATATGCTTTTCCCAAAAGTCAGCGATCGCCACAATCCGAGTTAAGTTCTGAATTTTATTTCCCTCTAGTACCAAGTCGTAAACTTTTTGGAAGCTCAGATCTTGGGCTAAGGTTGGCTCCCAGTCTAGGGTTTTTTGCCAGTAATGTGAATATTCTGCAAACATTACCTGATTATATCAGGGCAATCACCATAGATAATTAAAATCATTATGAGCTTTGAATAAGTACCAGAATACTTAGTTATAGTTGACTATACATTTTCAAAATAGTGAAGTATTTCAATGGCATATAAACCGCATGGTACGGATGTAATATTTTAGTGGCTAACCAAGAATCACTGTCCCCACGATAGGAAATGGTAGAAAATTTAATGGCTATTATTCATTACTCCTCTTGTAGATTATGTGGGTTAAGAAACTATAAAAAAGAGATGAGGATAAAAGGCTCGACTAGACTAGTGTACAATCCGTTGAGTGAGTAACTAAAATCTTATGTTTGCGATTAAAAGAGCGTTAAAACTAAATAAGTCTGAGGCAACTTTAATGGCTAAACATGCTGGTTTTAGGCGTGTTGTTTACAACATTGCACTATCTTTTAGAAAGTCACTTTATGATGATTCAACTATCAAAATATCTGATTCTAAATTTATAGAAACATTCAAAAAATACCTAACCAATACTCTTAAGAAACTACCTGAGTTTAGCTGGATGCAAGAAATGTCAAGTAGGGTATATCAAAATGCTTTAATTGATTTACAAACTGCGTTTAAGCGTTACCGTAGCGGATTAGCTAAACATCCAGTATTTGCCAAAAGAAGTAAAGGTCAATCATTTACGGTTGATGATTCTAACGGTAAAATGCTAGTTGCAAGTGGCAATGTAATCAAAATACCTACACTTGGCACTTTTAAGCTCCATGAGCCACTTGAGCAAAGCTACATATCTCAAACCTTCAATTTAACCAAAGAAGGTAATAGATGGTATGTATCATTCTGCGTTGATGCTGAACGATTACCAGTGCAACATACTCAAGAATCAGTAGGTATTGATTTAGGTATTAAATCGTTTGCTACTTTATCCAATACTCAAGTTTTTGACGCTCCAAAACCTTTGAAACAAGCAAAAACCAAGCTTCTTAAATTACAAAGGAAAGCATCAAAACAGGTTAAGCGTAGTCAGAATCAACGCAAAACTTACGATAAAATCCGTAATCTTCATAATCGCATTGCTTGTATTAGGAAAGATTTTCTACACAAGTTAACTACGTTCCTAGCTAAAACATTCAAACTGATTAAAATTGAGGATTTGAATGTTAAAGGAATGATGAGTAATCATAAACTAGCTGGAGCGATCGCTGATTTAGGATTTTATGAGTTTCGTAGGCAACTTGAGTATAAATGTTTGATGTACGGTTCTAAATTGGAACTTGTGAATCAATGGTTTCCAAGCTCTAAAACCTGTAGCAATTGCGGACATAAGCAAGATATGCCACTTAGCGTAAGAACTTATGAATGTGGCAATTGCGGTATGGTGATGGATCGTGACTTAAACGCTGCTTTTAACATTTTGAATTACAAACCTTTGGCTTGAAGGGGATAGCTTGCTAATTCTACGCGTAGCCGTCTACCGTATCAGCGCAAGAATTAAACATCATAGGTAACTATGCGTAAGTTTTATAAAGCAGTAGTTTAAGCCCTGAAAAGTAAGAGCTATTTAACTTCTGTTTTCGGCAATTATGACATCTAAAATTGCCTGTGCGCCTTTGCCTTTTAGTTGATTTGCTAATTCAATCCCGATCGCCTCAGCATCTTGAACACTACCAACTACTTCGCCTCTAATTAGAGTTTGTCCATCTAAACTAGCAATAATGCCTTTGAGGGTAAGGTTTGCATTATTAATAGCAGTATTTACGCCAATGGGAACTTGACAACCGCCTTCTAGCTCTCGTAAAAATGCCCTTTCCGCCAGACATCTTTGCGTAGATTCCTCATCAGCGATCGCTTCAAATAAATTCAGGACTTCGGGATCATTACTACGACACTCAATGCCCAAAGCTCCCTGTCCCACGGCATGAAGTGAGATATCAGCACTAATAATTTCATCAACGCGATCGCCCATGCCCAACCGTTCTAGTCCCGCCACTGCTAGGATAATCCCATCGTATTCCCCAGCATCAAGTTTTGCCAAACGGGTATTGAGGTTGCCCCGAATATCCTTAAAACTAAGGTGGGGGTAGTAGTGGCGTAGTTGAGCTAATCGTCGTAAAGAAGAAGTGCCAATTACTGCTCCTGCGGGTAAAGAATCTAGTTTTTGGTCTTTATATTTGACATTAATTACTAAAGCATCTGCTGGATTTTCCCGCTTAGTTATGGCACCTAGCATTAAGCCTTCGGGTAAGTTGGTTGGTAAATCCTTTAAGCTATGAACGGCAAAATCTACTGCTCCCGATAGCATGGCATCTTCTAATTCTTTGGTAAATAGTCCTTTGTCGCCAATTTTAGAAAGGGCTACATCTAAAATTTTATCGCCTTGCGTACTCATAGTCTGAACGGTAAAGGTGCGATCGCTAAATGCTTTTTGCAGTTCGGCTTGCACCCAATGACTTTGAACTAGAGCTAGTTGACTTTTACGGGAACCGATGTTGATGGTGCGATTAGTGGACATTTTATGGATTTAATTTGAATTTAATTTAGATTTAATTTAGAGAGTTCTGGAAAAATTAGTATATAGAGCGATCGCTAGGATTTTAAGCGTTCTTCTAAATTATTTACAGCTGTCAACCACTCATCTAGGCTGGTGCTATTTTGCCAGAGGTCTTGCAGTTCCGAATTGATTTTAACTTTAGCGATCGCCTGTAGAGCCAAATCAATTAACTCAGCATCAATTTCATTTTGGGTAGTAACCCACTCGGCAATTTCTTCAGGCAAATCGGCGCTAGGTTGATGATTTAGAGCTGCCACAATCTCTGCTGCCGTAATCACCGCCGCATCTTCAGCTAGTTCTAAGTAATCATCTAAACCTGCCTCTGCCGCTAAGGTTAAGGTGTCAATTACCGAACCAATACTAGGGCGGGCAATAAACTCTGTGATCCAATCGGCGGAATCATCATTTTCAAAACTATCTACACCCCAAACACCCATATTTATATCCTTTCTTTTAAAAAATTTTGTACTTGTATATTATTTGGTTGAGCGGCGATCGCTCCTATACCCATAGCCGTAATTGCGCCGACAGCAGAGGCATATTTGATAATTTCAGCACTAATTTGGGGATTTGTGAGCTGATCTAAATTAATTTGACAAATCTGATGTATAAATCCTGCTAAAAACCCATCTCCTGCTCCCGTTGTATCAGCTACTTCTACCTCAAAAGCAGGTTGCTGCCCTGAATATTCTCCCAGATAATAGCGACATGGTTGTTCTCCATTGGTAACGATTACGCCCTCTAGGTGATCTAGTTCTTGGGCGATCGCTCTGGGACTTGAAGTTTGATATAACCACTCTGCCTCCTCTGCCGAAAATTTGACAAAATCCGCACGTAAAAGTAGTTCATTAATTAGTTTAGGGGCTTGATCCAAATTTGACCAGAATATTGGTCGCCAGTTCACATCTATAATTACTTTCATAAAGTTATCCTCAGCCAAAGCCAAGGCTCGCTGCATTGCCTGTGCGGTAACTGCTGAGGCAAGCCCTAGGGTTCCCATGACCAAAAAATCAGACTCTTCAAATAATTTAATTGGTAAATTATCAGCATTGAGTAAACTATCGGCAAAAATAGTATGGGTATCCCCAGAAAATCCTTGAAAATGGCGATCGCCAAGCTCATTATGGGTTACATAAATTTGCCTAGTAGGAGCGTTGGGATGAATTTGCACAGCAGAGGTATCAACCCCGTTACTTTGTAGAACCTCTAATAACTCGATGCCAAGGGGATCGTTCCCAATGCAACCAATAAAAGCGGCACTTGTCCCTAATTTAGCTAAACCACAGGCTACATTAGCAGGCGCACCACCATAATGAGCTACCCAATTTTGGGCATTACCTTGGGATGCAATTTGATCAATGAGGATTTCTCCTAAACATAAAACTTTAGCCATGATTATTATTCAGGTTTTAGTTCTGAGGAATCTTCATCGGCGATCGCTTGTTTTTGCCGAGATTGTTTGAGCCGTTCTCCCAAATTTAAATTATCTAAACCCTTCAAAACTTTTGGTGTTGATGCATCTGGGTCTATTTTGACATCGATCTTAGGTGCTTCTATCGGCTCAATTTTTGGACTTTGGGGTTTTTCAATGGCGGTCGTTGCTGGTTCTAAGGGCGATGGTCTAGCAATTTGTTCAACGGGCTTGGATATCTCTGTATCCGTAGGTTCTATAATCTTT
>Ga0209490_10002448_pt1 | contig 17609 bp, 10 predicted proteins | sample MAT06_FD_187209 | JGI IMG/M metagenome (GOLD analysis project Ga0209490, IMG submission 187209) | Freshwater microbial communities from Lake Fryxell liftoff mats and glacier meltwater in Antarctica - MAT-06 (SPAdes) (version 2) | ecosystem: Environmental > Aquatic > Freshwater > Ice > Liftoff...
TGTCTATCTTCAAGCTTTTCTGAAATAAGTTTATCAAGATGGAAATCAATTAAATGTTTTGATTTTTTAATTATATCTTTCCACTTTTCAACATCTTTCAAAATAAGATCAGCTGGGTCCATTCCATCGGGAAGCTCGGCGAGTTTTACTTCAAACCCAAGTGCGAGAGCTTTAGCAGAACTTTTAATTGCAGCTCCGAAGCCCGCATCGTCCCCATCAAACACAAAAATAATTCTGTTTGAAAGGCGTTTAAGCTTTAGAAGATGAGCTTCCGTAAAGGCTGTTCCAGACGAGGCTACAGCATTATCAAACCCTGCTTGGTGACACATTAGAAGGTCCATCTGACCTTCGACAAGGATTGAGTAATCTTTCTTACGAACTCCGACTTTTGCTTTGTGGAGTCCATACAGCGTTTCAGATTTATTGAACAGGACTGTTTCTGGACTGTTTAAGTATTTTGGAGCTTCTGGAGCTTCTTCAAAGATTCTTCCTGAGAAAGCAATAGTTTTCCCAGACGTGTCGAAGATTGGAAACATAATCCTTCCTCGAAACACATCGTAGGTATCGTTCTGTCCACCTTTGTCAGTTTTCTTTACGAGCCCCGCTTTCAGCAACGTCTCAGTGGAGAACCCTTCTGCTTTGAGTGCGGTAGAAAGCATTCGCCATTCGTTTTTCACAAACCCGATTCGGTAATCCTTGATAGTCTCGTCAGTCAGCCCTCTTTTGTGTAAGTAGTCGATTGCAACTGTGTTTTGTGAAAGTTCATGTTCATAAAACGCAGTTGCACGTTCTAGCACAGCACTTACGCTATCGACTCCTTCCTTTTTTTGCGGTGCAAAATCTTCAAGAGTGATCCCTGCCTTCTCAGCCAGAAACTTTAAAGACCCAATAAAATCAAGTCCTTCAAATTCTTGAACAAAGGTAAAGATGTCACCTTTTGCTCCACATCCAAAACAATAATACGATCCTCTTGATGGCGAAACAAAGAAGGATGGTGTCTTTTCGTTGTGAAATGGACACCTACCTTTAAAATTTCCGCCCACCTTGTCAAGTTTTATATAGGCACTGAGCACAGTGTCGATATCGAGAGCTTCTTTTATTTTTTCAACTGAAGATGATGACATGGGACAGGCGCTAGCTTTTAGGTTTCAGCTTTTAGCTTTTTAAACTTGTTACTAATTACTTACTACTCTTTACTTGCATCCATTCACTATTCTTTATTCATCTTACTCGCCTCTCTAAGCTCTGGCGATGCGGGTTCTTTCCAATTCCTCTTATTCTTCCTCCTCCACCTTATCCTTGCGGAAACGCATCTTCAATCATCTTGTTCTTCGGGCTTCCAGGGAATCCTGTTCCGGCTGGAATAAGACGTCCGATGATAACATTTTCTTTGAGTCCTGCGAGCACATCATTTCCTCCTCGAATCGCAGCTGCAATAAGAACACGAGTGGTATGTTGGAATGACGCAGCTGAAAGGAAGCTTCTTCGTGAGAGCGATACTTCGGTGATTCCCATAAGGAGCTCGTCAGCCGTAGCAATTTCAATATTCGCGGCGCGTGCTACTGTGTTTGCTTCAGCAAAGTCAAACGGTTCTGCAATATCTCCTCGTGCGAATGTTGTTCCACCAGCATTTTTGATGCGCAATCTTGAAAACATCTGCTTAACAATAACTTCAATGTGCTTACGAGACACGCTTTCTCCTTGGAGTTCGTATGGCTTTGAAATTTCTCGGATAATGTAATTTTGTGCTGCAATTTTACCAGCAAACTTGTACAGCTCGTCAATGTCTGCGGATCCGTCTGTTAGTAAGTCTCCTTTCTTTACTTTGTCTCCCACTTTAACAAGTACCATACGAGCATTTGAAACAGTATACTCAATCTTGTCTTTTAGTTTTGATTCGGTATCAGGAAGAACGATGATAGTCTTTTCCTTTTCATCTTTTTTAATTTCAGACACTGTTCCATCTACGTGAGAGATGACAGCGGGGTTCTTTGGAGTTCGATTTTCAAGCACTTCTTCAACACGAGGAAGACCTGACGTAATGTCTCCACCAACTGACGCAGCTCCTCCAGCGTGGAAGGTACGCATTGTTAACTGTGTTCCAGGCTCTCCGATTGCTTGAGCTGCGATAGTTCCAACAGCTTCTCCAATATCTACAATCTTGTGTCTACCAAGGTCAGCTCCGTAACACTTCACACATACTCCGCGAAGAGTCTTACAGGTAAGTGGTGAACGAAGTGAAACTTCGGAAACTCCCGCTTCTTCTATCTTGAGCGCATCCTGCTTAGAAAGAAAATCTCCTCGCTTGAATAAAACGGTTCCACTCTTATCCACAACATCTTCCGCTAAGAAGCGAGATTTGATGTTTTTAGCTAATGATGTTTCAAGTCCAGCTGAGTTGATTGATGTGATTTTAATGAATTCTTTAGTTCCACAATCCTCTTCTGCAATAATAGCGTCCTGAGCAACATCGAAGAGTCTTCGGGTAAGGTACCCTGCTTTCGCGGTGTTTAGAGCGGTGTCAGTAAGTCCTTTTCGACTTCCGTGAGTAGTGATGAAGTATTCAAGTGGAGTAAGTCCTTCTTTTGCGCATGAAAGAATCGGAAATTCGATAGTTTCTCCTTTCGTGTTACTAATCAGACCCTTCATTCCGGCCATCGCTGTAAGCTGTGCTACTGATCCTCGAGCACGAGAGTTAAGCATATCGTACACTGATCCGTTCTTTTCGAGTGCGAGAGGGACAAGTTTTTCAACTTCACTTTTCGCTTCGTACCAGATTTCTGTGTGCTTTCGCTTTCGTTCATCTTCCGACAAAAGACCGTTGCTGAATTGTTCTGCAACATCTTCTGCCTTTCTCTTTCCTTCTGCAATGATTGCAGTTCTTCCTTCTGGGATTTTAAGATCGTCAATTCCAAATGTGATACCAGAGTATGTGGTGTATTTGAATCCGAACTCTTTGATGCGGTCCATGATTGCAGGCACTTTGTCTACTCCGTATTTTTCGATAAGGTCATCTACAATTGATGCAATTTTCTTTTGGTTAATTTCGCTATTTACGAATGGATAGTCTGATGGGAGCACGCTGTTGAACAAGAGTCGTCCTACAGTTGTATCGAAAATCTTTCCTTCATATTGCGCATACTTTTCGTTGTCAGTTCCAAGAACTTTGATCTGGGCACGAAATCCCACTTCACCGAATTCATAACCGGTAATAGCACTGTTAGGACTATGGAAAATCTTTCCTTCTCCTTTTTCCCCAGTGACAGTCTTCGTCATCCAGTAACAACCCAAAATAATATCAAGAAGTTTTGCAACGACTGTTGGGTCTCCACTTCCAGGCTTCAAGATGTTCTTGTCAGAAGCCATAATCTCACGAGCTTCCATCTGAGCTTCGTCAGAAAGAGGAACGTGAACAGCCATCTGGTCTCCGTCGAAGTCCGCATTAAAGGCAGTACAAACAAGTGGGTGAACCTGGATTGCATTTCCTTCAATCAAAATTGGTTTGAAAGCTTGAATACCAAGTCGGTGAAGAGTTGGGGCACGGTTGAGTAGTACGTATTTGTTGCTAATCACTTCTTCAAGGATTGCCCAAACTTCTGGAATTCCGTCATCAATAAGTCTACTTGCACCACGAATGTTGTATGCAAGTTCTCGCTTCAAGAGTTCAGAGATAACGAATGGTTTAAAGAGCTCGAGAGCCATATGCTTTGGAAGTCCGCACTGGTGCATCTTGAGTTCAGGACCCACAACAATCACCGATCGTCCTGAGTAGTCCACGCGCTTTCCAAGAAGGTTTTGACGGAAGAGTCCTCTCTTTCCTTTCAGGTTGTCTGAGAGGGACTTCAAAGGTCTACGCTGAGCTTGGTTTACACCAGCTGAAATTGCACTTCCATGACGAATTGAGTTGTCCACAAGTGCGTCTACCGCTTCCTGCAGGATTCTTTTTTCGTTTCGAAGAATAACTTCAGGAGCATAAATTTCCTTTAGCTTTTTCAAACGATTGTTTCGGTTGATAACTCGTCGATACAAATCATTAACATCGGAAGTTGCATAGCGACCTCCATCAAGCGGTACCATTGGGCGAAGTGCTGGTGGAATAACAGGAATGCGAGTCATAAACATCCATTCAGGACGAACACCGGAAGCAATCATTTGCTGAAGAACACTGATGCGTTTGTTGATCTTCGGAGTTTCAAGAGCGCTCGCTTTTTCAAGCTGACCATGCAGATCAGCAAGGAGCTTAGGAAGATCGAGTCTTTTTAGAATATCGTAGATTGCTTCTGCTCCGATTCCCGCTTCAAATAATGTTGAATACTTCATTGAGTAATTGTGATACTCAATTTCGTCTAAGACTTTTCCAGGAACAACTCCTTCAATATCTTTCTTTGTACTGGTAAACAACTCTTTGAAAGCATCTTTAGATTTTTGGTCTTGGAGAGATTTTACTTTTGACTTATATTCAGAATCTAAATCCTTGAGGATTCGATCTTTTTCTGACTGAGAAACATTGGTGACAATATATCCTGCAAAGTAAATTACTTTTTCTAGTTCTCCAGATGGAATACCCATAATGAGAGCGAGGCGAGACGGCATCGACTTCAAGAACCAAATGTGTGACACAGGGCTCGCAAGCTCGATGTGGCCCATTCTCTCTCGACGAACAATGGAGCGGGTAATTTCTACTCCACACTTTTCACACACGACACCTTTAAAACGGATACCGCGATACTTTCCGCAGTAACATTCATAGTCTTTGTCTGGTCCGAAGATTTTTTCATCAAACAGCCCTGCGCGCTCACTGCGCTGGGTTCGGTAGTTGATTGTTTCTGGCTTTGTCACTTCTCCGAATGACCACTCCTTGATTCTCTCTGGAGATGCGAGGCGAAGCCCGATGAGGTCGAAATTATTGAGATCTTTTGGTGATTGTTTCATATAATTGTTCTTTTTTATTTAGGCAATCTCTTCTTCGAGATTTTCTTTTTGGGTCGACCCTTTACTATTTTTGAGATCTACATCGAGTGAAAGTCCTCGAAGGTTGTTTAACAAAACGTTGAATGATGCTGGTGTATTGAGGTCTCTAATCTTTTCTCCCTTCACGATAGCGTCGAAAGCAGCGGAACGTCCTACAATGTCGTCTGACTTAATGGTGAGCATTTCACGAAGGGTGTAAGCTACGCCGTGACCAAGGAGAGCCCACACTTCCATTTCTCCAAATCTCTGTCCTCCGCCCTGAGCTTTTCCTCCGAGAGGTTGTTGGGTAATGAGAGAGTAGGGTCCAATTGATCGCATGTGGATTTTGTCTTCCACCATGTGGTGGAGTTTCAAGATATACATATATCCGACGGCAACCCGCTGATCAAACTGCTGACCAGTTCGTCCATCGAAGAGGACCATCTTACCGTCTGCTTCAAATCCCGCTTTTACAAGCTCAGCTTTGATTTCAGTATCAGTTGCTCCTGCAAATGGAGGAACAATTGCTTGGTATCCGAGGGTATGTGCTGCAAGACCGAGGTGAAGCTCTAAAATCTGTCCTAGGTTCATACGAGATGGCACACCAAGCGGAGTAAGGATGAGGTCGATTGGAGTTCCGTCCTTCATATATGGCATATCTTCTTCAGGAAGAATCTTTGAAATAACTCCCTTGTTTCCGTGGCGTCCCGCAAGTTTATCTCCAACAGAAACAGTTCGAAGCTGTGCTACTTCAATGTGAATTCGCTTGATAATTCCACTTTCAAGTTTATCCCCTTGTTCACGAGAAAATACTTTAACGTTAATGATTCGTCCTCGCTTTCCTCCTTCCATTCTCTTTGAGGTGTCTTTGACATCGCGTGCTTTTTCTCCAAATAGCGATCGGAGGAGTCGCTCTTCTGGAGTTAGTTGAGTTTCTCCTTTTGGAGTAATTTTTCCTACGAGAATATCTCCTGACCTTACTTCTGCTCCAACTCGGATAATTCCGTCTTCAGCAAGATTTCGAAGTTTGTTTTCTCCAACGTTTGGAATGTCACACGTGGTGACTTCAGGTCCAAGCTTAGTATCACGAACATTCACCACAAATTCTTCAATGTGCACTGAAGAGAATTTACTTTCTTTGACGAGTCTTTCTGAAAGAATAATCGCGTCTTCGTAGTTTGATCCAGACCAACTCATAAATGCTACGAGAATATTTTGACCGAGCGCCATCTGACCCTGGTCTGAAGAAGAAGTATCTGCAAGCAAATCTCCTTTCTTAACTTTCTGATCAATGTTTACACTTGGACGCTGATGAAAAGCTGTAAATCCGTTTGTTCGAGAAAAGTTTACCAATGGATAATTGTGTTCTTTTCCTTTTTCGTTCTTCACCGTAATAAGTTTTCCATCAACGTGAGTGACAGTTCCCGCTTCAAGGGCAACAACAAGTCTCCCTGTGTCTCGAACTGCAGCCGCTTCTACACCGGTAGCAACGAGTGGTGCTTCAGGAATAATACAAGGAGTACCCTGCTTTTGCATGTTTGATCCCATCAGCGCTCGGTTTGCGTCGTCGTGGTTCAAAAAAGGAATCATAGAAGTTGCAGGAGAGAATGCTTGGTTTGTTGCAACATCAATGTAATCCACTTTCATAAACGGTACCGTAATAGGGTGACCTTTGTGACGAACTTCGGCTTCACCAATAGAAATCTTTCCATTTTCATCAACGGGAGTGGCAGCGTGAGCGATATTGAACTGTTCTTCTTCAAGAGCATTCAAAAATTCAATTTCTTTGGTGATAATTCCGTTCTTTACTTTTGCATAGGGAGTTTCAATCATTCCAAAATCGTTTACGCGAGCATAAGTTGCCAAACGTAAAATAAGTCCAATGTTCGGTCCTTCTGGAGTCTGGATCGGGCAGAGACGTCCATAGTGAGAGGGGTGCACATCACGAACTTCAAATCCTGCACGAGCTCGGTTAAGTCCTCCTTGTCCGAGAGCAGAAAGAGTGCGCAAGTGTTCTAGTTCTTCCAGCGCATTAGTTTGCTGCATGAATTGTGAAAGCTGGTTAGTTGTGAAGAATTCCTTCATTCGAGCCTGGAGAGGCTTTGGTGAGATGAATTGCACAGGGAGAGTCACATCTGCATCGACAGTCGACATTCTGTTTTGAATGTTTCGCTTGATCTGTGACATACCAATGCGAATCTTCTGCTGGAACATTTCTCCCACATATCGAACGCGGCGAGAACCAAGGTGGTCAATATCGTCTTCAAGAGATCCTGGAGTGTTATTGAGAATGATTGCATGGTCGACAATGGTTGCCATGTCATTAAGGGAGAGGGTTCGGCGGTCGATTTCTTTATCAGCCATAGATTTATTAAATCGATTGTTGAATCGGAATCGTCCTACTTTAGAAAGGTCGTATCGCTCTGCTCCAAAAATAGAATTAAAGAATTCTTTTGCGTTTTCAGCAGTTGCTAAGTCTCCATCACGAAGTCTTTTGTGAATCTCAATATAAGAATCATCTGCAGTTTTTGTTTGGTCTTTTGCGAGAGTCTTTTCGAGGTGAACTTTTGCAAACTCATTTCCTTTGAAGAGGTCGAGCATTTCTTTGTCTGTTGTTGCTCCAAGGGCTCGAAGAAGAGTTGTAACGGGGAATTTTCGTTTCTTATCGATTCGGACATATAAAATTCCTTCGAGGTCTGCTTCAAGCTCAATCCACGCTCCTCGAGATGGAATAATCTTTGCCCCGAACACTTTGTTTCCACGAATTTCCTGGGAAGTGAAGAACACTCCAAATGAACGAGCGAGTTGCGGAACTACAACGCGTTCAATACCCGAAACAATGAATGTTCCATGATCGGTCATGAGTGGAAAATCAGCCATGAAGATTTCCTGCTCTTTTTCACTCTTCACAATGTGGTTTTTCAAACGCACCTTAACTTTAAGTGGCGCTTCATAGGAAAGTTTGTTTTCCTTAGCATAATATTCATCGTATTTTGGTTCTGAAAGTTCGAAACCAACAAAGTCCAAAGTAAACTTCTTTTCTGAGAAGTCTTTAATTGAAGAAAATTCTTGAAAGACTTCTTTGAGTCCTTCTTTGATGAGCCAGTTGAAAGATTCTACTTGTGATTTCACCAAGTTTGGTGTTTCAGTAAGGGGCTCTTTGAACTTACCGAAGATCTTTTTTTCTCGTTTGTGTGTTGTGTGGGACATGGATAATACAAAAATGAAAACTGCTCCTTTGCAACGGAGCATGATTGATAAACTATTTAATTATATTTTTTTAGGGTGCAAGATGCCTAAAGGATTAACCCGCAACTCGTTAATCTTCGATTTATAGTCGTGACTCAATCTTGCCGAAGTGACCGTGATTATACGGGTATTTACACTTCAGTCAAGTCTATTTTAGGCCATATTTTCACATTCTGGGGATAATCAGGTAAAGTCCCTATGCTTGCTTGACATATAATGTGTATGTGTTATAATTAGTGCAGATTCAATAGTCCCCACCACTATTCAAGGAGTTGCATGTTCCTCTACGGACCCGGATTCAGTGGAGCAGTCGAAAATGTCGTCTTCAGTGACGACCAGACTTCTGCCAGTGTCACCTGCGTGCGGACAATGTCCACACCTTGTGGCACCCTCCACTTCCCTGCAGGGAGTCGTATTCACCTAACCAAGGTGAAGTACGTGTCGAGCAACGACACAATCTTCCCTCAGAGCGGGGGTTCCATTACCTTGATTAAGGAGGATGCGTAAAAAACAAGCCAGATAATCTCTGACACAGCCACCACCCGAAAGTCATTCGACTTCTCGGGTGGCTTTTTTATAATCTGAAGACCTTCAAATAGTTAACCACACCCTTACCAAGAAGACTCCTTGGTATTTTTTCTTCCATATTCTCTAATCGCTATTCGCCATTCTTTCCAAGTCTCCATTCCTCTATCTTTTTTGGATCTCCAGAAAGGAGGATTTTTGGAACTGAGAATTTTTTACCTTTATATTCAATAGTTTCTGGTCTGGTGTATGAGTCATGAGAGGTTACTCGTCGTTCTTCTACAGAATCAAAGTTTCCTAGTATCCCCTTTCGCTGGCGAGCAATCGAGTCGATCATCATCATTGCTGGAAGCTCTCCGCCAGTAAGGACGAATGGCCCAATAGAGACATCTTCCATCTTGAAAGCTTTTTTTACCCGCGCGTCTATTCCTTCATACCTACCAGAAACGATAATAATTTCAGAGAAACTTTTGGAAGTTTTTTTGGCATACTCGTTTGTAAATTGGATACCGCCTGGTGACAAGAAGATGATTTTTGTTCTTAGTTTTAAGTTTTCGATGATTGCATGGTGCCGTGAGGCATTAGGTTTTAGCTTGGAATTTTTCTTTATTCGGGATTCTTTATTTTTTATTTTTTTAAGTGCAGACTCAATAGCTTTTATAACAGGCAATGCTTGAACGACCATGCCAGGCCCACCTCCGTAGGGAGGTCTATCAATTCGGGCATATTCATTGTCAGCAAAGTCTCGAGGGTTATAAAATGAAACTTTCAATTTTTTATCTTCAATAGCCCGCTTCAAAATAGACTCACTCAGATATGAATCGAAAGCTCCTGGAAACAACGTAATGACATGGAAATGCATATGGCAAGACAATACAATAAAATTAGGAAAAATCAATCAAAATTCTTATCTGCCATATACAAAAACAGCCGGAATTCTCCGGCTGTTTTGTGTGTCCATATTATTCTGATCCAAGTTTTAGATCATCGAGCGCCTGATCGAAATCTTTCATTGGGGATCCTCCGACGCTGAGGCTCTCCGCAGAATTTCTAAGTCCTCCTTCAGGTTCATTAATCTTTAGGTTCACACGAGCGTTGTTTTTCATACCCACTACACGGAGCAGTGTACGGATGGCTTTTGCGGTATTTCCAGAGCGTCCGATAATCTTGCCCATATCTGCCGGGTTCACATCAAGAGTTATGAGCACCCCCATTTCATCAACTGTACGGTTTATCTTAACGTCACTCGGATTATCAACAAGTGACTTTACTAGTGTTTCCAAAAATTGAACATCTCTTTCCATATCGGTATGTAATTATTATGTAATCAAAAAACTTCTTTTATATTGTACCAATTTCCTTCACTTACACAAACATCACGATACAGCAGTATCGTGATGTTTGTGTATAAATATATTGTTGTATTTATGCGACCACCTCTTCCGCTGGAGTTTCCTCAGCTGGTACCGTTTCAGACGGAGCTTCGACTACCGGAGTTTCATCAACCACTTGTGTTTCTTCGACTACAGGCTCCGCTGGAGTCTCCTCAAATGGCGCTTCCACAGGAGTTGCAGCAGCAGCTTCTGCAGCTGCTTTTTCTTCTTCTGCCTTTACTGAAAGAGCTTCGGCTTCTGCGCGGTCTGCTTTTGCTTTTGCTTCAGATGCATCAGCAATAACTTTTTCTTCAGCTAGCTTTACTTCAGTTTTATATGGAGACTTCCGTGGCAATACATTTTTTTTCTTAGAATCAACAATTTTGTGTTTTACAAGCAAGTTGTGAATGGTGTCAGATACTTGTGCCCCCTTGCCCATCCATTCTTTTATCTTGTCGGCGTGGAGAACATCGACACTCTTTCGAGCGTCGTATGAGCCAAGAATTTCAAGAAACTTACCACTTTTTGTGCTGTTTTTTGAGTCGGTTAAAACTACACGAAATGTTGGTTCGTGCTTTCGTCCTACTCGTTGTAATCGAATCATTAACATGTGCGAGCTATAGTAACAGAATGAACCATGGAGGTCAACAGAGACCTGCAGAATTTCTATGAATCTGGTATAGTAGGTCTTCATGGACAAACAAACATACACAGGAACCATCACCGTAAGCGGACGAGGAGTCGGCTATTTTACTATTCCTTTAGATGCTGAAAGAAAGACAATCTATGAAGAAGATATTGAAATACAGACCCCCCTCCTTAAGACAGCTCTTAACAATGATGAGGTAGAAATCAAGGTTTTACCAAAAACTGAAGGAATGAGAAGTCAGGGTGAAGTCCTTAATATTGTAAAACGGGCAAAGATGCAGTTTGTTGGAACTCTTTCTCAAACAAAAGATTTTTTCTTTTTAAAACCGGATGATCGAAGAATGTATAAAGATATTTTCGTACACTCTTCAGTTTCCAAAGGTGGCAAACACGGGGATAAGGTGCTGGTTGAAATAACCGGCTGGAAAGATCCTACAAAAAGCCCAGAAGGAAAGGTGCTTCGCGTTCTCGGAAAAAAAGGAGTACATAATGTTGAAATGGAAGCAATCATTCTTGAAAAAGGATTCGAAGACACGTTTCCGAAGGCGGTTGATGAAGATGCTGCCCGCATTGCAAAAGAAAAGGAAGCAGACTGGACTGAAGAAATTAAACGCAGAAGAGATTTCAGAGACACCCTGACGTTCACTATCGACCCAGCAGACGCAAAAGATTTTGACGACGCGCTTTCTTTTAAGAAACTCCCAGATGGTAAATATGAAATTGGAATCCATATTGCTGACGTCTCTCACTACGTAGAACCTTCGACCATTCTTGATACAGAAGCTATCAAACGCGGAACTTCTGTCTATCTTGTGGATCGCACAATCCCGATGCTTCCAGAGATCCTTTCTAATGGGCTTTGCAGTTTAAATGAAAACGTTGAGCGGTTCACCTTCTCTTCTGTTTTTGTAATGGATGACAACGGCACTGTTCACGACAAGTGGTTTGGAAAGACTGTCATTCATTCAGATAAACGATTCAGTTATGAAGATGCCCAGACTATTTTAGATGATAAGGCAGGACTTTATTTTGATGAATTGAACACAATGAACCTGATTGGAAAGAAACTCCAAGCAGAAAAATTTAAGCATGGGGCAATTGAATTTGAAACTGACGAAGTCAAATTCGAACTCGACGACGAAGGAGTGCCTATCCGAGTTTACAAAAAAGAACGGAAAGATACCCACAAAATGATTGAGGAGTATATGCTTCTAGCAAACCGAGAAGTAGCTCAGTATATGACTGAAAATATTGAAAAATCAGGGCAAAAAAGTGCTTTCATTTACCGAATCCATGCTGCCCCTGATCCAGAAAAGATTATTAATCTTTCGACATTTATTAAAGCGCTTGGATATAATCTCGAAACAACAGATGGAGAAGTTACCGCTTCACAGCTCAACGAACTCTTAAAGGAAGTAACAGGAAAACCCGAAGAGTCTCTAATAAAAACAGCCGCTATCCGTTCAATGGCAAAAGCTGTGTACTCAACACGCAACATCGGACACTTCGGACTTGGATTTACCTACTACACTCACTTTACATCCCCAATACGGCGATATCCTGACCTTATGGTTCACAGACTTCTTTTTAGATTCCTAACAGGAGGAAAAATCGTACAAGATGAATTGATTACTTATGAAAAGAGATGTCTGGATGCGACTCAGAAAGAAATTGCTGCCGCTGAAGCTGAGCGAGCTTCCATCAAATACAAGCAGGTTGAATTTATGCTCAAAAAAATTGGCCAGGAATTCGATGCTACTATTTCTGGAGTTTCAGAATGGGGCATTTATGTTGAAGAAGTAGAAACAAAAGCTGAAGGAATGGTCAGACTTAAAAACATGACTGACGACACCTATGCTCTTGATCAGAAAAACTACGCGATTGTTGGAACAAATACAAAAAAGAAATTCACCTTAGGAGACAAGGTGAAAGTCAAGCTCATTACTGCTGATCTTGATAAAAAGATTCTTGATTTTGCTTTTGCATAGCAAAAAAATAACTGTCGGGCTACCGCTCAGAGAAGAATAGAATTCGTATAGGAAAAATAGTTATAAGTGTACAGTTGTATGTAGTTGCTAATTCATTTTCTTTCTGTAAAAATAGTCTCAGATTCGTCCATCTTTAAACCTTTATTCCTTTTGGAGGAGCTCATGGAAGATACTCAGCTTGTTGCTATCGTTCGCAACAAACTCAACCCGTCAGATATTTTTTCTGTCCCACTGATTAGCCTAAGAGATGAGGAGCAGGCCGGAATTGTCATCACGTTTCGAAAGAAATCGTGGAGAAGACTTGGCGCGAGATTCTTTTCTGGAGCTGACGAGTGGCACGATGTTGGGACGATTGTCGATAGAGTATCAGGTACTGTGGCAGTGTGCCTAGTTGCTGATGCTCCTCAAATCATTGAAGAGTTGAGCAAAAGAAAACTACCTGACGTTGGCCTCTTCGGACTCAAATCTCTTATCAATCATAGGGCCTAAATTTGTAAAAGAGAGCACAGCAAGTGCTCTCTTTATTTTATTGCCAACTAAGGGTGAATAAAATAATCTCGGGATAAACCAAGTGCAAGCTTTGAAGCGTTTGATGGTTACAAAAAACTTACATTTTCTTACCAAGGTCGGACCTTGGTAAGAACTAGAAACTCCTTATTTCGCCACTACTGTCGCTTCTTCAAATTGAATTGATAGGACTTTCGAAATGCCACCAAGACCCATCGTCACCCCATAAATAACTCCCGCTCGAGACATGGTCTCTCGATTATGGGTAATCAAGATAAGTTGTGAATATTTTGAAAGCGACTCAATCATATCTCCATACTTTTTAGAGTTTGCTTCGTCGAGCGCAGCATCTGTTTCATCAAGAATAATGAATGGAGGTGGTTTTACCTGAGAAACAGCAAAGAGAAGTGCGATTGAAGTCAGTGCACGCTCACCCCCTGAGAGCATCATTAGACCTTTAATCTTCTTGCGAGGAAGCGAAATTTCGATATCAATCCCTTCTTCTATATTTTCTTCTTCAAGCAGTTCACTTCCGTCCTCAATACTTTCCATTTCCAGATCACGGTCTTTTTTGATTCTCTTTGGAGGCCTTACCACTGTAAGCTGAGCATTCCCACCACCAAACATAAGTTCAAAGAAATTTTGAAACTGTGTATTAATTTTCTGGATTCCTTCTTTAAATTCAACATCAAGTTTTTCACCCAGCTCTGCAATAAGTGCTCGAAGCGATTCGCCTGACTTCTCTAAATCTTCTAATTCTGTTGCTAAAAAAGTATCACGCTCGCTCGCTTCCTGAAATTCTTTCATCACATCTCCTTCTCCGCCAAGCCCTGAGTCTTCGATACGAATTTTTAATTTTTGAAGGATTCTTCTCCGTTCTTCTTGTCCACGTCTCTGCTCGTCGGTTTCATGAAAAATAAAAGCTTCGTAATCAAGCACTTCTCTTCCGCAAAGCATGGCGCACTCTTCTCGTTCTCGCTTAAAATCCCCTTCTTCAATATGAAAGGTTTCAAGCTTTGCGTTGAGAGTAGCAAGTTCACCAATGACAGCGTTCTGCTCAGCCATAATTCGAAATAGTGCTTTTTCTGCATCCCTATCAGAATCTTTTTCTTTTTCAATAGTATGTTTCAGGTCTCGATACTGAGATTGCAAACCATCTTCTTTAAGCTTTAGATCTGAAAGTAGGATTTGAAAATATTTTTTCTGTTCTTCTAGTTTTTTAAGTGCTGAAAGAGAGTCAACAACCACAGATTCGTTACTTTCAGTTTTTTTAGTTCCAAGAAAATCTGTAAAGGTTTGTTTAATTCTAGAAAGAAGCGATTTGATAACAGACACATCTTCACTTGCTTCCATTTCTGCAATAGTGTTTTGAACAGTGTAAGAAAGCGTCTCAACGTCACTTAGGAGAACCATCCGACCAGCATCTGTTGCTGCAATTTCTTTTTGTTTTCGGATTATTCTTTCTTCTGAAGAAATCTCTCCTTCTATCTTTCCAAGATTTCCAATAGCGATGTCTTTTTCATTGCGTGCTGATTCTATTGATTGCTCAAGTTCTATAAGCTTGTCGCTTTTTTCATCTTTATTTTTTGATTGTTCAAGGGTGTGCCTCGCATCAACTAATTCAGCTTCTAGATTTCTTTTTTTCTGCTCAAGCGGGTTGATACTTGTTCGAACTGATGACGAAGAAGAAGCCAGGTAAACGCTCTCCCGCTTTAAATATTCTTTAGATAACTCTATGAGCTCACGACGGAGCTCCGCTCCTTTTTCAATCTTTTCAACTTGCTTTTTAAGGAATCGGATATGAGGCGCAATTTCTTTTCGAAGACCTTCGACAGACTTCATATTCTCAAGAGTTTTTTCAAGTTTCTTTTCGCTTTCTTGGCGTTTGTATTGATAAATCTTAAGTCCAAGTGCATCCTCTATCATAGTACGGCGCTCCTTAAGATTACTACTCAAAATTCTGTCAGCTTCGCCTTGAGAAATAATATGGTGGCCTGATGCCCCAATATGAGCGGTGCCAAGGAGCTCAATAATGTCTCGCAAGCGTACAAGGCTGCCATTAATAAAATACTCATTGACTCCATCTCGATGCACCACTCGTTCGATGGTCACTTCAGGAAAATCAATATCCAAAAATTTTCGGCTATTATCAAAGGTTACTTTTACTGACGCCCTATTGGATCGACTCCCATCAGATGCACCATTAAAGATAAGGTCCTCTCCTTTTTTACCTCGTAGAGACTTGATTGATTGCTCACCGAGTACAAAACGGAACGCCTCAGCAGCGTTAGACTTTCCACTTCCATTCGGACCAACGATTGCAGAAATTGGCGTCGCGAATTCAAACGAACTTTTTTTCGCGAACGACTTAAATCCAGAAATTTCAATCGCTTTTAAATACACGGTGTTTGTACCCTCATTATATCTTTTTTTAGCAAAAACGCATTTGACTTAGAAGTGAATGAGTACGATGATTACTTCAGAGGTTGCACATTCACATCTTCATCTGGAGGTGTACCGTGAACAACAACATGGATTACCCTCTTCCGTGCGACGACATGTTAACCGGTGATCAGGTCTTTTCAACTCCTGCAGTCGGTCAAAGTATCATCCATTTTTGGGTGAGTTTACTGGTTGAAAGAACGGGCCTTAAAGTTACGCTCACCGCCCAATTTCGCTCAAATGGCACACTATGCTACATCATCAAGTCTCAGCTTGGCATGATGAAAATATGGAGAGAGTTAGAAGAACTTGAGCCAGTTTTCCAAGCTCTCCAACGACACAACACGATGGTTGAATTCGGAGGTTTTATTGAAAAAAGAATTTTTCGACTTCACTAAATAACGCGGACCTGAAACTAGGTCCGCGTTTCTTTTTTATGATATATATTAAAAATCATTATCAGCCTCCCTCAACCATTCTTAACCACCCTCGTGTAAAAAGTATCGAACCCCAGGGCAGAGCCCTTGTCATCTGGTGAAAAAGTTTTCTACCCTGTCTCGGCACGTCTGCCTCCGACCTTGCGCTCGGGGCCCCTACCCATCGCTGTCAAAAATCTTTTTCTGGTGAAAAAGTTTTCTACCCTGTCTCGGCACGTCTGCCTCCGACCTTGCGCTCGGGGCCCCTACCCATCGCTGTCAAAAATCTTTTTCTGGTGAAAAAGTTTTCTACCCTGTCTCGGCACGTCTGCCTCCGACCTTGCGCTCGGGGCCCCTACCCCGAGCTCACTGAACAAGGGAGATAAATTGTTTGTAAACTTCCTTTTGAAACACAACAATTTTCTTCTGAAAATTGTTGTGTTCGATTTATCAATCTCCGCAATGTTTTGAAAAGCAAAGTTCAAGAAGTTGAAAATATAAAACCCAGAATCCCGCCTGCGACAACATTTCGGGTTTAACTTTTTTCTTATTACTTTTTACTATTTTTTCTTCACCCTTACCAAGGGCTCCCCTTGGTAAGGGTGTGGATAACCATTTTATTTTTTCTGTTATTCCTCTCGGTTCTCTATTCCCTGTTCCTCCCTATTCTTCTTATTCCTCTTATTCATTATTCTCTATTCTCTATTCTTTATTCATTCTTCTTTCCAACTCGCCTCGCTGAGCTCCGGCGAAGCGGGTTCATTATTCCACATTCTTTCCTTACCTACTTTTCATCCCACCCCTTCGACTTAAGTGCATTCTGAGCAGCCATCTGCTCTGCATCTTGCTTTGAATCACCCTCTCCTTGACCGACAAGTTCTGTTTTTAAATACACTCCGACAGTAAAGTGCTTGTCGTGGTCCGGTCCGTCTTCTTTAATAGTTTTGTACGCTGGGGTAACACCATCATGCTCTTGTGCTTTTTCTTGGAACATACTCTTTGCGTCAATAAATGAACCTTCTTCGATTATTGAATCCATCAGGGGACAGATATAGGCATATATAAAGCCCTTAACAGAATCGTACCCTTGGTCCATATAAATTGCTCCAATAATAGCTTCAATAGTGTTTGCAAGGATATACTGCCTCGCTCTCCCCGTATCCTTTGCTTCACCTCGAGAAAGCATAAGGAAATCATTAATACCGAGGCTATTACCCACACTATGAAGGGTGGTGGAGTTTACTAGTGATGAGCGTAAACTTGTCATTTCCCCTTCGGTTTTTTGTGGAAACTTTTTGTACAAATAATCTGTAATAACAAGCTCGAGCACTGCATCTCCTAAAAATTCTAATCGCTCATTGTGTCCAATCGGAAATTCTTTATTTTCATTCAAATACGAGCGGTGCACAAAGGCCTGCTTTAATAAATCCTTATTAGAAAAAAAAACATTAATCTTTTTCTCAAATTGATTGAAATCAGGAGTACTCATAAAAATAGTTGCTAGGTGTTTG
>Ga0209490_10002453_pt1 | contig 17596 bp, 16 predicted proteins | sample MAT06_FD_187209 | JGI IMG/M metagenome (GOLD analysis project Ga0209490, IMG submission 187209) | Freshwater microbial communities from Lake Fryxell liftoff mats and glacier meltwater in Antarctica - MAT-06 (SPAdes) (version 2) | ecosystem: Environmental > Aquatic > Freshwater > Ice > Liftoff...
CAAATCTTGCGCGAGCACTACCAGATCGAGATGCCACTGATCACCTGGAATAACTTCAAGATCGCCCGGCTGTCGGTGCAAATTTACACCACCGCCGATGATCTGGATGTTTTTGTCGAAGCGTTGACGACACATTTGCCGGTGTGTCAGCCGTAAGTGGTAAGTGGTAAGTAGTAATTGGTAATTGCGTATACATTCGTCGTAGATATCCACTTACCACTTACTCTTTTCACTGCGCTGTACTCGTTCATTAGACCAAGGATCCGCCTTACTATGGACCGATTATTCAGCTTTTTGAAGCCACATCAAAAGCTTTTGATCGCACTTTCGATTGTTAACGTCCTCTTGTCGGGCATGCTCACCATTGCGCCGCTGGTGACGAAGGCAATTGTGGACGACGTGATTGCCAAGCAACAACTCAATCTACTCTTGCCCTATCTCATTTTGCTCCTCGCCGTGATGGGGGAGGCAATTGTGGACGACGTGATTGCCAAGCAACAACTCAATCTACTCTTGCCCTATCTCATTTTGCTCCTCGCCGTGATGGGGGCGCGCGCCGCCACCACCTATTTCTATTCGTATGGCCAGAACAAACTCGGCCAATTGGTGATGACCGATGTGCGCGCCGCCCTTTATTTTGCAAATGCCGGATGGCTACCAGACCAAGATCGGTGAACGCGGGGTTGGCCTTTCGGGCGGGCAGCGGCAACGGGCGCGCCATGTTGCTGGATCCGAAAATCTTGATTCTAGACGATTCCATGTCGGCGGTCGATGCCGAGACCGAGAAGCTGCTACAAGCCGCGATTGCCAGTGTGATGAAAGGCCGCACCACCATCCTCATCGCCCACCGCTTGAGCACGGCGCAACATGCTGATCGCATCATTGTGCTGCGCGATGGCGAGATCGTCGAGCAGGGCACGCATGCGGATCTGGTGGCCAGCAGTGGCTATTACCGCCATGTGTTGGAGATGCAGCAGATGAGCGCACGCGAATCGATCGGCGAGCCTGTGCCAGCCTGAATGGTAAATGGTAAATGGTGAATAGGAGCCATTTACCATTTACCATTTACCATTCACCATTTACCCTTTACTATTCACCACCTATGCTACATACACTTGTCAAACCAATTGCCCGAAAAGAAGATGATCCACTGCTGCCGCCTGTGCAGCAGGCGCTGGCGCGTCTATTCCGCTATCTGGGACCCTACCGTTGGCGGATGTTTTTTACGCTGATGATCTATGTGATCTGTGTCACCATTACCCAGCTCTATCCCTATATCGACCGGATCTTGATTGATAAACACATAGCGGTAGGTAACACCGATGGTTTCCTGCCACTGCTAACATTGGCCGTGGTAGCCCATCTGCTCAACTGGGGTGGCGTCTGGCTGCGCACATTGCTAATCCAGCGCATTAGTTTGAGTATTCTAGTCGATTTGCGCCATCAGCTTTTCGAACACGTGGTGGGGCTTTCCTTTCGCTTTCACGAAAAAGAGCCAGTTGGCAAAACCATGACGCGCTTTATTGGCGATGCCAACACGTTGAACGACTTTCTGACCAACCAAATGGCCAATGTGGTCAACGACGTAATGTCCGGGCTAATCGTCTTGGCCTTGATGTTTGCGATCAACCCCACCCTCACCTTGATCGCGCTCTTTATGCTGCCCATTTTGACGATTATTGGTCTCTACATGCGCCCACGCCTCTACGAAGGCTGGGAACGCGTGCGCGAAAACATGACGCGCTTCAATATCTTCTTGGCGGAAAATATTGCCGGTATGCGCGTGATCCAGGCCTATACGCGCGAACAGACCAACCTGAATCAGTTTCGGCAGACCAATGATCAGGTGGTCAGCGAATGGATGAAGGTGATCGGCTTACAGTCATGGTTCTCGCCGCTGGTAGAAATTACCCGCAGCACAGCACTGGTGATTGTGCTCTTTGCGGCGGCCAATGGGTTAGGGCTGGGCGGTGATGTGCTCACGGTTGGTACGCTGGTGGCCTTTACCGCCTACATTAATAATTTGTGGGCGCCGATCAGCACGTTGACCAACATGTATGTGGTCATGCAGGCGACCCTGGCTTCAGCAGGCAAGGTCTTTCAACTATTGGATGCGATGCCGGTCGTTCAAGATGCGCCCAACACGGTGAAGATGCCGCGCGTAAACGGAGAAATCGTCTTTGATCATGTCGATTTTGGTTACGACCCTACGCGATTGGTGCTCAATGATGTGAGTCTGCGCATCGAGCCAGGCCAGTTGGTGGCCCTGGTTGGGCAGACGGGCAGTGGCAAGACCACCATCGCCTCGCTGCTCTGTCGCTTCTACGATGTGAGCAACGGCTCGATCACGGTTGATGGCTATGATCTGCGCGCCGTCAGCCAGCAGTCGTTGCGCGCCCAGATGGGGGTGGTTTTGCAAGAACCGTTTATCTTTTCCGACACTATCCTGAATAATATTCGTTACGGACGCCCGGATGCGACACTAGAAGAAGTGATCGAGGCCGCCAAACTGGCCAATTGTCACGATTTCATCATGAAACAGACCGATGGCTACAACGCGCTGGCCCATGAGCGTGGTTCGCAGTTTAGTATGGGGCAACGCCAACTCTTCTCGATTGCGCGTGCGATCCTGGCCGATCCACGCATCTTGATCCTGGACGAGGCAACTTCTGCGGTGGATACCGAGACCGAAGTGTTGATTCAGGATGCTTTTGCCAAATTGATGGCCAACCGCACCGCGATCGTAATCGCCCATCGCCTCTCCACCATCCGCAAAGCCGATCAGATTGTGGTCTTGAAGGCCGGGCAAGTCGTCGAACTGGGTGATCACCGCACGCTAGTTCAGAAGCCGAACGGGTACTACGCCGCATTGGTGAAGGCGCAGAGCAGTGGCGAGCATTAAGTTGGTAGACAGTAGGTCAGTAGGACAGTGGAACAGTTCTTGTCTTGTCTCACTGCCCTACTGTCTCACTGCCCCACTGTCCTCCTGTCTCACTGCATTATGCTACAGTCGCCGTCGCTGGCTGACTGTTGATCGGCGCGGCTGGCGACAACGGCGTAGTTGCCCCATCATGCTGTGGCGTGTTGCTCAGCGCGTTTAGGATCCGGTAGAAGGCTGGCCGATTCGTATCCGCCGCCGCCTGGATGGTGCGTAGCATGTGTTCTACGCGCACCTTTTCGTTCGCTAGCAATGCCTCTGGTCGTACGGGAACGGCTAATCCCGCACTGACCAGTTGTGTGTACAGGCGTTGAATCAGGGGTTGAAATTCATAGCTGTAGGGTCGTTGCTCAAGCGCCAGGTAGGTCTTGAACGCCAGCAGATCCGCCTGCACACCCTGCGCCTGATGCTGTGCCTGCACGTAATGGCGCACCGTGGCCTGGACGGCGGCTTGCAGGGCCGAGTCTTTCGTGAGCTGTTGCTTGCCCAACCAGGCCAGGTCGATCTGCAAAGCTGTGCAAAAGGTATGTAATCCTTGTTGCAGGACACTAAATTCGGCATCGGACAACCCAGCGACCCAACTCTGCACGGTCGGTTGCTCTTCCAGAGTGGTGATGAGCCAATTCCGCAGCCTGGGCTGCTCTGTATTGAGTGGGGTATGCCAACCCATCCGTTTATGCCAGCCAGTTTTGAGCTGATCCACCAGGGTCTCGTTCTGACCGTTAGTCGCTGGCGAAGGGTCAGCCGGTGCGGGATCAACTGGCGGTGCTTGGTCGCGCTGTCCTGTTCGTCGCTGCCAGACGCGATCCAGCAGGATGGAAAAGAGGCTAATCAAGCCAAGAAAAAATATAAGGACAAGCAGAGCCACTTAGACCTCCTCATGCTGATGAATTTGGGTGTTGCGCCGTGCAAATCCCCAATCCCTATCTTCGACAAGCTCAGCCGTCGTAGATTCTGTAATTTTGCGTAAGTCTTATAGTTAAACGGTTTAGGCCTAATCCTTCGCCAATGGTAGCGCTGGTAGGGTAAGATCGCCTGCTTCTGGTGTCGGTTTCCGACGTGGTGATGGCAGGCGGGACTGCGCTGCGCCGAGAAACAAACCAGCGTAGTTAAATATCATCGAGTAGACCAGACCAAAGTGAATCAGCAGGGTGGTGGCAATATCAACCAGGTCTAAACCAATCGGTGTGATCAGGTTAAAACTCTGTTTGATCATAAAGGCTGCGGCAAGATCAAAGAAGCGGCCCAGTTGCCCAAGATCCTTGTCGAGCAACACCACCTGTGCGGCATTGGTGGCCAGAGTGGTCAGGTTGCGGTGGGCAATGGCGACAGTGGCCTTTTCCATCACCAAGTTGTCATCATTGCCCAGGCCCACATAACAAATAAACCGCCCGCCCTGCTGTAACTGTTCGACTAACGTGGCCCGGGCAACGGTCAACGATTCTGCAAAGTAATCATCCAGCCCCAGCTCTGCGACTAGTTCACGCGCCATCTCGTCTTCGCCATTTTCCACCAGCAGATGAGCCGCAAAATGATGGGGCGTTACCCCATGCATAAGCCAAGGGCGCTGGCGCAAGGTGTGAATCAATGTTTTTGCCTGGGCGCGCACCGCCGGATCGCTGAGAACACGGGCGTCAAAAAGCAGCGTGTTGACCAAGTTCGCCTTTTCCAAGGCGCGCACATCTTTGATCAAAATACCCAGTTGCGCGGCCGGAATGAGAAAATTGCGCGCGATATAGGGCCCCAAGGTGCGCAAGTGGGCGCCAAAACCAGTGGTGAGAAAGGCTGCCGCCTGGTTGGCGCCCAGCAGCGGCAAGGCAATGCCAAAGGCGAGCAACATGCGCGGCGCCATACGGGCGGCGCTGGCTTCACCCACTTGTTGCGTCCAGCTTTTGCGCATCACCGTTTGCAACAGCGTTGTGCGGATCGCGGCTGGCACGGCGGGCGGTGGGAGTTGTTCCACCTGTACATAGAGCTGACCAGAAATTACCGTGCTAGCGGGCACTACCTGTTCGCCAGCACTTTTCTGCACCGGCTCTACATCACCGGTGGCGATGCGTTGATCCAGCCAAGCCGTACCGTAGAGCACAAGACCAGTGGCAGGCACTGTGTCACCAGCACTCAATGCCAATACTTCGCCCACTGTCAGCACGGCTGGTGTGGTTTGTAGCTCGGCACCCTGGATATAAGACCAAACTGCGGCCTGATCTTGCCCAAAAATCGCGTAGAGTTGGCGCTGAAAATCAACCTCTGACTGGGCAAAGATTTTTTGACTGACCGCTTGCAGCACCGCATTGAAGGCCGCGATGGCGTCATAGCGCATAACTACACAGACGACAATGCGCGTGGCATCGAGCACGGGGTTGGTAATCCGCCGTTCTTTGACTGCGTTCTGCCATGCACTCTGAAAGGTGGGCGCAAAGGTATAGAGCATCAGCGGCACACTGGCCAGGCTCAACATGGGTTGCATCAAAATCACACTGGCCGTGGTCAGCCCCAGCGAAGCCGATGAGATCACCAATAACTGGTTGGCCTGTCGCAAGGCGGGGCTACTGGGCTGCTCTTCCAGCACGGTGGTAGTGACGCCACGGCGTAACGCAAACCACTGGCGCGGCCACGGTAGCCTAACCTTCGTATTGATTTGTTGAACTACTTTGGCCCCTGCATACAGGGTGCCACCGATGACCAACGCTCCAACCAGCACATGTGCTCCTTACTCTTGTTGCAAGCCAGGATGATAGAATGACAAGGTGACAAGATGAAGGTCGAGAAGTCATGTCAGCTTGTCATCTAGGACGTATGCAAAATGAGTGTTCGTACGGCGGCTGAGCTTGTCGAAGCCGGCTTCGACAAGCTCAGCCGCCGTACGTCCTAATCTTGATATTTGTCACCCTGGCACTTCGCTATCCAGCGGCAGCGGTTGCCAATGTAACGACCAGTCCTGTCCTTCTGCTACTACCGCTGCTGCATAGCCGGGCACAAACGTTACGGCTTGCAGAGACCAGCGTGCCGCTTCCGCTGGCGCGTGTTCGGTGCTTACCAGGCGGGGTGTTTCATCTGGCGCTAATGTCACTGTGAATTGATCGAGTGGTAGTGACAGTCCCGTGCCTTGCGCTTTGATATAGGCTTCTTTGCGCGCCCAGCCGTCAAAAAAGGCTGTCATGCGTTGGTCGTCGGGTACCTCTTGTAAGCTCTGCTGTTCGGCTTGTGAAAAGACGTGTTCAGCCAGTTGTTCATAGTTCAGCGCGGGCCGCACCTGTTCAATATCTGCCCCTACCGCGCGCTGCTGTGCCAATGCATAGAGCGCGTATTCGCCAGAGTGAGCCAGGTTGAAGGTCAGCCCACTATCGGCATATGGTTGTGCCAAGCCTGGTTTGCCGTACGCATTATAACAGAAGTTTATCTCTAAGGCTGTAACGGCCAGATAACGACTCAAGAGGATGCGCAAGCAGCCACGCGCAACGATAAACCGCAGCCGATCGCGGTCAAAATAAAAACGTGCCGCGCGGGCGTGTTCGTCGGCATTCAGTGTGGCTTCAAATTGGGCCACCTGTGTGGCCAACGTATCCAACGGTGCGCAATAGAGATGGACTTCGTGCGCCGGTAATAAGAGCATAATTGACGCCTAAGCGTTAGGTGTAAATACCGACTTAGTGAGACAGTAGGACAGTGAAACAGTAGGACAGTGAAACAGTAGGACAGTGAGACAGTATGACAGTCACTGTCGTACTGTCTTTAGGCTAAAGATGATTGTTGTCCGAGCCACCAGCCAACCCATCGGCGAGTAGATTTATGCCAATCACGAGTGATAGATTTATGCCAATCACGAGTGATGAGATTGCCAGCGCCGGGAAGATGACCACCCACGGTGCGGTGAGCAGGAAGTTACGGCCATCGTTCACCTGCAAGCCCCAATCTGGCGAAGGTGGCTGCACCCCCATCCCCAGAAAGCCCAAGCCGGCACCAACCAAGATCGCATAACCAAAATAGATCGCCGCTTCCACCAGCAACATATTCATGAGATTGGGTAGAATTTCGCGCCGCATGATCCGGCTATGCGTAGCACCGATCATACGCGCTGCTTCGACAAACTCGCGCGTTTTCAATTCCAACACTACGCTGCGCACAACACGGGCAATGGCTGGTGCAAAGACAATACTAATCGACAAAATCAAGTAAATCATATCCGACCCCAACATGCTAAGGATGAGCAGTGCCAATAGCAGGGCAGGAAAGGAGAGCAAAACATCGGTGGCGCGCATCAGGATTTCATCGACGAGGCCGCCATAGTAGCCGGCAATCACACCGGTGCCGGTGCCCAACAGTAAGCCGAGCAGGGTCGAAGCCGTTGCTAAGATGATCATGCTGCGGCTGCCCACAATGACACGACTGAGGATGTCGCGGCCAAATTGGTCGGTGCCAAAGGGATAACGCAGGGAAGAGGATTGCAGCGCGTCGGCCAAATGTTGATCGGTCGCGGGATAGGGGGCAATCCACTCACCTAGCAACGCCAGCAAGAGATAGGTCATGACAATGGCAAGGCCGATCACCGTCGTCGGTCTGCGCAGCAGGTGCATCCATTGCCTTTGCGGCCGATGATTCGTTAGGCTTTCGCTTGCGCCCAAGCGCGGGGTCGCGGCCCCACTTGCTGTAGAGACTGCGGCACTTTGCATCATGATAGTTTAGCTGCTTGTTGTCATGGGCGCGCTGGTTGTGGCTGGGGTCGCCACGGTTGTTGGCGTTCCACCCAATGCGTTCGTTACCGTTTGCAAAGTAGTCTTGACCTGGTCGTTAACGTCCACACAGACGCCACCGCGTATACCCGTGCGTACTGCCAGGCCGCCAATGTGTGTGCGCTGGGCGGTGGCCCAGGAACCAGTGTGCAGGTTATGTTGCATTGTGATCATCACTCCCTAGTATATGGTTTAATGGATGGTTCTCAGTAGGAACATGAGCAATTTTTTTACGATATTCATTTTGCCCTGTTAAGCTGGATTATAACAATCGAACGTGGGTTAAACGTGGGTTGCATGTGGAACTGACCTTGAAATTGTCTACGAATAACGAATGCGCGGATTCAACCACCGATAGGCCAGGTCTGCCGCCAAATTGGCCAACGTATAGATGGCCGCGGTGACTAATGCCACCCCCTGCAACAAGGGCAAGTCGCGCTGGCTGATCGCCTGCAGCAACAACCGTCCCAAACCCGGATAGGCGAAGACGCTCTCGACCAACACCGTACCGCTCATCAGGTAGCCGATGTTGAGCGCTAGCACGCTGATCGCTGGCAGCAGCGCATTGCGCAGGGCATGGCGCCAGACGATCAGTTGGTTTGGCAATCCTTTGCTCTTGGCTGTGCGGATGTAGTCGCTGTTCAATACATCGATCAAACTGGCGCGGGTCAAGCGCGCTACTTCGGCCAGCGCACTCAGGGTGAGGGTCAGCGTCGGCAGGATCAGAAAGCGCAAGGAACTAAACAGATTGGCGTCCGCCTCGATCATGCTGGAGGCGGGCAGCCAACGCAGCCAGAGCGAAAAAATGATAATCAGGAAGACGGCAATCACAAAGGGTGGAAAGCTGAGAAAGAAGACAGTGAGCACGGAAATCAGGCGGTCCGGCCAACGGTTACGGTGTAGCCCGGCGACGATGCCCAGCCCAACCCCCAACACCGCACTGAGCGCCCAGGCCAGCAGTGCCAGCACGGCTGAGTTGCCCAGCCGTTGCGCCAGCAATGGCCCCACCGGCAGATTCATGATCAGCGATTCGCCCCAGTCGCCACGCAACACGCCGCCGATCCAGGCCAGATAGCGCAGCGGGGCGGGCTGATCCAGCCCCAAGCGTACACGTAGCGCCGCCAATGTCGCTGGCGTGGCCTTCTGCCCTAAGATCATCTGCGCCGCATCGCCGGGCAGGATGGTGGTGACGGCGAAAACGACCAACGAGACGAAGAATAGGATCAGCAGCATGAAAATAAGTCGACGCAAAAAGAATGGGAGCATAGGTTGCGTATAGTATAGCAGATGATCGTTGGATCAACGTGGATGAAACGTGGGATGAACAATTGAACTAATTTTACTTGGGCAAACAAAATAGAGTATAGTGTCCGTACCGGTGTGTGAACTAGCAGATTACAGGCGTTTGGGGCCAGCGAAGTACCAAATAATGAAACCAACCACTGGAAAGATCAGAACCAATATACTCCACAGAAGCTTAGCAAGCACCGTAGCACTGCTGCCCAGCGTACTCATGAGTGCCCAAATGTCCAATACCAAGAGTAATAGACTAAAAAATAAGAACATGTAATTTCTCCTTTATTCGCTTGGAATACTTTAGTAACTGTCCAAAAATAAGTTTTAGGGCTTAGTTTCATGCCATTTTGTCTAGCTCTCTAATTACCTCCCTCAGCGTCTGTTTAAAGACAACAGGATCTTGCTGTGCTACTTGGTGGATCGCAGCAAGCACGTAGGTATCGCGTTCCTCGGCCGCCGCAAGTGCTAGCTCAGGCGGCATCACCGGTGCAAATCCTATCGCCACCATCTGCGCATAGAGATGTTGTCCAAACTCTCGATTTTTCCGATCCTCTGGCTGCTTCTCAAAGGCTAACAGGGACTTATAGGCATGAATATCGTCACGTACAAGCACAGCCCGCCAGACGGCAGTGCAGTAAGCCGTGACAATTTCTGTCATCACACTACTCAATTCTAAATTATCTTGCAATACGGGGTCAAACAGCCAGTCAAGTTCAAAGCCTAAATCGCTGCAAAAGGTATTCAGGCGCGCGGATACGCTTAGCATTTCGTCCCAAGTAAGCGCCAACAACCACTCACGCAGGGGAGATGCCTCAGCTAAATTTTGCGTCGCCCACGTTTGCAATTGTTGCGTCGCAGAAGAGGGTTGCGTCGTCATGGCACCGCGCCAGCTACGCCAGCTACCCCGCAAGCGTCCAAAGACATCCGGCGTTACAGTTTCTACCATATCCACCAACGGCGGCTTGCGTTTGCGTGGGCGCAACGCAAACAGAATCAGCAGCACTAAAATAACGAGTAAGAAAATGATCATATCAGCATGAATCCCCTAACCAAGTCGTTCCGCTCTTGCGCTGCGCCAAAATGACACGAGATTTTGCAAGCTTGTGTGGAATGTTATCCAACCACGTGTTGAAGCATCCAAACTCTTCAACACGACCCACCAGCAGAGCCGGTGGGTCGATCGTTTCTTCTAATGGATAGTGCATGGCAATGATTCCTCGTTCAAGAAAAGCTTGTCGATTTCGGAGGGTGTTTGCCGTTATACCATAGCCGCGTAAGAGAGACAAGATGACAATGACAAGATGATTCATCTTGTCATTGTCATCTTGTCTCTCTTACGCAAGCCACACATTCTGATAGGCAACGCGCGTTCCTGGAATGTGACCATGCAGATTGCTGCGGATCGCCTGTAAGAAGGGTGCGAAGTAAGGGATGAGTACACCCCCCTGCTCGCTGATGATCTGTTGCACTTCGGCGTAGATCGCTTTGCGCTTCTCTAAATCCTGTTTCCCCCGCCCCGTGGCAATGAGCTCATCCACATTGGGATCGCTCCAACCACTCTCATTATAGAAGCCTTGCGCACGATAGGCCAGCGGCAAGATGCCATCGGGTTCACTAAAGACCGGCCACCAACTGACGAAGAAAGGAACCTTCATATACTTTTCTGCATAGAAGCTGCCAACCGGCCCCTTGTCGATGGTAATCGTGATACCCGCCGCTTTTACCATCTCCTGAATGGCAATCGCGGCATCGTTGAGTCGCGGCCCGCCTATTTCAGCGGTGGAGAGTGTCACTTCTACGCCATCCGGGTAGCCGGCTTCGGCCAGCAAATTCTTGGCTTTCTCCACATCGTAGGCCAATGGTTGAACATCGGCCCAGAAGGGGCTACCGGGGCCGATCGGCTGATCGTTGCCAATGATGCCTCGCCCTTGCATCATCGCCTTGTGCAGTGCGGCCCGATCAATCGCATGTTTGAACGCTTGACGCACGCGCAGATCGTCAAACGGTTTATCGGCGACATGCATCACAAAAACTGGATAGACGCCCTGACTGCTTTCTAACAATTCGACCCCGGCGGCATTTTCGAGCATAGACAGATTATCTAATCCGATCTGATAGAGCATATCCACCGTGCCGCTGGTCAGCGCTGCCACCTGACCGGCCACTTCGGGGATCACTAACAGTTGCACCTCATCTAAATAGGGGTGTTCTTTGTCCCAGTAGTGCTCATTGCGTTTGACCACGGTGCGTTCACCGGGTATGCGCTCGGCCAACACAAAGGGTCCCGTGCCAGATGGTTCTTTGCGTAGCGCTTCCGTGGTGCGATCATGGGGCACAATTTGCGTACCAGGTCCACTCAACACAAAAGGCAGCGTGACATTCGGCGCCTTGAGGTGAAACTTGATCGTAAAATCATCCACAATTTCCAGCTTGTCAATCGCCCCTAAGGAGGCGCCGATGCTGGCGCCGAACGCGGGATCGATGAGGCGATTAATGCTGTATTCCACATCTTTGGCCGTGAACGCCGTGCCGTGATGAAAGGTGACTCCCTGATGGAGATGGAAGGTGTGAATGGTAGCGTCTTCATTCATCTCCCAAGCTTTGGCCAATTCTGGGTAGATGGGTGCACCCGCTTCGCCTTCACTACGCCGCGTCAGTGTGTTGTAGAGCATAAAGCCCAACTGCACATCGGCGACAGTCCCCGATGTGCCGGGATCCAGCGTGGTAACATCATCCGCGGGCACTAAGCGCAACACACCGCCGCGCTTGGGTTCTGTGACGACTGGTTTGGTAGCCAAGCTTCCCCCGGCCGGTGGTGCTGCGGGTGGAGCCAGCGGGGTGCAGGCGCTCAAGCTGACCAAAGCAGCCGCGCTAGCAGCCACTTGCAAAAATTGACGGCGGTTGAAGGCATCAGACTGGTTAGGTTTCATGGATGATTTCTCTTTAAGTCGTTTTTCATTGGATAGATTAACCTTTGGTGCTAGTTATTTTGAGCAGTTTCTCCCACTCACGGCCATAAAACGACCATGTTTAGATGCAAATTGTCCCACTCGGCTGATGTAGAGCTTCTGGTTGTTCCCGGAAGCTCTACGACGTTCCGGCTGAACAGGGTACCAACCCTAAAAATCGGTGTTTTAGATGCTAAAGTGGGACAACAAGGCAATTAAAACTAGCACCAAAGGTTAGATTAGTTTTAATGTTCTGCTTTATGTGTCAAAAGTGGTTGCATGGCAACGCCAACCCCGGCCAGCAGGCTGGCGTTATAGATGATGAGCGAACCGATCAGACCCAAATGAGCCAGGAAGACCCCGCCGATGATTAAGAAGCCAGGGACTATGGCAACGCCAAAGCCAAATTTCATGTTGGCATTGAACTCGTTAGCCAGGGCAAACAGGCCAGGCAGTTGTTGCAACGTCGCATCCATCAACACCATTTGCGCGGTGTCGGTCGCCACCGTCGTCGCCCCGCGCAACGAGATAGAAACTTTGGCTTTCTTGAGCGCAATCGAATCGTTGATGCCATCGCCGACAAAGCAGACCGAGCGCCCTTCGTTGTGCAGTCGCTCGACATGGCCGGCTTTGTCCTCAGGTAAGGTGTTGGCAAAATAGTGATCGATACCCAGTTTCTCGGCCAGGTTGCGTGTCGGCTGCTCTTGATCGCCGGAGATGATATAGACGCTGATGTTGCGTTTGTGCAATTCCTCGATCACTGCTTTGGCTTCGGGGCGCAGCGTTGGCTCCAGTTCGATTACACCAGCCAGTTGGTCATCCAACGCCACCATCACCAGCGAGTGACCCTTGCCGTGCGCGATTGTCTGCAAGGTGGCTACTTCTGGCAGAAGGTCGATCTTTTCCAGTCCCATAAAACGGTCACTGCCCACGCGGATCAATTGACCGTTGATCCAGGCTTTGATGCCATAGCCGACTTCGTAGCGAGTGTCGTTGATGATGGGCAGTGTCAAGCCCTGGGTCTGGGCGGCAGTGACTATGGCGCGCGCAATCGGATGAGTCTGGCGCGCTTCGACAGCCGCCGTATAGGAGAGCAGCGTTGACTCAATGACCCCGTTAAAGAGATGGATTTGCGCAACATGGAGCTGCTCCAGCGTGAGCGTGCCGGTTTTGTCAAAGACGACGGTGTCAATTTTGTTGAGCAGTTCCAGCGAACGGCCATCTTTGACCAGCACGCCACGCTGCGCGGCTAGGTTGAGATAGTTGAGCATAGCGATGGGGCCGGTCAAGCGAATGTTAAAGCCAAAGAATGAGTTCGTGACCGCTACTGCCCCTTCAAAGCTTACCAGCAGCCAGGCCAACCCGGCGGCGGCCAGCGTGGGCAGGAGCGAAGCATTGACGACCTGCATCGCTTTGGAGTCAATTGCCATCTGGTAGCCGGCTGTGTTGTTGAGAATTTCACCGATCTGCGCCGCCGCCGTTGCTTTGCCTGCTTTTTCCACCTGCACATAAATCTTACCCGCCAGCATCACCGTCGCCGCCAGCACCCGATCACCCACTGTTTTCTCAGCCGGTTGCGATTCGCCGGTCAGCCGGTGTTGATCAATTGAGGCATAGCCGTCGGTAATCACGCCATCAACGGGAATCATCTGGCCGGCGCCAACGACCATCGTATCGCCCACCTGCAACTGCGCAAAGGGAATCTCCACTTCGATGCCATCAATGACTGCCCAAACGAAACGCGGCTGCTGACCAAAGATGTTAACCAACTTCTGTCGTGAGTTATCTTCGGTAATGAAGATCAGCTTTTCCGCCAAATAAAAGAGCGCAAAGCTCAAGCCACCGGCCACATAAAAACCACCTAGCCAGGTCGCCAGAACATTAGCCGAAACCACCACAGGTAGCTTTAGACGTCGTTCATGGACAATGGCGTGGTAGGCGCGTTTCAGGGGTGTCTGCGAAATGTAAAGCGCTAGCGGAAAACAGATCAACACAATCGGCAGCATGGTGTGACCAGCAGCTAGGGCTGTGCCTGACACCACCAGCGAGATGGCAATGTTACGGTTTAGTTGCTTTTCATTGTTACTAATGGCGATTCGATCACTGTCGGATGCCATCACTTCAATTTGTTGCAGCCGGGTGGCACCAAAGAAGGGGTCAACTTGCGTGCGCATAAAGGCTTGGTAGAAATTGTCCAATTGCCCCAGCTTTGCTTTGACAGTTGCCAGGAGTGAAGGCGCACCTTTCTGGGTTTCTATCGTGGCTTGACCTGGGGCAAGTGATGACTGACTCAGCAAGTTGACGAGCGTTGCTTTACCGCTGCGACGATGTACGCGCCCAGTTTGTGTTTGCTGGTAGATCGCTACAGCAGCCACAGTCCCACCCCCGACCAAAGCAATCGGAAGAATTAGTATCATGATTTCGTTTCCCATTAAACTTTTTATTATACCGCACACGGGCACAAGTTGAGATTTTTAGAAGGGCAGTGGACTCAACTTGATGCCATGCACATTACAGAATGAGGCTATAGTTTAGCATAGATATTGGACCTTGGACAAAAGTGGCACTGGTTCAGTTGGCTGTGACTACGAATCGCCCATGCGTGTATTTACGGTATAATCACATGGGTGCAACTCTCAAAAGTTACGAGTATTCCTGACTTGCGGCGTAGCGTCAGCATTGATAAACGCAACCAAACTTTTGAGAGTTGCACCCATGTGATTAGCGAGTCTTGTTACTTTTGCACCACGCCAAAATGACACAAGATTCAGGGTGACAGGGTGATAAGGTGATTCACCCTGTCACCTTATCAATCCTATCCCAGCCTTGTCATCTTGTCTACTTCAGGTTTGCTCGCTACGTCAAGCTTGCGCACAGGCGACATGGAATGAGCAACGCCTGTCCACAAGCCGAGTTGATTCAGGATTACCGAAGCAATCATGCCAAAGTGCAGGAAAAAGGCACCAAAGAGGGTGATGATCCCTGGCGAGAGCGTAATCGTAAAACAGGTTTTCATGTGACGGTCAAAGTCTTTGGCTAGATCGAAGACTTCTGTCAACTGATTTAGATTTTGACGCATCAAGATCACTTGCGCGGTGTCCACTGCCACCGAGGATGCCCCACGCAAGGAGACTGAGATGTCGGCAGATTTGAGCGCGATGGCATCGTTGATCCCATCGCCGATATAACAGACCACTTTGCCTTCAGCCTGCATGCGCGCAATGATCTCTGCCTTTTGCTCTGGCAAGGTTTGCGCTGAGTAACTATCCATGCCCAACGCTTCGGCCAAGCGACGGGTAGGGGATTCATGATCACCAGAGATGATATGACAGGTTTTGATGCCACGTTGACGCAAGGCCGCCACAACCGCTTTGGCTTCGGGGCGCAAGGTGGGTTGGAGTTCGATCGCACCAACGACCTGCTCCCCAATGGCGACCAAGACCACTGAATGACCCAGCGAATCGCTTTGGGTTAAGGCATTCTGGAGCTGCTCTGGGAGCGCTAGTTGGTGTAATGCCATGAAACGGGCACTGCCCACGCGCACGGTGACACCCTCAATCGTGACCTCGATACCATAGCCGATATGACCCAGCGAATCGCTTTGTATTAAGGCATTCTGGATCTGCTCAGGGAGAGCGAGTTGGTGTAATGCCATGAAACGGGCACTGCCCACGCGCACGGTGACACCCTCGATCATGACCTCGATCCCGTAGCCTATTTTGTAGGTGGCTTGGTCGATAGCAGGCAAAGAGAGGCAACGCTCGGCGGCCGCTTGTAAAATTGCCTGCGCAATCGGATGCTGCTGGCGATGCTCGGCGGCTGCCGCGTAGGAGAGGAGCGTAGCTTCGTCATCGTCAGCTGTCGCCAGATGAATGGCAACGACGGTGGGTTGTTCCAGTGTCAAGGTACCCGTTTTGTCAAAGACAACGGTGTCTACCTCGCGCATCCGCTCTAGCGCACGCCCATCTTTGACCAGAATACCGTGATAGGCGGCTCGGTTGAGAAAATTCAATACACCCAGGTGGCCTAATAGAGCGATGTACAAGAGAGCCGTGCTCGAGTTCAACACCGCCAACGTGCCAGGCACTCCAACGCCAACGTGCCAGGCACGCCAACTAGGGGAAAGGCGATTGCACTAGTACACAAAAGCGGGAGCGCAACTCGGTCGGCTAACTGCTGCGTGCGCGAGACTACGGTCGTGCGATAATCGGTGGTGCGCTCCAAAATCTGCACAATTTGGGCAGCAACCGTTTGGTCGCCAGCCTTCTCCACTTCTATACACAGTTTGCCATTGAGGACCAAGGTGGTGGCAAAGACCGGCTCGCCTATCCCCTTCTCAGCCGGTTGTGCTTCGCCCGTCAGGATGTGTTGGTCAATCGTCGCCATGCCTTGTCGAATCACCCCATCGACCGGAATCGTCTCACCGGCATGAACCGCTACTAGATCGCCAGCTTGTACCTGCGCCAACGGAATTTCGACCTCTATTCCTTCTTTCACCACCCATACTGTTTGTTTGTGCAAACCAAAAATAGTAGTCAAATTCTGACGGGCATGATCTTCGGTTGCCATCTTTAAGATACGCGTCAACAATATGATTGGCAAAATGATGGCATAAATGAGCAAATAGACAGGGGCCACAAGGATGCCAGCGGCAATCGCTACTGTATCCAATACAGCAAAGAGCACGTCGGCATTGACCCGCCGTTCCACGAAGAGTGCATGACGAAGACCGTTATAGTCGTAACGGAGCAAATAGAGATCAACGGCTAAGGCCATTCCGAAAAAATAACTATGCCAGGGAACTAGTGTAAACTAGTAGCTGGAGGCATAAACGCATGATAAATGAAGAGATCAAAATCATCTTGCAAGAAACGGCGAACGAGCTAACCGGGTATGAAAAACGGCACTTTATGGCAAAAGTGGTAGCCGGAATCTACGAAGGCAACGCCCGCCAAGCGAACCGTGAACTGGGATGGAATCGGATCACGCTGAAAAAAGCATTGGCCGAATGGCACGGACAGTTTTGTTTTATCGACCAGTATCATGCCCGCGGCCGCAAGCCCAGCGAAGAGGCTTTGCCAAATTTACTGGAAGATATCGGCGAGATTGCCGATCAAGCCAGCCAAACGGACCCAACCTTTCAGACGATGCGTCTGTACACGCGTCTGAGTGCGGGGGAAATGCGGCGTCAATTAATTCTTCAAAAACAGTATACGGACAAAGCTTTACCGTGTGAAGATACGATTCGGCGCAAAATGAATCAACTGGGCTATCTCGTGAAAGCGGTGCAAAAAAGTCAACCACGCAAGAAAATTCCTGAAACCGATGCGATTTTTGCCGAATTGCACAAAATCAACCCCGCCGCCGATGCCGATCCCACGGAGCTACGCATCTCGTGGGATGCCAAAGCCCCTGTCCTGATCGGGCAGTTTTGTCGGGACGGCGTCAGTCGTGTCGTCGTCAAAGCCTGGGACCACGATTTTCCGGCCAATCACAAAAAAGTCACACCCTTTGGCATCTATTTACCTGCCAGCGGGGAACTCTTTCTCTACCTTGCCACTTCCAAAATTACCAGTGATTTTATTGTCGATTGTTTACTCGATTTCTGGACGACGCAGCGGGCGCGGTTTCCACAAGTTAAAACCTTAGTCATCAACCAAGATAACGGCCCCGAAAATCAT
>Ga0209490_10002454_pt1 | contig 17593 bp, 14 predicted proteins | sample MAT06_FD_187209 | JGI IMG/M metagenome (GOLD analysis project Ga0209490, IMG submission 187209) | Freshwater microbial communities from Lake Fryxell liftoff mats and glacier meltwater in Antarctica - MAT-06 (SPAdes) (version 2) | ecosystem: Environmental > Aquatic > Freshwater > Ice > Liftoff...
ATGATTCTCAGCGAAGAAGCTTACGAGATATTCTCCAACACCGATTTCCCTGAACTCGCCTGGGTCGGCGCCGATACATTTTTAGAGTGGGCGACCATTGACGAAACGCCGGTTGCCATTTATGGGCTCAAGCAAAGCGAGTCGGAAAAGTTTAATGAACGAGGTTCGGAAAACATGCTCAAAGTGATCGAGGAAAGAACCGGACAAAAGCCGCCCACACCTGATCCAGAGGCCAACAAGCAGACTTCACGGAGCGGATATGCCCGGCTTGCGTGGATTGACGGGCGGACAAAACGCCCCATGGCCATGGAATCCGCCCGCATGAGAAAAACCTACACGTTCACAGAAGGAGACATCCCGCCCATCGAGCTGCCACCTGGATTTCGCGAGGCCATCGGACGTCACCTGGAAGCCGCCAACGTGCAGAAAACGACAGAGATGCGGAAACCCAAACTTTAGGCATTTCCCAATCCTGATTCCGCACCTGTGCGGAAGTGGGAAACTGGAGTCCTCCCAGAAAACCCTGACTCTCCCGCCGCTCTCCCGGCCACGCTGATTACAACCGATGACACTTCAACCGCTCCCTTTTATATGGCGTTCCCAGGGTTTCCCAACATCGCCGAACACCTGGACGTATTTTCGCAAGACCTTTGAATGGAGTTCGGGGCAATCCACAAAGATTCTTTTTTCCGCAGATCCCACGGCGCGGCTGTGGATCAACGGCGCGGTCGTGCTGGCGCGGGTGATGCGGTTTGTTTCCCCGCAGATCACAGTGGAGGAAATCGACCTGGCTCCCTGGCTGCGCGAGGGACGCAATGTCGCGGTGGTGCTGCATCATTGGTGGGGAGTGCCAACTTTTCAAAGGTCACGGGGGGGAAGCCCCGGATTCGCCATCCAAAGCACCGTGCTGGGGACAGAGATGGCCTGGATGTGGCGTAATGCTGAGGAATTCCTTGCCCATCCACACCAGACCATCGGCGGTGGTGCGCAGCGGATCCGTTTCCCGGTCATGATGGATGCCCGGAAAATTGATTTGTCCTTGCATGAGGAAAAGAGAACCGGTCGTTGGTCAAATGCTGTCGGGGTGGAGTCTTCTTCCTGGGCTGAGCCTGTAAGGAAAGAGACGCCGGCTTTGATTCGCGAGGAGTCTTTTCCATTGAAAATCGAGGCGATTGGCACGGCATTTCCCCCCCCCCTTTCAGACGCACCTTTACTAGATGCCCCCGTGAGCTGGCTGGTAAAGCACTCGCGTTACCAGCGGGATGCCTCCCGCGCGAAGTTTTCTGGCAGCATTTTACAAAGTCTGCTTCCCGGCCCCGATGGGTATGTGACCTTGGATTTTGGGAAACCTCTTCACGGATATGTGCGCATCGCCATCCTGAGTGCCCCCGCGGGCGCAACGCTGGATTTTACTTACGGAGAGATTCGCGAGGATTTGTGCTCGGGCAAACGGGTGTTGCTGGAGGATGGTTTCTTCGATCCTGAGTTAATCGTCGGCACCCCGTTTGGCGACCGGATCGTATTGAGGGAGGGGGCGCAAACGATTGAAATACCTGAGGAGCGGACGTGGCGCTGGCTGATGGTCACATGGCGCGCGGCGAAGAAGCAGGTCGAGATCCAATCGATATCCGTCATGACGAGCCAGCATCCGGCTCCCAACGTCGGTTCTTTCAGGGCTAATCCGAAGGAGATTCCCAAGCTGGTGGATCTCTGCCTCGATCACGCAAAAGTCACGATGTCCGACACCTATGTGGACACTCCCGGACGGGAAGATGCCCAGTGGTTGGAGGATATCCAGTACCGGGCTCAGCTTGCGGCGCAGTGGTTTGGCGATACATCGCTGCGGCAGGTTACGCTGCGGCATACGGTCGAGCTGCAGGTGGCAAGCGGAAGGTTCCGGGTTTTTCCGCCGGAGGATTACGGGACAGCCGGTCTGCAAACCCTGGATTGGGGCATCGTCTGGATCGGAATGCTTTATGATGATTGGATGTGGACCGGCGAAACCACGCGCGTCCGTCGTTATTTTCCGAATCTCGAAAAGTTTTTAGCGCTAGCGCATTCCCAGACAAACCCGGACGGTCTCCTCGTGGATCGCACCTGCATGACGGATCTCCGATCTGCCTTGCGGGGCAATCTTGATGCAGGAGAAGTGGAAAGCATCCCAAACGCTTGGTATTACGGTTTTCTCCTCAATGCCATCGCGCTTGCCAAGGCTGTGGGCAAAACCAAACAGGCCAACGAATGGCAAAGCCGCGCGGCCCGGGTTCGCAGGGAGTTTGCGAGATTTGTTTCGAAGAAAAGCGCGCTTGTAGCCGAGGTCTGGTCACCCCACGAGGGGCTCAAAGGCTTCGGTCAGGCGGCCAGCATCTCGGCGGTCTTTCACGAACTCCTCACTCCGGTCGTTGCAAAAACGGTTCTCAACAATTGCTTCAAAACGGCCAACGGGTCGCCACCAAAAGGTGTCGGGCGCTGGAATAATCCGACCTATGCCTACCGCGCCCTGAAGAGCCTCAGCGATCATGGTCTCGGGCTCAAAGCTGGCGCGCATTTCCTGGAACGCTACCGCCCTTATCTGCCGGACGGACCGTTACCCGAATATTTTTTGATGGGCAGCGGCCAGCCAAGTGATCCCGGAGGCTCTCACGGCTGGGCCGCCGTGCCGCTCGTCTGGATGCATGACACGGTGCTGGGAATCCGCCTCGCAAGCCCAAGCGGAAGGAAACTGCACTGGGAGCCGGTCTATGTCGGTTGGCCAAAGGTTGAGGGCACCACGATAACCCCTCTCGGTCCCTGCAAGGTGCGTGTGGATTGGAAGAAAAGGCATTTCTCAATCGAACTCCCCGAAGGCTCCCTGGCCGAAGCGCATCTGCCCGTCGGAAAAAATGGCGCGATACGCATCTGGAAGAACGTCTCCGGCAAATTCCATACTTAGGCAAGGTGACTGATTTCCTCTTCTCGCGCTCAGGCCAGACAAAGCTCTGCTTGCCACCTGAACGGAGCGCTTGAGCATGCCAATCGCGACGCTTTCATGCAACAGGCGCATTGATTACTTTGCAAAGAATATTGAATCAGGTCCGGCAATGCCGTATTCAAGATTTATAACTTAAATCAAGTCTCCCAACCAAATAATAAAACAGAACACTATGAGCGCATCAAAATCATTCGGAATCCTAGCGTTGTTTGCCTGCGCGGTCACTACCTCGCATGCAGCCGTCATCTACAATCAAGTCTTCACTGGCGGCAATACCACTCTCGCCGGCACCACCTCCACCGTCGGCGGCGGCGTTTGGACGGGTGCCAATCTCATCAATCTAGACGGGAATACCAATAATCCCACTTCAGGTGCCGTCTCGCTGGCATTCACGCCCCAGAGCGGTTTTATCTACGATCTCACCGCGACGATCAATGTCACCGCTGCGAATGGCTCTTGGTTGGGACTGGCTTTTAATCCGGTTAACACGACTTATGGTTGGCTTGACGCTATACCACGTAGTCCCGCAGCACTGCGAACCAGTGGATGGCAGATCTGGCCACAGGGACTAAACGACTTGCAAACGAGCAACAACATCCGTGTTCGATTGGATACCACTGCCGCCCAGTGGACGACATCCCAGTTTCAGGGGGGCATCCAGATTGGAAGCACCTTTACCTATGCTCCAGCGGCAAACCCTACGATTGCCTTCGTCAGCCTCGTTTCGGAGGGACTTGCCGTGGGCAGTGTTAGCGCCTTCGAATTAACTGGCGTCCCCGAGCCATCGACCAGCGTCTTGCTCGGACTTGGGGCCGCATGCGTCCTCTTTGGGTTGCGTCGCAGGAAGTTGGCTCACTCATTCTGAATGCCTGATTGGCCCTCGTTGCCCCCGTCAAAAGCGGGGGGCGGGATCCAGTTTTCTATTCATTGTTGATCAACTCCGGCGATCACCATCCGCAAAAGCTCAGACTTGTGAAATCACCCCAAGCCCTTCTCACGGCATTGCTTTTAGCCTTCACTTGTCTGACGTTCTGCCCCGCAAATGCGGCGGTCGAGGAAATTCCGCTTGATCCCGAGAATGGGATTGCCTCCGGTGCCTCGCTTCTCGGTGGAACCTTTAACCTTCTTGGCATCCCCAGCGTGGGGCTTTTTGTCGGCAACCCAAATGAGTTGCCACGGGCAGATCGCGTGCTGATGACATTTCCGGTGGACACGCTACTCAGAATGGTGAAGGACATTCGGTCTGCCAAACTTGTGTTTTATGAGGAGTATTTTTTCGGGGAAGCCGAGCAGCGGGAGATAGAGCTTGCGGTCTTTGACCGGGATCTCGGCGAGCTTTCGGAAGAATCCCTGGCTTCCTCCGAAGTGACACCCGTTGCCACCATTTCGATTTCCCCAGCCGGACAAACCAAAGGCGGTCAGGCAACACCCGAACCCTATGAAATGGATGTGACCAAGGCCTTGATCGCCAGCTTGAAGGCGGGGGCGACGACCATCTCCTTCAGACTTCGCGACATCGAGGTCGAAGAGAATGGGAACAACGAGCGAATCGCAGAGGGTTTTACGATTGACAAGCGCCCTTCTTTCCTCCCCTTCCTTCGTGTCGAATCGAAAAAATAGAGCGTGGTTGGCTCCTTATCGAATGCCTCATTTATGTTTGGAATAAATTCAGGCTGGTCTCGTGTCATAGCCCGCTGCGCACTCGTGGCGTGGCTGCCTCTCAATGGTCCCGTAGCGCATGGCAAGGATGCCCCTGCCTCCGTCACCGTGCCCATTGCCCGAATTCTTGTGCAAGTCGAACCGAATGCTCCGTCCTCGGTGCAACTTGCTGCCACAGAATTGCGGAACCACCTCAATGCGATGAGCGATGGGATACTGCCGACGGGCGACTTACCGCCGAAGGAACCATTCACCATCCACCTTGGTGATTCGGACTTTGCCCGCTCGCAGGGAGTTGATATCAAGACGCTCCCCCACGAGGGTTTTCAGATCAAGACCAGCGAAAATTGGATGATTATCGCGGGGCGCGACTACGCGGGACCACCGCTGGTCGGCTTTAACAATCCCTGGCGGTTGCATGAAACTTATAATGACGACCTCAAAATTAGTGCCTTCGGCGATGCCGGCACGCTGCAAGGTGTCTATGCTTTTCTGAGGGAAACGGCTGGCGTCCGCTGGTATATGCCCGGCCCGCTTGGCGCGATCATACCAAAGCAATCCACTTTGAAGCTCAAGACCGGGACCATCTCCGACTCCCCGGCCTTTGAACATCGCCATGCGTATTTTGGATTTATGCCGACTTCGAATGACGATGCGCTCTGGTATCGTCGGGTTGGCTTCGGAACTCCCGCACCCGTTCAGATCACCCATTCCCTCGGTCACTTCTTTCTTAAATTTAAAGATTCCCACCCCGAATACTTTGCCCTCATTGATGGCCAGCGTGATTTCACCACGCTCTCGACGATTGTAGGACCGGGAAATTTCGATCTCACCAACGAGGATTTCCAGGCAGCGGTGGTGAAGGAAATCCGCGCCTACTTTGACGCGAACCCGGATCAGTTGGTTTTTCCTTTGTCACCGAATGATGGCATGAAGCGGATCACGGATGCCCCTGAGGCCCAGCGGCAGATCACCCCGGAACGTGGGGAATTAGGCAAATTCTCGAACTATTTCTGGGGCTTCGTCAACAAAGTGGCGACGGAAGTTGCCAAAACCCATCCGGACCGAATCATTGGATCGCTCGCTTATGAGGCTTACACGCTGCCACCGACCAACATCGAGAAGCTGAGCCCGAATGTGGCGGTGATGTATTGCAAGACGCGCGGCAACTTTACCGATCCGGCCTACAAGGAATCAATCCGCAAGGGCCTGACCGACTGGAAGGAAAAGGCAAAAAACATCTACTGCTGGGAGTATTACAACGAGATTTTCAACAACTCGAGCTGGAAGGGCTACCCGGCTTTCTATCCGGCCTTGATCGAGGAGGATCTGCGTTGGCTGCACAAGCTCCCAACCCGCGGCGAGTTCATCGAAGCCGAGAGTTGGCGGCAGGAGGATTATGCCGTCGCAGGTTCAACCAAAATCAATTATCCCGGCCTCCAGCATCTCAACCTGTATCTTACCAGCACTCTCCTGCGGCACCCCGAGAGCGATGTGCGTGAATTGCTCAAGGAATACTACCCGCTTTTCTACGGCCCGGGGGCTCCCAAAATGCAGGAGTTCTGGGAGCAGGCGGAACAAGCTTGGATGGATAAAGGGAAATTCTCGGCACCAAGCCAGGTTTACTCCGCTGAGCGACTCTCCAAAATGCTGGCCCTGCTTGAGGAGGCGCAACGCTCTGTGCCGGCCGATTCAGACTATGCCAGGCGCATAACTCTCATTACATCTGAATTCAAACCCGCCGCCAAGAAGCGAGGCCTTCTGGAAAAACTTCAGCATCCCACGGTGAGTGTGCCGACTTGGTCAAAACCCGGCCCGGTTGACGAGGAGTTCTGGAAGGCGCTTCCGGTGCTAACGCTTTTGAACCGCTCGTTTCAAAAAGCCAGCCCGCCAACTCATGTCAGCATTTACCAATCCGGGCAGGAGCTGCGCATGGAGATCATCTGCTTTGAACCAAAAATAGAGTCCCTCGTGGCGCGCGCCCAGACGAGAGATCAGTCGGAGCAGGATCCCATCTGGACCGATGACACAATTGAGATATTTTTTTCTAACGCAAAAACCAACGACGCCGAAGTCGTGCAGTTTATTGTGAACAGCCGGGGAGCCTTCCTAGACTCCCATCGGAATCCACATGCCGAGATCGCCAACACCAAGTGGAACTCCGATGCCGTCATCTCGGTAACAACAGAACCCGGAAAATGGATCATTCATCTGGCCATTCCACTAAAAGACCTGCCCGTCGCCCTGAACGGAGATCAGCGCAGCCTTGCCGCAAATATTTATCGAAACCGCTTCGCCGGCGGTGCCATGGAGCAATCGGGCTGGGCCCCGCTGACTGGCGGGAAGTATCTTGAGCCCACCGAATTTGGCACCCTCCTGCTTTCAAAATAGCTTTTGCCGTTATGAAATATCCCTGCCTCCGCTTGCCACTCCTTTAACCAACCACTATTTATGCCTTCTTGCTTTCTCTCGCAGGAACCCGCGGGGCCGAGATCGTCGAGACCATTGATCCCGAGCTTTTCACTGCGAGCAACCCCTGGCCCGTCCAAAGTCAGATGCTCTGCCGATAATAAGCATTGATCTCACTAAATATGTCAATCAGCGCCTGGCTGGCGGCAAAAGCCTGGCATTCGTCCGAATCAGTGACGCAGATCTGGGAAAGTTGCCGAAGGAGGAAATGCCGGATCAAAAAGCATTGTCTTTGCAAGATTCTCCCATCTACGGGCACTGGGGAGCCACAAAGGACTTAAACGGCTTTTTCGAGGAACTCTGGCAATGTGGGTTTAATAGCGTGGGATTTAGTTCGATAACAGCCCTCCCTCTCGCTAGAAAGTATGGGCTCGGACTCATTGTAAGCGATAACGCGTTCAACCAAAAAGTTTCCGCGCAAAAAGCAAACGAAGTGGCTGCGGAATTTCTTAAACTCTACAAAAGCGGTTCCGTATTTCTAGGCGTCTATCTCGCGGACTAACCTGCATCGCCGCCGCGTAGTTCTCCGGCACCCCCACAGTTGGACCAGTTTGAGACGCTGTCTTCGGCTTCCCGAGAAATTTTCGCGCGTCCGGAGCCGATTTGCAGGCTGTTGCCCACCGGCGAATTTGAATCGAATGCGGCTGCCATCACCTCGGGATGCACACCGACATTCAGGACATGATGCGGATTTCCCAATTGTCCAGCGCCACTAAAGGCCCAGTAAAGCGATTCTCCGGCCAGCGCACCGGAAACCGAGGCACGCAGCAGGAGGCCCGTGCCGCCGCGACCCGCAGCCGTATGGCCAACCCGGCGACTTGCGAGTCCGCTACCCGCCACTCGATCCGGTTGGCTCCGAAAAACGCCTGGACCGAACCCGCCTCATGCAGCCAGAACGCGTCCGCCCCGCGGGTGAAGCCGATCAGCAAGGATCCATGCCTGCGCGTCGCCGAGGTGAACTGCATGACTGGCAGCTCTCCGCTCAACGCCAAATCCCCGTTGTGATTGGCATCGATCGGGCAATTGAAAAAGCGTTTCCCATTCGCAAGATAGAGAAGGCCTTCGCGAGTGGAATACATCATATCAGCGATAATTATTTTAAAGTTAATTTTATCGTTTTTTGTCGAGCTTGTACCTGATTGGCTGGGATTCCCCATCAGGGAGTTATCATTAGGTGAGTGGGTATAATATTGAAACTTGGCCTTGCCTAATGAAACGTCACGCCAACTTTTTATGGTAAATTGTTTTCGTTAGCAAACCATGAAACACGCACTAGTTGCGTAAATCTGCCGGGGCGTGCGCGCTGTGTCAATATGACCACTCCACCAGAGGGCAACGCAGTTGATGCGACGTTTATCGCGCCCGAAGTTCCCGAAGGGTGGTTCCCTGAATCCATTTTCCTTCGATGAAAATGCACTTGGGGGTTTCCGGGACGCCAAATTCGTTCAGGTTGATTTGTTCGACCACGAGATCCACTGCTGCGGCACCGACCTTCCGGCACTGGTCATAGACTCCCGATACACCCGAGTTTTCCTCAGACATGCCAAGATCCGCATAACCAAGTTCCTCTGGCACCTGGAGTCCCATCTCGACGATCCATTCACGCACTACGGGATGAGTGATAAGAAGGACATCCGGTTTATATTGGAAATACCACGTCTCAAACTCTTTTCGACCGGGAGTGCCGGTTGACGTCGGGGACATCAGCATCGGCACCCGATTTTTGACCGGGATCTGCATCTGGTGCAGGGCGAACCGGGCGGAATAGCTGAAGCTTGCGTAGCGGTCGGCATCACCAAAGACAGCGAACCCGGGCCTTTGGTAACCCAACTTCGCGATCTGACGCATGGCAAGCGAAACAAGCTGGAAATGCCACGCACTGGTATGGCTGATGTGGGGGGCTGGCAGTGGATGCCCCACCGCCACCGCTGCGATATTCGAGTAATCCATCGTGATGTGCCCGAGCGGATGCGGACGCGGGGCGATGATCACCCCCCGGATGCCACGGGTTCGGAGAATTTGGTTGAACCGCGCAGCCGTCATGGAGTTCTCGCGGCGCCAAATGACGTCAAGTTGATACCCCAGGGTCTCGGCCCGCTCCTTCGCCCCGATATGGAACTCGCAGTAGTGGGGCGAACCGGTCCCGATGATCTGCGGCTCGGGGAAACTCGTGACATACGCCAGCGTGGCGTTCGTGGGCGAGGTGCGACTCTTGCGAATCTGGGAGGTCAGAATCGACATCAGGGCATTGGGGCGGTAGCCGAGCTTTGCTGCCGCTTGGCGGACTTTTACTTTAGTCGGCTCAGAAATCGACGGCTGATTGGACAAAGCCCGCGAGACGGTGGCCCGGGAAAATCCTGTGACCTTGGCAATCTGTTTGTGGGACACGTTCACGCCAGCATTTTATCATTTATCCTAAAAAACGCATGGATTATTATATATACTCCCCTTTGCAAAGGGAAATCGTAACACGAAGATGTCATTGAGGGAGACTATGCCGCCGGGTGGGCATTCCGCGATCGGATGGTTAGTCGCAACGAAAAGCTAGCTAACCATCCGGGAGGGCGATTTAATTAGACGGCATGCGCAATTCATTTTGGACCGGGAAGTCTCAGGAGACGGATTCCTATTCGCTCTTCCGCGGCATTTTTTCTCTCAGTGAGTCGGGGCTGGTAAAAATCCAGGTGACCGGGGCGATGTGGTATCAAGCCTGGCTCGACGCAGGCTGGTTGTCGGAAGGGCCTTTCCGCTATTCGTTGGACGCGCCGGAGTATCAAACGATCGAGATTGAACTTTCCGCCGGGGTGCACGTGCTGGCGTTTCATGCGCACAACGAGGGGGTCGAGACGCGCATCCTGAAAGCAACGCCCCCATTTATCTGGTGCGCGATCCGTGGAGGGGAGCAGGAAATACCCGTGACCTGGAAGGGGCTTGCGCTCGATTCGCAAGACTCTGGCATGCGCCGCCTTAACCCGCAACTCGGGTGGGTCGAATGTCGCGACACGCGCCTCGAACCGCTGCAATGGGAGCAACCCGGCTTTGACGCCTCCGGCTGGGAGCCGCCTTCCTTTGAGGCTTCGTCCCTTCCCGAACCCGTGGCGGTGAAGCTTGCCAATGTGAAAACCTTTACCCACGAACTAACCCTGACAGCCGAGGGGCCGCTGGCTTCCACCTTCGGCTATCTGCGAGACGAACCTGCCTATCTCTTTTTTGCCCGCGACCGGGTCTGCCGGGAGCTTCCGGCCAAGGGGCTCTGGCGGCAATATGACCTTGGGCGTGTGCGGCTCGGTCGCGCCGCAATCACCCTCAATGTGCCAGCGGGCACGATTATTGAAATCGGGTATGCCGAGGCTCTGACGGACGGTCGCGTCGCCCCATTTATCAATCTCTCGGGTGGACCTTCCTGCAACCTCGACCGGTTCGTCGCGCGAGGGGGCGAGCAGATATTTTTGCCGCTGACGCCCAACGCTGGAGCCACTGTCACCAGTGGGCTGGGTGTCCGACATGGCAGCTTTCCCGTTATATGCTGGGACTGCATTCTCGCTTCGATCTCGGCTTGGGCACTTACGACTTTCTCCTTAAGCCCGGGTCGCTGCCCCAAGCCTCAGGCCGTCTGCCGCACCCGGACGGTGGCTGGATTAGTATTGCATGGAAACGCGAGGGAAGCAGTATCGCGTATTCCTGCTCTTCCGGGAGTCCCATTTGCCTGCGGTTTTCCAATGGGAAAACCAAGGACATCCAAGGTGGCGAGGAAGCCGCTTGGGAAATCATTTCATAATACCTCATATTCATGTCCTCACTCTACAAACACACAGCCTCTCCGGCTCTCGATCCGGATACCTTTCGCCACCCCGGATCCGAATTTCGCGGCGCACCTTTCTGGAGTTGGAACGATCACCTCGACCGCGCCCGCCTGTTGCGCCAGCTCGAAACGTTCCCCGCGATGGGTATTGGCGGCGTGACAATTCATCCGCGCACCGGCTTGGATACCTCGTTTATGGGGGAAGAATTTCTCGATCATGTGGAGGCCTGTGTCGATGCGGCTGCCGCCAAAGGCATGCTCACGTGGCTCTACGACGAGGATCGCTGGCCCTCGGGTTTTGCCGGCGGCCTGGTCACCTGCGATGAGGCTTACCGGGTGCGCTGGCTGTTGTTCACGCGCACTCCGTACTGGGAAGGCGAAATCTTTAATCCGGGAAACAACCATCGTCCCGTTGGGCCGCGCAATGGCACGGGCATTCCTCTCGCCCGGTGGGCGGTGCGCCTCGACTCGAAGGGTGCCTTGCTTGATTACCGGAGGCTTTCCGACGGGCAGACCGCCCAACCCGCCGAAGAAGTCTGGCACGCGCTGCTTGAAACGGCTCTGGCAACGGCCCCGTGGTATAATAACCAGGCCTACGTTGACACCCTGAATCCTGCGGCAACCCGCCGGTTCACTGAGGTCGTGCATGACCGCTTTCATGCCCGCGTCGGCCAACATTTCGGGAAAAGCATCCCTGCCATTTTCACAGACGAACCGCAGTTTGCGCAGACACGTCTGCCGGACCACGGTCTGGACAAGCGGGATTGTTATATTCCCTGGACGGGAGACTTTGCGGCGACTCACCTAGCGGCGACCGGCGTCGATGCACTCGATACCTTGCCGGAGGTGTTCTGGGAACGTGCCGACGGCGCGGCAAGCCCGGCCCGCTGGCGGTTCCGCGATCACATCTCGGACCGTTTTGCCGCCGGCTTTGCCGATGTGCTGGGCGCTTGGTGCGAGCAACACGGCATCGCCCTCACCGGGCACTTGATGCTCGAGCCCGGCCTCGCGGAGCAAACCGAATTTGTGGGGGAAACGATGCGCTCCTACCGTGCGTTCCAAATCCCTGGAATCGATGTGCTCACGGCCTCGAAGGGCGATGTGGATTACCGCACCGCATTGCAATGCCGCTCCGCCAAACATCAGGACGGACGCGAGGCCATGCTGTCGGAACTTTACGGCGTCACGGACTGGGATTTCCCCTTCTCCGGTTACAAGGCCCAGGGAGACTGGCAGGCCGCGCTCGGCGTGACCGTTCGCGTGCACCATCTCACTTGGGTGTCGATGCGCGGAGAGGCCAAGCGCGACTACCCCGCTTCGATCGGTTACCAATCGCCGTGGTGGCGGGAGTTTCCTGTGATCGAAGATCACTTTGCCCGTCTCAACACAGCCCTCACCCGCGGCCGCCCCGGCGTCAACGTGGCCGTGCTCCATCCCATCGAAAGTTTCTGGCTCATGGATGGACCGCGCGCGGAAACCGCTGCTGCCCGCGAGGATCAGGACACACGCTGGAAAAAACTTCTGGAGTGGTTGCTGCACGGACTGGTTGATTTCGACCTGATCTCCGAATCCCGACTGCCTGCGATTTGCTCCGCTGGCGGTGCCCCTTTGCAAGTCGGCACCATGGCCTATGACACGATCATCGTGCCTCCCCTGCTCACGATGCGCGCTTCAACCCTGGAGCGTCTCGAAGCCTTTGCCTCCGCCGGTGGGCGTTTGATCTTCCTCGGCGATGCTCCGGCTTTGGTGGAAGTCCAGCCCGATGAACGCCCGGCAAAACTTGCCGCCCGCGCCCAGCGGATTCCCTGCGAGCGAGCCTCGCTCCTCGCCGCCCTGCAGCCAGCCCGCCTTGTGGATGTTCGACTTCCCAACGGCCTTCGACCCTACGGCTTGATGCACCAACTCCGAATCGATGGAGACCGCCGGATTCTCTTCGTCTGCAATCCCGATCACCGATCGTCCGAGCATCACGGCACGTCCTATCCGGAATGTGTGATCCGATTCCGCGGACTTTGGGAGGTGGAAAGTCTGGAAACCGCCGATGGCTCCATCCGCACGCTACCCGTCGAACACCACGATGGATGGACGCTGGTGCAAACCTCCATGCATGCCGCCGGTCATGCTCTTCTTTCTTTTGCTCCCGTAGGCACATTCGAAGTGGTTTCTTCCAAACCAAAGCCTTGCCGCCACCCGGTGGGACGCTTGGAAGATCCGGTAAAGATCACGCTCGATGAGCCGAACGTTCTGATGCTCGACCAAGGCGAATGGCGGATCGGTGACGGCCCGTGGCAACCGCACACCGAGTTTCTCCGCGTGGACACTGCGGTTCGCGCGGCCCTCGCGCTGCCAATACGCAATGGTGAGGATGCGCAGCCTTGGGCGGAAACGCTGCCCGATGATATTGCCAGTCCGGTGACCATCCGCCTCCGTTTCACCACCGACATCCCTCTGCGCGACATCTGCTTTGTTTTGGAAGATCCTCAAGATGCCCAACTCACTCTCGATGGCCAGCCCGTGCCCCTCGTTATCACGGGCTGGTGGGTGGACGAAGCCATCGTAACCATCGCATTGCCAGACATCACCTCGGGGGAACACGTCCTGGAACTCACCCGCGCTTATCACCGCACCAGCTCAATTGAATGGTGCTATCTGTTGGGCGATTTCTCGGTTCAGCTCACCGGACGACATGCCCGACTCGGAAACCCCGTGCATTCGCTGGCATTTGGCGATTGGACCAAGCAGGGCCTGCCATTCTACGGCGGCAACGTCACGTACCATTGCTCACTAACAGCAACAGGAAGCCCACTCAACCTGCATACCCCGCACCTCGGTGGACCGCTGGCCGGCGTTGCTCTTGATGGAAAGGACCTCGGGCGCATCACCCGCGCTCCTTGGGAACTCGACTTGGGAACGCCTTCGCAGGGCAGCCACGCGCTGGACATCACCGTCTTTGGCCACCGCCGCAATTCCTTCGGATCCGTCCACCTCGCAGAAACTTGGGAATGGAGTTCCGCCCCGTCTGCCTGGCGCAGCAAGAGGGAAGCCTGGAGCGATGGCTACCGACTCAGCCCGATGGGTCTGCTCACGGAGCCGCGCCTGCTGGGTGACTGAAGCGCCTCTTTCACGAAGCAACTGCAACTAATACATTTCTTTTATCAAATACCTGATTGGCAATAAGGGTAAGTGAGTCTGTAAGCTATGTCGAACTCAATGATCTCGTGACAAAGTTGACGACACCAACCCGATATTAATTGCATGACAAGCTACTCCGACGGGAGGAATACCGCGCCTTATCGCCTTGAAGCTAAAGACCAGGGCATCGTCTTTGAATACGGTTACGGCCCCAATCAGTGCGATTGGTTGGGAGCACGTGAAGCGTGGATTCTCGAGCACGATGGCCTCTACTACATGACTTACGATGGGGCTGGTCGCGATGCGTGGCTTTCGTGCCTCGCAACGAGTCGCGACCTGATCAACTGGGAGCGCCACGGACCTCTGATCGAATGCGGCCCTCCGGGTAGCGCGGACTCCGCGACCGCGAGCTACGGCACGATCTTCGCTCATGGCGGAAAATGGCACATGTTTTATCTCGGCAGCCCCAATGCGAGCCCCGCTCCGGATCATGTCCCGATGTTTCCGTATCTCACCTTTAAAGCTGAGGCGGATTCCCCTCTCGGCCCCTGGCGCAAACACTATGAACCCGCGCCTTGGCGGCCTGTGCCGGGAACCTATTACAGCACCACGGCAAGTCCCGGGAAAGTCATCGAGCACGAGGGAGAATTTCTCCAGTTCTTCAGCGCCTCGACCGGAGGGATTAATGAAACCAAGCGAACCCTCGGGATCGCACGGACCAAAGACCTCAATACGCCCTGGGTTCTTGCCCCGGAACCGCTCGCCCCGCTGGAAGACCAGATTGAGAACTCCGACGTCTATTACGAACCTTCCAATCGCACATGGTTTCTGTTTACCAATCACATCGGGATCGTCCCGCCCGGAGTGACCAATTCTTCTGGAGAGGATGAGTCTGGATCGGAATATACCGATGCCATTTGGGTTTACTGGACAAAAGATCCCACGCGCTGGAATCCGGATCACAAGGCTGTCGTGCTGGATGGCAGCAATTGCATATGGTCCAAGAGATGCCTCGGCCTTCCCGGTGTTGTAAAAAAGGACAACCGCCTGGCTGTTCTTTACGACGCTCCCGGCGGCGACAGCATCGGCCATATGCGGCGCTCCATCGGCCTGGCCTGGCTCGATCTGCCGCTCGTTCCTCCAGCCTGAGCACAAATATTACCCTCTGGTTCCGGAGGTCGTTTACGATGCCTACCGTTTCCAGGTTGAAGAGCTGCGTAGGCAAAAAGGGTCAGTCCCATAAGATAGAATCAACGCTAAAAAGCGTCAGGTAATTCAGCGTCGAAGGGGCCTGCAACTGTGCATCCTGCCGGTTGTCCTGATTGGGAAGTTGAGGGTCTGTGGTTGATTCTTGATCGATGGCAGTGATGTGGCTTGCGGGCTCAGGCATAACACTCGTCGCGCTCGCCGGAGGCAGCCGCTGCAAAGACGAACGCCGTTTCGCAATCGCAACTCCGATTGAGAGTCACTTGGCGGTCAGATTTTGTCGTGTGGCGTCGAGCACCTGCCGTTTTGACGAGATCACATCTTGAACTCTGGGATATCCTCCGGCTCGCGGGGAACTCTGCGCAAGCTGAGGGCTTTGATGATTTCGTCAAATTCCGCGACCACTTGCCCGCAGGTCATGCTTGATGGCGATTCGACCATCGGGCGGCGAATACAGGGAGTTTAAAGTCGTCGGCGGGTTCATTACTTCGGGCCTTGAAAAAGGCTTTGACAGAAGCGAAGAAAGACCGCCACACGGCGGCTCCAGAGGGGCAAGTGGAGCGAATCAATTAACGGGTTTTACGGAATGAGTTGCGAAAAATGAGCGGTTATCGTTCAACAACCAACCTCCTTTTTACGGTCAGAGCTCGGTCGGCGGCAATTTGCCTTGGGCGGCGAAAAGTTGTTCGAGGAAATAGATATCGCCGCGGTCTTTTTCCCGGCCGGCGCGTTTTTTTATGCTATAGAAGAGTTCCGGGCTTGCGAAGGGAATGGGCACGCCTTGGATTTCGTGAATGACGACGCTTTTCGACGCCTCGGCGTAGTCGATGCCGTAGGCACTGGCCATGAGGTCGATGAGGATTTCATCGGCTACGCGGACGAGCGTGTATTTGGAGACGTCGCCAGCTTCGAGTTCGCGGACACAGCCGTCGGGGAGAGTCGCGAGCGCGGCGAACACGCGCGCTCTGAGCTTGCGTGGGCGGTGAGTTTGCGTTCGCTATTTTTCGTTGAGGGCGGAGACGCCGGGGAGGGGTTTGCCTTCGAGGAGTTCGAGAGAAGCGCCGCCGCCGGTTGAGCAATGGCTGACCTTGTCGGCGACTTCGAATTTTTTTGCGGCAGTGGCGGTATCGCCTCCTCCGACGACGGAGATCGCGCCGGAGGCTGTGGCGGCGGCGACGGCTTCGGCCATAGATTTTGTGCCTTCGGCGAAGCGGTCGAATTCGAACACGCCGGCGGGGCCGTTCCAGATGATGGTTTTTGCGCGGGCGATGACTTCGGCGAAGAGGACGCGGGTTTTTGGCCCGATATCGAGACCCATCCAATCAGCGGGGATTCCGGCTTGGTCATCGACGATTTTGGATTCGGCATTGGGGTCGAATTTTTCGGCGCAGACAAAGTCAACGGGGAGGTGAATCTGGACGCCTTTGGCTTTGGCTTTTTCCATGAGTTCGGCAACGATTTTGGCGCCCTCGGGGTCAAAGAGGCTCGTGCCGATCTCCATGCCGTCGTTGATTTTCTTGAATGTGTAAGCCATCCCGCCGCCGATGATGATCTCATTGGCGTTGTCGAGGAGATTGCGGATGAGGGGGATTTTGTCGGCGACTTTCGCGCCGCCGAGAATAGCGAGGAAGGGACGCTTGGGGTGATCGAGCACGGAGGCGAAGGCGTCGAGTTCCTTTTGCATGAGGAAGCCAGCGACTTTGTCGGGGAGGTTGACGCCGACAACGGAGGAATGTGCGCGGTGGGCTGTGCCGAAGGCGTCGTTCACAAACACATCACCGAGCTTCGTGAGGCTCGCGCGGAAAGCGGCGACCTTCTCGGGATCGGCCTTCGTGGCGGTTCCGTCTTCGTTTTTGCGTTTACCTTCTTCTTCGAGGTGGAAGCGGAGATTTTCCAACAAAATGATTTCGCCCGGTTTGATCGCTGAACAGGCGGCCTCGATTTCAGGCCCGACGCAATCCGTGAGAAACTTCACGGGTTTGCCAAGCAGTTCGGAGAGTTTCTCCGCCACGGGCTTGAGCGAATATTTCTCAACGCGCTCGCCGTCCGGACGCCCGAGGTGGCTCATCAAGACAACCGATGCGCCGTTTTCCAATGCATACTCAATGGTCGGCAGGGCCGCGACAATGCGCTGCGTATTGGTAATCGCGCCCGTCGCTTTGTCTTGGGGAACGTTGAAGTCGACGCGCATGAGAACGCGCTTGTTTGTTAGGGAGATGTCTTTGATTGAGAGTTTCATAAGGAAGAATTCGAAATGCGAAATGGGGAATGCGAAATTTAGGACGGTCGTTTTTTTGTGGATTTAGTGATGGCGGCTAGAATGCGTTTGAGTTCTTGGGCGTCTTCCAAGAGAC
>Ga0209490_10002460_pt1 | contig 17558 bp, 14 predicted proteins | sample MAT06_FD_187209 | JGI IMG/M metagenome (GOLD analysis project Ga0209490, IMG submission 187209) | Freshwater microbial communities from Lake Fryxell liftoff mats and glacier meltwater in Antarctica - MAT-06 (SPAdes) (version 2) | ecosystem: Environmental > Aquatic > Freshwater > Ice > Liftoff...
ACAGAATTGTCAGATGGCTTAACGTCAATTTTTTTAACGCCAGCGGTTGCAATTTCGATATCGGTTGGTTTTTCTTTCTCTGCTTTTTCTTTTTCTTTTTCTTTTTCTTTTTCTTTTTCTTTTTCTAACTTCTCGGCTTTTTCTTTTTCTAATTTCTCCACCTTCTCTTTCTCAATCGCGGCCTTCTCGTCCGCGCGCAACTCAAGCGAGCGCTCACTGCCTTCGGCTTCAATCGAGAACGACATCACGATCGGCGCAAGGTCTACGTTATCGACCGCCGTTTTAATATCGCCAATCGCGCGATTTTGATACGACATTGAGCGCATCAAAATACGGTTTTCCAGCCGTTCAAAACGCAAAACACGATAGCCGAGTGGCAAGCCATTAAATCCACCACCCGCACTGGCTTGCGAAATTTCCACCGACCACAACAAATCGCGCCCCAATAATTTTTCAGGGAGTTCGAATAAATGGCGGTCTTTTATCTTGTGATGCAGCACCATGCCGCGCGATGTCTTTGCGTCTTTGGTAATCACGTCCGCGTACTTGCGCGGTTCACCGAGGCCCGGTGGTGCAGCACCTGTCCCCACCGCCATTGCGGCGATCGCCGCTGCGGACGGCGTGGTTGCCCCGCTACTTACGCTTGCAGCAACTGGGGTCTTAACGGGCACTTTCGTTTTTGTTGTGGTCTCTACTGGTTTATTTAGCGCGCAGGCGTTTAATAAAAACACCAGCGCTAATGCGATAACAATTGGTTTCATGCGTTTATGATTCGTGATATTCAAGACGTGCATTGCTTCGCTTTCGGTTCAATGATTAAAATAATCTTCAACGATTATGCCCAAGAACATTCAGAGTTCATACGTAATCCAGCGGTAGCGCGGTGGTAAATTTCATCTGCTCCATCGCAAAGCTAGACGACACATCAAATAATTCCACCGCATTGATGAGTTGCCGATAGACCTTGTCGTAGCCCGCAATGTCAGGCACTACGATACGCAATAAATAATCTAGGTCGCCGCTCATCCGATAAGCTTCAACGATTTCCGGAACGTCGGCAACGGCCGCGGCAAAGCGTCCAAGCCACGCTTGATTGTGCTGATTGGTTTTGATGCCAACAAACACGGTGACACCGAGATTGATTTTCTTCGCATCCAATAACGCTACGCGTTTACGAATGTAGCCGCCAAGCTCCAAACGCTGCACCCGCCGCCAAGTGGGCGTGGGCGAGAGTTTGATGGCGGCAGCTAAGTCGCTCAGGCTGATTGCGGCGTCTTCTTGCAAAGATTTAAGTATTTGCTTATCAAATCCGTCTAGCGATTTTTTTTCCATTTTTCGTCTTTTAATAGAATCAATTGCTCAAATATCTATTTATCTTGATAAATATGCAATGTATTTGCGCACAAACATAGCTACACTAGCGAATCTTTTTATAAATTAGCGAGTGCAGCGATGAAATTTTTTACCCAGCATCCGGCGAGCGTTAATGAGACTTACTGGCAGCATTTTTACGTTGCGTTTAGTTTTGCTATCGTCCTATTCAGCGCGGCATTTGCAGCATTAGTGCATGCGTTTTTGCCGGGGTGGTTTGAGAAAACGGCTAGTTTAAAAATTACTGAATTGCATGATCGCATGTTGCACAGCCGTCAAAAACAAAACCCCAATAACCACGATGCTTTCGAAGCAAAATAGGCTCAAAGCAATGGCCAATAGGGGACTTTAACAATCATTACACTTGAAATACAAACCCTCGCTATCTCACTGAAAATTCACGCTTTTTTACTAGAATTTTGCTGGCAATTAGGCCGGTACTGCCGTAAACTCTCGTTTGTGCAATGCAGCAACGCATATTTGTAATTTAAGTTCATCGTCCCCGCCCCGCTTTTCTTCTTTTTTGGCTTTGCCGTTTATCTAAACTGCGCAAACGCCCATCTCGAATCGCATATAGGTTGGTGCCGATGTTGGCGCATCATCCGCGATTATTCATTTGTAGCTCGAAATCGTGACCTCACATTTTTTTGTGATTGGTTTTGCTGTGCCTCTTTTTGCGTCCCAAGTTGAGACGCGTAACGATTGTCTTTGCCTATACAAATAGATGGCGAAGTAGTCACGATTGAAAGTTTGAACATGAAATTTGAATCATTAGGCTTAACCAAAGCCCTCCTCGAAGCCATTGAACTCGCCGGCTACACCGACCCAACTGACGTACAAGCGCGCACGATTCCTGAAGTGTTGGCGGGCAGCGATGTGCTTGTTTCTTCCCAAACAGGCTCCGGCAAAACGGCAGCATTTATGTTGCCTGCGCTGCAAATACTATCGACGCCGCACCCGGTCGAAGGCCGTGGTCCACGCGTGTTGGTGCTAACGCCAACGCGTGAATTGGCGATGCAGGTCACCAAAGCTGCCGAGACTTATGGCGTTAAATTACGCCGCATCAAAACAGTGTCAATTGTCGGCGGCATGCCTTACCCAGTGCAAAACCGCTTGCTGAAAGCGGGTGTTGATATTTTGGTTGCAACGCCTGGCCGCTTGCTCGATCAAATGCAATCGGGTCGTGTTGATTTATCGCGTTTACAGGTATTGGTGTTTGACGAAGCCGACCGTATGCTCGACATGGGTTTTAAGGATGATATTGATGCCGTCGTCGCACAATTGCCTGCGCAACGTCAGACCTTACTGTTTTCCGCCACGTTGGATAACAGCATCACCGCATTAGCGGGCGACATGATGAAAAACCCGGTTCGTATTGATGTGTCGGGCCATAAAACACGTCACGTCAATATTGAGCAACGGCTACTTTTTGCCGATGACATGAGCCACAAAAATCGCCTGCTGGATCATCTCTTGCGTGATACCGACGTTGAGCAAGCGATTGTATTTACCTCCACCAAACGTGCGGCGGATGACTTGGCACTCGACTTAATCGGCCAAGGCCACGCCGCTGCTGCGCTGCATGGCGACATGAAACAAGCGGCGCGTACCCGCACGCTAGAAAACTTAAAACGTGGCCGTCTGCGCGTATTGGTGGCAACCGATGTTGCCGCACGCGGTATCGACGTGCAGGGCATTTCGCACGTAATCAATTTTGACCTGCCGCGTCAAGCTGAAGACTATGTGCATCGTATTGGTCGTACTGGTCGAGCTGGCCGCAGCGGTGTGGCGATTTCGCTCGCCAATGTGCGTGAAGGTTTTCAGGTGAAATTGATTGAGCGTTTCACCACCCAATCCATTCCGGTAATTACCATCGATGGCATGGAGCCTAAGCAAAAGGTCTATGACAGCGGCGGACGCGGTGGTCCACGCGGCAACCGGCCAGGTGGCGGCAGCCGTCCACAAGGTGGCAAATCATTTGGCCCACCACGCGGTGCGGGTACTAGCTTTGGTGGCGGCTATCGAGGTAACAACGCAAACAATGACAGCCCACGTCCATCACGCGATGGCGGCTTCGCCAAAGCCTCCGAGCGCAGTTATGCCGGTGTCGTTAAACCTGAATTTGCACATCGCACTGAGAGAAGCGATAAGCCAGCCTATGCGCGTAGTGATAAGCCGGTATTTGAGCGTAGCGAAAAATCCTCATATGCACGCAGTGAAAAGCCAGCTTATGCGGCACGTAGCGACAAGCCAGCTTTTGAGCGTAGTGAAAAATCCTCATTTGCCCGTAGCGACAAACCAGCATTTGAGCGTAACGAGAAATTCACATCCGAGCGTAGCGACAAACCTGCATTCGCCAGCAGGGCAAATGACGCTGGCAAACCAAGCTTCGGCGCACGCACCGACAAACCAAGCTTCGGCAAATTTGATGGCAAACCTGCCAATAAATTTGAAAGTAAGTTTGAAAGCAAATTTGACCGCAATGCCGCCGGCAAAGTTGAGCCAAAAACGGGGGGTAAAGTAAATACCCGCTTCGTCGGCAAATCACTACCAGCAAGCACCAGCGGTAAAGCTGGTGGTAAAGATAGCGGTGGCTGGAAAAAAGCAAGTAGCTTTGCAGGAAGTTAAAACACTATTATTGGCGGGCGCTTTCGAGCATAAAATGCTGAAAATGCCCGTCTAATATAGTGATTATCGAAAAAATGCCCGCGACTGCGGGCATTTTTACGTTCGCTTGATTGTGTGTGCAGCGTTAGCAGCTAAGTTAGCAGCTGAATTCCTTGCCGCGAACCAGCGGAGAAATATCCATTTTGCGCTGCTACTAACGGGGGAAGCCTGAATGAATAATTTTGTATTTAAGCCCGCTGCAATTGGTCAACGATTAATTTGCAACAACTTAAAAAGCGATCACTTTTTAGTGGTCGCTTTTTTAGCGCCCGGTTTTTTAGCGGCAACCTTCTTAGCGACTACTTTCTTCGCCGCTACTTTTACGGCGGTAGGTTTCTTAGCAACTACTTTTTTAGCAATTACTTTTTTTGCAACTACTTTCTTCGCCACCACTTTTTTAGCGACCACTTTCTTCGCCGCTACTTTTACGGCGGTAGGTTTCTTAGCAACTACTTTTTTAGCAATTACTTTTTTTGCAACTACTTTCTTCGCCACCACTTTTTTAGCGGCTACTTTTTTAGCGGCTACTTTTTTTACAACCGCTTTCTTCGCAACTACTTTCGTCGCCACTACATTCTTACCCACAACTTTTTTCGTCACCACTTTTTTGACAACCTTCGCTGTTGCTTTTGCGCTGGATACTACCTCCGCAACCTTTGAAACCTTCGCAACTTTAGCCACCTTCACGGCTTTCTTCGCTAATTTCGCCTTAACTTTCGGTGCTGCCTTGGCTGCCTTAGCTAAAGCTACCTTAGCTACCTCAGGCATCTTCGCCACCTTAACAATCAATTTCTTCGGCGCCCTAGTGGTCACCTTAGCGGTCAACTTAGTGGTCAACTTACCTGCCACCCTAGCTGACACCTCAGTTATCACCGCCTTCACCACTTTCGCCGCTTTCTTAACAGGCGTTTTTACAACCTTCACTTTTTCTGCCACTGCCGGTTTTGGCAACGGGAAAACGAGCTTCGCGGCTTGGTATAGCTCCTCTAATTTGTAGTATTCGCGAATCGCGGGCTGCATGATGTGCACTACTAAGTCACCGCAATCGACCAACACCCATTCGCCGGTTTTTTCGCCTTCCATGCCGTAGATACGAAAGCCTGCTTCTCTAACTTTATTGGCGACATTCGCGGCGAGCGCCCTAGTTTGTCGGTTTGAGTCGGCGGTGGCGATGGCGATGAAATCTGACACGCTTGTGATGTCGGTCACGTCCAACACGTTGATGTCTTTTGCCTTAATGTCTTCTAGCGCGTCAACAACGATATCGGTCAGGCTTTTGGGTTTGGATGATTTAGCCAAGTTTAATTTTCTCCGGTAGATTGGTATAAATGGTGTTTCTGAATATAGTCGCATATGGACGCGGGTACAAAATCCTCTATATTTTGTGGCGGCGATTTTTTGAGTCTAGCGCGAATTTCGGTTGAGGATATTGGCGGCGGCGCGGCGACGATTTCAGCGTAGCGGCACGCTAGACGCGGCGGCGTGATCACTTCATTAGCCCGACGCACCACCGCAAAGTGTGTCAAGGCGGCGATGGCTTCAGGCTCCCGCCAAGAATCGAGCTTGGCGAAGCTATCGCTGCCAATTAACCAGTGCAATTGATGCGTGGGAAATTCACGACTAATTTCCCGCAGCGTCTCAACGGTGTAGGTGGAACCCTGGCGATTGACTTCACGGGTATCGATTGTGAAATTGGGAAAGGCTAACTTGAGCATCGCTAGTCGGTGCGCGCCATTTGCTTGCACGACGCTGGTTTTTTGCCATGGCTGCCCAGCGGGAATAACAACAATCATGGATGGCGTTATCGCAGCAATGGCCGCATGCAGCATCGCAATATGCCCGTTATGAACCGGATCAAATGTGCCGCCAAAAATGAGCATTGATGGCATTTTTTATGCGACTTTCAATTCGCAAATAGCTATGCAATCGACGACGACAAAAATCATGTGCGCACTTCGCCATGCCCGAACACGACCCACTTCAACGAGGTTAATCCTTCCAACCCAACCGGTCCACGGGCGTGGAGTTTGTCGGTTGAAATACCGATCTCCGCCCCCAGCCCGAATTCAACGCCATCTGCAAACCGGGTAGAAGCATTCACCATCACAGAGGCGGAATCGACCTCGCGTAAAAAGCGATTGGCGACAACTTTATTTTCGGTGATGATGGCGTCGGTGTGCGCTGAGCCATAGTGCGCAATGTGATTCATTGCCGCATCCACATCGTTCACAATCCGTATCGCAATAATCGGCGCTAAATATTCTGTAAACCAATCATCCTCAGTCGCGGCAACGGAAGCAATGTCTGCGGCATCGAGAATTTTCTTGGTTTCATCACACACGCGCATCTCAACATTTTTTGCCTGATAAATCGCGGCGATGCGCGGCAAAAATATATTTGCAACCGCCGCATCAACGAGCAACGTCTCCATGGTGTTGCATGGCGCATAGCGCTGTGTTTTGGCGTTGTCCGCAATATTGACCGCCATATCAATATTCGCATCACGATGCACATACACATGGCATACGCCATCGAGATGTTTAATCACCGGCACTTTTGAATCATGCGCAATACGCGAGGTGAGTGACTTACCGCCGCGCGGAATCAACACATCGATCACACCACGCATGTTGAGCATCTCGCCGACCGCGGCACGGTCAGCGGTGGCAATGAGCTGTATTGCGTGGGCAGGCAAATCTGCTCGGCGTAACCCTTGCAACATCGCCGCATGTATCGCGGTATTCGATTCAATCGCCTCCGACCCACCGCGCAAAATGCAGGCGTTACCACTTTTCAAACACAGTGCGGCCGCGTCCGCTGTTACGTTTGGCCGCGATTCGTAAATCATGCCGACAACCCCGAGCGGCACACGCATCTTGCCAATTTCAATACCGGTTGGACGACGTGTCAATGGTGTCATCTGACCGATAGGGTCGTCGAGACTCGCGACTTGACGCAAGCCCTCGGCGATCGTGTTGATGCTTATGGTGGTGAGCGTTAAGCGATCAATAAACGCATTATCTTGACCGTTAGCTAACGCGCGCTTCACGTCGTTCGCATTCGCCTGAAGAATGACATCATGCGATGCGGTAATGGCATCCGCCGCGGCAGTTAACGCTAAATTTTTAGTCGACGTTTCGGCGTGCGCCACCACCCGCGCGGCGGCACGTGCATTTACGCCAATGTCGCGCATGTAGTCGGTGATGGTGGTCGCTTGAAATGTCATTGTTTTTATCCTTTAACCTTTAGCTCTCAGGTTTTAGCCTTTAGCCTTTAGCCTTTAACCTTCAACGCCCCAACCCCAACCGCGTGCCACCCATCTCACACGAAAACTGCAGCAGTGCATCCCACACGTCGTGACCATTGACGCCTTTGATCATGCGATCAATCTGAGCCGCTTGTTTGTTGAGCCGGACTAGACTGCCCGCGCTATGTTTTTTTGATAATTTTTCAACGTCGCGCACTTTGTTGCCAAAGCCAACGCGGCCGGATTGCGTGACACCAGCGGCACGCAGTAATTGGCGCAGCTCGTTGGTGAGCACCCATAAAATTAATACCGTCGGTTCATTTTCAGCTTTAAGCCCGTCGAGTGTTCGCGCAATACGTGCGCTATCGCCGGCGTATATGGCCGCGAGCAAGCTCACCGTTGAGTAACGCGAAACATTGGCCACGCTATCGGTCATCATACTGAGGCTTACCTCACCTGCGGGGTAGAGCAGCGCTAATTTTTCAACCTCTTGTTTGGCGGCGAGGAGGTTACCCTCGCTGCAATCGGCTAAAAATTCGAGTGCTTCTGGATTCGCGGTTAACTGTAAACGCTTTAGCCGCGCGGCCAACCATCGCGGCAACTGCTCACGGGCGACGGGCATGGATTCGACCATGGTCGCGGCTGATTCCAAGGCTAAAAACCACTTCGTCTGTTTACCTTGCCAGTCTATTTCGGGCATGGTGATTAACGTGATGGTGTCATCCGGCAGCCGCTGACAATATGCCTCAATGGCAGCGGAACCTTCCTTACCAGGCTTACCGGTGGGGATGCGAAGCTCAATCATGCGTTGGGTGGCAAACAACGATAACGCATTACCGGCCGCGGCCAAGCGCGACCAATCAAAGCCCACCTCCGCAGTGAATACTTCACGCTCAATGTAGCCATTCGCCTTCGCGAGATCTCGTAGCGCGTCTGACGCCTCTAGTGCACCGAGCGGCTCCTCACCATAGATGGCGTAAAGCGGGGCAAGCGAGGTTGGTGGGTTGACTAAAAATTGTTCAGCGGTCTGGCGCATCGTCGTTAGTTCAGGTTCTGCGATTGACCGCGATCATGCGGCGCAAAATTTGGCCGGTCGCATCGCGCTCCATGTCTTGATAAAGCAAGGCTTCTTCTTGCTGACTGGCGATGACTTGGCGTTCGTTATAAACGAGGATGCGTTTTAAGTCCAACTGGCTGGTCGGTATTATCACCATGCCACTTTTATCCACAAACTGATACGTCACTGCCAATCGCAACTCATACTCCACCGCACGCCCCGCACCAGATAGCGACAAAATTTGACGATCACGCCGCTCTTCAAGAATGGTGAGTGTTGCGTCAGCATCTTTAGATGCGCTCACTAACTTGGTTGGCGTGTCGGTTAATTCGCGGCGAATTTGACTCGCAATCACCGAGCTTGTCACCGCAGTAACATGTAACGTTTTATAGGGCAACTCATACGAGCCACGCAAATGGAAACCGCAGCCGGCGAGGGCAAGAATGACCACGACAACCAGCACGCCCGACTTATGTTGACGCGTGGTCCACAATGAAAAAAAATCAGCGCGAAGTTTATTTAATCGACTCTGCATATTTGCTCTTTACCGTTCACAAAATTAAACCACCACATTCACGAGCCGCCCTGGCACCACAATTAATTTCTTAATCGCTGCGCCGTCAATATGGCGTATCACGGCGGCATCAGCCAACGCCAAAGCTTCTATGGCTTCCTTACTCGCGTCTTTCGGCACGCTTATTTGTCCGCGCAATTTGCCGTTTATTTGGACGACCAATTCGATTTCGTCTTGCGTCAACGCACTCGCGTCCGGCAGCGGCCATGGCGCATCTAAAATATCGCCGTGCTCATTTGCATAGCCTAAGTCGGACCACAATTGCCATGTTAAATGTGGCGCTAATGGATACAACACGCGTAACAATATCGATAAGCCTTCGTGACGCACGCTACGCCAATCGTCACCAGTTGCGGATTTTTTGTCTTCCAACGCATTCAACATTTTCATCGCAGCAGACACAACGGTGTTGTATTGCAAGCGCGTGTAATCATGATTAGCTTGTGACAAGATGGTGTGAATCTCGTAGCGAAGTTTTTTGGCGTCGGTAGATAAATTAGTAAAGTCGCCTATTGGTGAGCCGATTGAAGCATTTTTGGCTGAAACAGCATATGTATAAAGGCGTTTCAAAAATCGATATACGCCCTCTGCACCTGAGTCAGACCACGCCGCGCTTTGCTCTGGCGGGCCGGCAAACATCACGTAGGCGCGTGCCGTGTCGGCGCCAAACTTTGCGATGATGTCTTTGGGTTCCACCACATTGTTTTTTGACTTGGACATTTTTTCCATGCCACCCATCAGCACTGGCGCACCGTCTTCAATCGCCGTTGCGCTCACTGGGCGGCCTTTGTCGTCGTATTGAATTTCAATTTCGCTCGGGTAAAACCAGCGCTTTTTACCGGCACTATCTTGGCGATAAAAACATTCCGCCGATAACATGCCTTGGGTAAATAAATTCGTGAACGGTTCATCGAATTTCACTAACCCCATATCGCGCATCACCTTGGTCCAAAATCGCGCGTACAACAAATGCAGAACCGCGTGCTCAATACCGCCGATGTATTGATCCATCGGCATCCAATACTCACTGCGCGCGTCCACCATGCTCGTCTGGCTGTCGGGGCTGCAATAGCGCATGAAATACCATGATGAATCAACGAAGGTATCCATCGTATCGGTCTCGCGCGTTGCTGGTTTGCCGCATTTAGGGCATGTGCAATTGAGAAAGCGCGCATCTTTTTTGAGCGGGTTTCCACTACCATCGGGCAATAAATCTTCTGGCAACAACACCGGCAAATCTTTTTCCGGCACCGGCACCGCACCGCAATCGTCACAATGAATAATCGGTATCGGTGTGCCCCAATACCGCTGCCGCGAAATACCCCAATCGCGCAAACGCCACGTAGTTTTCTTTTCACCACCAGCGGCGTTAGTTTGTGCGGCGACGTAGTCGATGGCGTCGTCGAAGGTCATGCCGTTCATCGCGCCGCTATTCATACAAACGCCGTGTTCGCCGTATTGTGGACGCCAGCGCTCATCGTAGGCTTCACATCCCCCGTTCGCTTCGTTCGCCTCCTTCTTTTCTAAAGGGGAGCTGGCGGGGATTTTCGCCGTCTGCCACGTCACGACCTGCTTTATCGCCAACGCATACTTTTTCGCGAACGCGAAATCCCGTTCATCATGCGCAGGCACACCCATCACCGCGCCGTCACCGTAAGTCATCAACACATAGTTGCCAACCCACACCGGAATTTGTTCCTGCGTCAATGGGTGGGTGACAAACAATCCCGTCGCTACACCCTCTTTATCCTTGAGCGCTAGCGCGAGCTCGGTGGTGTCACCAGCTTTAGATTTTTCAATAAAATCCGCCACCGCCGTGTTCGTTTTTGCGGCGTGCAGCGCTAACGGATGCTCTGCCGCCACCGCACAAAAGGTCACGCCCATGATGGTGTCAGCACGGGTGGTGAAGACAAATAGTTTGCCCTCTTGAATTAGCCCGCTAGCGTCGCTAACGGAGTGGGTGAATGCAAATCGCACACCATCTGATTTACCCAACCAATTTTTCTGCATGGTGCGTACTTGCCGCGGCCAACCTTGCAGCTTGGTCTCCACCGAATCAAGCAGCTCATCGGCGTACTGGGTAATACCCAAGTAGTAGCCGGGGATTTCACGCTTCTCTACCAGTGCACCAGAGCGCCAGCCACGACCATCAATCACCTGCTCGTTAGCCAACACGGTTTGATCAATTGGATCCCAATTCACCACCTGCGTCTTGCGATAGGCGATGCCCTTTTCCAACATTTTCAAAAATAACCACTGGTTCCACTTGTAGTAATCCGGCTTGCAGGTGGTGATCTCGCGCGACCAGTCGATGGCTAAACCAAGCGGCTGCATTTGCAACTTCATGTCGTCAATGTTTTGATACGTCCACGCGGCGGGCGGCTGATTGTTAGCAATCGCGGCGTTCTCTGCGGGCAGCCCAAACGCATCCCAGCCCATCGGCATTAAGACGTTGTAGCCTTTCATGCGAAGGTGGCGCAACATAACATCGTTGATAGCGTAATTACGCACATGACCCATATGCAGCTTGCCCGATGGATAGGGCAACATCGAGCATGCGTAAAATTTCGGTTTCGCTACGCCATTTTTGTCAGTAACATGTTCCGTGACGCGGTAAGCGTCGGCACGCTGCCATGCCAATCGGGCATTGTTTTCAATTATTTTTGGTTGGTACGTTGCATCCATTTTTTTGTTTGTACGTATAGTTTTTACAGCCAGTCATTATACAGTCGCCCATAGATCGACTGACTAGCTAAGATGTATCGATATCCCTCGGCAGCAGCACATTCACGGGTCACATCACCACACAGGAGAGCATCATGTTTAGTCGTTTTTTTCTCGTTACGACGCCGGTATTTTTGTCACTTTTGTTGTTGACCAATGTCGCCTCAGCAGCTTCAGTGGTCGGCAAGCTCGACGGCTTGCAACTGCCGGCATGGCTTGATCGTGGTGGTTTAACCGTGCCCGCATCGCCCGGAATTGATTTGTACGCGGGTGACAGACTTCGCACCGGTAGAGGTGCGCGACTACTCATCACACTCAATGAAGGTAGCTTTGTACGGTTGGGCGAAAATGCCACCTTCGAAATCGCCGCTGCCCAGCGTAAATCAGGCGTTTACACCGCCGCCCTCAATGTGCTCGAAGGTGCGTTTCGCTTCACCACCAAAGCCGTCGCCAAAGCGCAGCCCAGAGATGTGCAAATTCGTATTGCCAACAACGCCACTATCGGCATACGTGGCACTGACCTTTGGGGCAGAGGCCGTGGTGACAAAGACATTGTCTGTCTGTTAGAAGGCAAAATTGACGTAACCGGGAACAACAATAGAACACTGCGCCTGGACCAACCACTACAGTTTTTCCAATCTACGAGAACCGCACCGCCTGAGCCGATCGGCTTTGTTGACCCAAAACAGATCGTCGTTTGGGCCAAAGAAACCGACATCGAAGACGGCAAAGGCATTAGTGCCAAAGGGGAATGGACGCTAAGCGTGGCAGGCTTCGCGACACGTGATGCCATGTTTGCTACCAGCCGTGCGCTTCGCGACGCAGGCTATCCAGTAAATAAAGCGGCTAACAACACGCTAGCGATTACGCGCTTAACGTCGGAAGCGGAAGCAAACGCATTGGCGGCAACATTGAAGAATGATTTTTCGTTGAATGACACTAAGGCGTCGCGCTAACGCGGGGCGACATTCACGCAGATTGTTTTCTTGCTGGCAACGCAATTGACAAATGACCTACTGTTTATGGCTGCTTAACGTAACGCCGGTCTAGCATTGGGTTTCAGGGTTTACAATCGCCCGATCAATGACCGTTTCTAGGATAATCACGGCTCACTTACTCACTTCCAAAGCTCGCCGCGAACTATGATGTCTCATGAATCCCCGTCCGAAGCCCCAACCGCGCCGCACTCCAACGTCCACCCTCGCCTGCTTGATAACCTTAATCCTGAGCAATTAAGAGCCATCACCCTAGGCCATGAATCTGCGCTGGTATTAGCCGGAGCAGGCTCCGGCAAAACGCGGGTACTTACCACCCGCATCGCTTTCTTAATTCAATCGGGGCAAGCTACACCGGGCAGCATTTTGGCGGTGACGTTTACCAATAAAGCGGCCAAAGAAATGTTGACGCGCTTATCCGCCATGATGCCCATCAACACACGCGGCATGTGGGTGGGTACGTTTCACGGCTTATGCAATCGGCTGTTGCGCGCCCACCACCGTGATGCAAATTTGCCGCAGACGTTTCAAATACTCGATTCCGCCGATCAGCAATCCGCGATCAAGCGGCTGATGAAAACGCTCAATATTGATGACGAAAAATTTAAGCCTAAAGAGATGGCTTGGTTTATTAATGGCGCAAAAGATCAAGGGCTACGCGCCAATATGGTGGAGGCGAAAGATGAATTTACCCGCCGTCAGGTCGAGTTTTACCAAGCCTACGATGAACAATGCCAGCGCGAAGGTGTGGTTGATTTTGCCGAGCTACTACTTCGCTGCCAAGAGCTACTCGCTAAAAATCCCGCACTCTTAGAACACTACCGATCGCGCTTCAAATTTATTTTGGTTGATGAGTTTCAAGACACCAACCGCCTTCAGTACCAATGGATACAGCTATTGGCGGGCAAAGATACGGCGGTGTTTGGGGTGGGCGATGATGATCAGAGCATTTACGCCTTTAGGGGCGCTGAGGCCGCCAACATGCGTGATTTTCAGCGCGACTTTGCGCGCGGTAATGTGATCAAGCTTGAGCAAAATTATCGATCACAGGGCAATATTTTAGACGCTGCCAACGCAGTGATTGCCAACAACAAAGATCGTTTAGGCAAAAATCTTTGGACCGATGAAGGCAAAGGCGAGCCCATCAGAATTTATGCGGCATCCACCGATGCCGATGAAGCGCAATTTGTGATTGATGAAGTGTGCGCCCTTCACCGTGAGGGAAAAAACTTATCGGCGATGGCGCTGCTGTACCGATCTAATGCGCAATCGCGGGTGCTTGAACACACGCTATTTCGCGCTGGCGTGGCGTATCGCGTGTATGGCGGCTTACGGTTTTTTGAGCGGATGGAGGTTAAACATGCGCTCGCCTATTTGCGCCTTGCCGGTAACCCCGCCGATGATGGTGCATTCTCACGCGTGGTCAATTTTCCACCACGCGGCATCGGCGCACGCTCGGTTGAGCAGGTGCAGGCGTTCGCGGTGCGTTATGGTGTATCGCTGTATGAAGCAGCGCTTAACGGCATCGCACAAAACACCATTACGGGCAGAAGTGCGGCGGCCATCGGCACATTTTTGCGCGTCATTGAGGGCTTGAAATCATCGGGGGATGCACGACTATCGCTGGCGGAGTTAGTCGATGAAGCACTAGAAAAAAGCGGCATGAAATCGCACTACACAGCGGAGCGTGAGGGCGCAGATCGATTAGAAAATTTAGCCGAATTAGTTACCGCTTGCGCGCAATTTGAAGAAACGTATGAAGGTGAAGATAGCCCGCTAGTCGGCTTTCTCACTCACGCCAGCCTAGAGGCGGGCGACCATGAAGCCGCCGTGAACGACGACGCGCTGCAATTGATGACGGTACACGCGGCCAAGGGATTGGAATTTGACCATGTGTTTTTAGGCGGGCTAGAGGAGGGTTTATTCCCGCATGAGAATTCACTATCGGACTTCGCCGGTGTCGAGGAGGAGCGGCGGCTGATGTATGTGGCGATCACGCGTGCGCGTAAACGACTCTACTTATCCTATGCGGGCCAACGCATGCTGCACGGCCAAACGCGCTACGGTATCGTCTCGCGATTTTTAGATGAAATTCCCGCACCACTTTGTAAATTTATCGTGATGCCTGAGAAGCAGGCTGCATACGGTGGCAGCGGCGGCGGATATTCATGGGGCAATAATCAAGCGGGCGCGCGCGGCTCTTATGGCAGTGCGCACAACGAGCGGCGCAGTGTTAGCGGCGGCGGTGCAGGCAGCTACACCGGTTTTAACCAAACCATTCCAAAAGATGAGAACGCGGTTGAGTATGGCCGCGAAGGCGCACCCGACGTATCGCGCGCTAATTTTGAAACCGCTAAGAAAGACGCGCTACCGTTTGGCATCGGCCAAAACGTGAACCATGCTAAATTTGGTGACGGCGTAGTGCTGGCCTTTGAAGGGCGCGGCACTGACGCGCGAGTACAGGTGAAATTTCGCCGTGAAGGCACTAAATGGCTGGCGCTGCAATATGCAAAGTTGACGGTGCTGGCGTAATCGTTGTGGGGATTGATGAGGCCGTGGCGCGGCGCGGATTGGAACTCAGATTCTCCATGCGCGACCAGTCAACTTGTCTAGTCGCTGCTGATAAAGTCGGCGGCGCTGTCGATGCGAACTTGCATAGCTCTACGTTACCCAGTTTACCGTTTTGAGACCTCGGACACGCTTGAATTCTTTCGTGTTGTTGGTCACCAACACCAGATTTTCGCTCAACGCATGGGCGGCGATCCATAAGTCGTTATCGCTGATCTGGTGCCCCTTGGCGTCAAGATACGACTTGGCTTCCCCGTAGCGTTGTGCGGCATCTAATGGCAGCGGCAGGGGCGGGAGTAGATCATTCATTAGTTTTGCAATGATCGCGCGATTGACAACAGGGCGCTCGCTCTCGGCGGCGCCGTAAAGTAACTCACCGTATGTGATAACAGAGATGCCCATTTCGCCTACGGCGATGTCCGCAATTTGCGGTCTTCACCTGAGGGTAACGGCTATTTGCGAAATAGATGCAAATGTTGGTATCAAGCAGATACCGCATCAAAATGCCTCGCGCTCCGATGGTGGTGAAAGGTCACGACCATCCAACATGAAATCGGATGGCAGTTCATTGAGCAGGGCAATAACATCGGCAAAAGAGCGTTTGGCTGGCCGTAAAATAATGTCACCATCCCTTCTGAAAATATCAACCTCTGAAACGCTAAACTGAAATTTTTTCGGCAGACGAACCGCTTGAGAGTTTCCGCTTTTGAAGACTTTCGCGGCACGCATGATGGGCTACTAAAAAGATATACGACGAATATCTACAAATTGCCCCGCGATAGGTCGGATGATGACCACAAACCAGTTTCAGAAATGAGGGGCGGGAGCTCCCTTTAAAAATGGTATGAGGGCGACGATAGCCCGCTAGTCGGCTTTCTCACTCTCTTAAGCCTAGAGGCGGGCGACCGTGAAGCTGCTGTGAATGGCGACGCGCTGCAATTGATGACGGTACACGCGGCCAAGGGATTGGAGTTTGACTATGTGTTTTTTGACGGGCTTGAAGAGGGATTATTCCCGCATGAGAATTCATCGTCGGACTTCGCAGGGGTGGAGGAGGAGCGGCAGCAAATATTCATGGGGCAGTAATCAATCGGGCACGCGCGGCTGATATGGCAGTGCGCACAACGAGCGCCGAGGTGGCGGCGGCGGTAGCGGCGGCGGTGCTGGCGTAAGCACGAGCGATGCAAACACAGTGACTGGAATGCACATGAGCAACCACGCGAGAACGATTTCGGCAATCAACGCCGCGCCGAAAATCAGCGCTAAGCCACGCTACAGCCGCCAGAGGGTGAAGCCTAATGCCGCAACGGCATCGCGATCCAACGCCGATTTCACATCAATAACGACACCGCCCGGCTTGATTTTGCTGAGTAATTGCGGAAGCGGCATCTTCAAATAGTGCCGATGCGCAACCGCCAACACGATTGCATCTGCTATCGGAAGATCTTCCCACTCGCTGAGCGTTTCGCCATAGTGATCATGTGCGTCAGCCGGTTCGGCGTAAGCATCGTGAATCATGACCTCTTGTCCGAACTCGCGTAGCCCCGTAATGATGTCAATGACTTTGGTATTTCTTAGGTCTGGGCAATTTTCTTTGAACGTCATGCCCAGCACGTTCACATTACCGCTGGCAAGTTTTCCGTACACGCCTACCATCGACTTAATTGTCTGCTGTGCAATATAGCCGCCCATGCTGTCGTTGATCCGACGTCCAGCGAGAATCACCTCGGCGTGATGGCCGAATTTCTCAGCCTGATAAGTGAGGTAGTACGGGTCAACGCCAATGCAATGACCGCCGACCAAGCCAGGCGTAAATTTTAGAAAATTCCACTTAGTACCCGCCGCATCAAGAACCTCTTTGGTGTCGATCCCCATGCGGTTAAAGATAAGTGCGAGCTCATTCATCAACGCAATGTTGAGATCACGTTGCGTGTTTTCAATTACCTTAGCGGCTTCGGCCACTTGAATGCTCGACGCGCGATAGACGCCCGCGGTTACAACGGCGCCATAAATCGCTGCAACCGTTTCCAACGTTTCCGGTGTATCGCCCGAAACCACTTTGGTGATACGCGTTAGCGAATGCTCCTTGTCACCCGGGTTGATGCGCTCCGGTGAATAGCCGACGAAGAAATCGCGCTTCCACGTTTTGCCTGAAGCGCGCTCCAATTCCGGGATACACACTTCCTCCGTCGCCCCCGGATACACAGTCGATTCGTAAACCACAATCGCGCCATCCTTTAGATGCGGGCCAATGGCACGGCTAGCAGAAATCAGCGGGCCGAAATCAGGCAAGCGGGCATCAGTGACAGGTGTGGGTACAGCGATGATGATGACATCAGCGTCTTTGAGATCGCT
>Ga0209490_10002461_pt1 | contig 17556 bp, 16 predicted proteins | sample MAT06_FD_187209 | JGI IMG/M metagenome (GOLD analysis project Ga0209490, IMG submission 187209) | Freshwater microbial communities from Lake Fryxell liftoff mats and glacier meltwater in Antarctica - MAT-06 (SPAdes) (version 2) | ecosystem: Environmental > Aquatic > Freshwater > Ice > Liftoff...
GAAATCGACCAACACTGCAATCGCTCGATATCGACGCAGCGGTCTGCGCGTGCGCTCGTGCGCGTCGTTGGGTCGAGCACGGCGTGGGGCCGCTAAGCGACGAGTCGATCCGGCAACCGCCGAATATCTCGACGTTTCGCTACTTGAGCGCGCACTGCCGTTGGCTGTGGCAGGAACTCGGTACGCTCGACGACATCGAGCGCGTTGCTGAAGAAATTCGCGAAGGGGGGCCGGATGATTTGCCGTCGATCGAGGCGATGCTCTACACCGATCTCAAACCGTTCAAGCCGGAGCGTTACTAAGCGACTGAGGTTCGCGCTGGGCTTGATCCGACCAACCCGCTCGATCTTCGCGCCGAGATGGCGAATTTCGCGCTGAGGTCGCAAACAGGGCTTAGACAAATCGATTGGGCCGAGTTTCGCAACACGATGTCTGAGTCGCGGATTGCAACGTTTGGTTATCTGATCGCTGCGAAATTTGGTTGTGATGAACGTGGCGCTTGCGCACCGGGCAGCCCCATGCTTATCGCACTGTGCGCCGCGCCCGAGCCGGGCATTTACTGCCAGATTAATGCGGATCTGACGCAGATCGCACGTGATTCGCTAACCACTCGGGAGTTCGCAAGGTGGCAAGCAATCGCGCGGCAAGATTGACTGGCGCACAATCAAAGCTAGCCGCAAAACCGCTTGTTTGAGGCATGGGCAGAAGAGCTTGCCGGGGCAGGGAGGGTGCTGCCGAGTTTTTGAGAAAAGCTTGCGCACTGGTGTTTTGTAGTGATATTTTACAATTGCCCGCAGTGGGCTTAAACGGAGTTGAACAACATGCGCTTCTCGCTTCTCGCTTCTCGCTTCTCGCTTTAGGCCTCGGCATCGGCCTCTCTGATGTCGCCAATGCAAACTGCGCAAATTCTGGCGCGGTTTTGCTAAACGGCCCTCAAGCCCATAATGTCGGTGAATACTGGTTTGACGGCGAAGACACCGCTTACCGAATTTCAAGTTGGTACGACTCCGAACTCACTCTCCAGCCCCCGCTCGAGGATGAAGATTTTTATGCAGAGGTACCCAGCGGAGGCGGTAGCGGCTGCGTAGGCGAAAACTGCGGCGGTCCCGGCGAAAACCCAGGATTGAATGCCACTCCCGCGAAGAAACTAGCCGCGCCAACGGGCGGCGAAATTCAAAGTTGCGTAACGCTTGGGGCAGTTCACACCACAGCACGGGCAATCTCTGGCGGGAGGGCTGGTATTGTTCGCCTGTATCGGCGATATCGAACGGGTGGCGCGGGTGTTAATCCGCAAGAGGTAGCCGTAAGCGGGCGAACTCCGAAAGAGTTCAATGTGCCTGCTGAGGGGACTTGTCAGGTGGATATTGAGGTACGCCAAGGAGCCGCCGCATCCGCCCATGCGCTTCTGGCTAGTCCTGGTGGTGTTCGCACGGCAAGAGACGACGTGATTCGGGTAACTTATACAGACGGGAAGACTGAATCGTGGCGAATCGTAAGTTCTCCTGCTACTGGCTACGTTTCGGTATCCCCATGGACACGCGGCCCTGACGGGGGCGACAGCAACACTCGGATGCCGACTGAGTGCCTAAACTGAATTTTCGCTTTACCGTGAGGTCGGTCGGCGCTGCGCTATTTGGCGCAGTGCTGATTTCATTCGCGCTTTATTCAGCTCATCGCAACCACGAAGTTTCACAAGTGGCGGCGCTGAATATTCCGAATGGAGCGCAAGCGCGGGCTTTATCAGCATCGACGGCTGTTCCTAAGGATGATCAAGAGAAAGCAGCGGAGGCACCTACTTCCGCAAATCATCTCAGGGTTGCAGCACGTAGTGCATCGGTGCGAGAAGTCACCTCAATCAGCAATGATCGTGTCTCCGATGCGGGTGTCGCTCTCAACATAAGCCAGCTCGCCGCATTGGATTTGAGCGAAGTATGGGATGCGGTCCCCATGCGTTCGCTAGACGACCCTCGTTATATATCCGATTGCATGATTTTGAATTGCTTGAACTATGCGCCGGATCTGCCTGGAGGACGTTACAGCCAAGACCCTACGAACGAGGCCTTTTCTCTAGACCACGTTGCATATTTTGGCGCGGTATGCGGCCCTTTGATTGATAGGATTGGAAATCCTAAGGTCAATATTGCCACTTGGCAAGTCGCAACAAAGAAATGTGATGGACGCGGAAGGGGAAGAGCTCAGAACGATTTCAACAACTTAACTGAGCAATTGGCGACTGGGCGCGTTTCTGATGAAACTTTGAGCGAGATATTGCTGAACTCTGACGAAGCCCTCTTGGTTAAGGTTGAAGCTATCGATCGGGCGCTTCGCGATCGGCGTCTTCTGGACGGTCTCGTCTGGGACGAACTTCGCGGCGAATTGTTTGAGCACAATCGAATGAAGCTAGCTTCTCTTATTGCCGCGAAGTTGTATTGCCAAGAGCCGCGCGCATGCCGCTCGCGAAGTTTTTTGTTGTTTCAGCTTTGCTCGATAAACGCTGCGCTCGATTGCAAAGTCAATTCTGATTTGACGCAGATTGCTCGGGATTCTTTGACGCCGCGAGAATACCGGTGGTGGGAGAACGCGACGCTGCCGAGTGAAAAAGATTGAGTCCCGAAGAAATTCCAACGATAAAACAATTGCCGCGAAATCGACCCAACCACCTTGCTAACTCAATCCTCGTGATAGCGCGGCAGAATCGCGCTAATTTGTACTAGCCGTTCGATTGGGTTGCGGGTTTCTAGCAGCTGTTGCTGCTCGTTACGGCTCAGTCGCGGCAGCAGTTCGCTTAGGCGAAAGCCGACGAAGCTGGCGTCTGCCAGCCGCTGCAGCGGGACTGTGCCATACACTTCCGGGTAATCATCCAGCAGCCGCGCGAGCAGCGTGCTCAACGGTTGATGATCGGGCGGCACCGGCAGGGCAGGCTCGTCTTCCCAAAGGACGAGCTCACCGAGCATGAGGCCTGAGTCGCGGATGCTTAAGCGCTCGACGCTAAAACGCGCGCCACCGCAGCAGCTGATGCCAAGCAAGCCGTTTTCGAGCGTGTAGAAATCGGTGATTTGTGCGAGCGTCCCCACCGCTGACGGGCGTGACGCGCCGCTTAAGTCGGAGGGCAACAGCTGGCACACGCCAAACGGGCTGGCGTTGCGCGAGCATTCGCGAATCATGTCGAGATAGCGCCGCTCAAAGATTCTCAAGCGCAGTGGGCCGCCCGGATACAGCACGGTATTCAGCGGAAAAATGGGCACTAACGAGGATGTATTCATGCGCCGTGATCTGTGCGGCCGACCGCGCTCATAACAGCGCGAGCAAGCGAGTTTGCGCGCCTTCAAGCCCGCCGTTGGACATAAACACAATCTGGTCATCGGCTAGCGCTTCAGCAGCAAGTGCCGTGATCAGTTCCGCCACGCTGCCCACGGCGCTGGCGCGCGGTTTAAGCTCGTCTAGCAGCCCGCTTGGGTTCCAGTCAGACGTGGCGCGCGCAAGCAAAAAAACCCGATCCGCCGCTTGCAGCGAACCCGCTAGCAGGGCGGCGTGGGCACCCGCGCGCATCGAATTGGAGCGCGCCTCGAAGGCGGCGATTACACGACCGTGCGGAAAGCGTCGGCGCACGCCCTCCAGAGTGCGCGCGATTGCGGTCGGGTGATGGGCAAAGTCGTCCCAGACGGTTACGCCGCGCGCCTTGCCGACCAGCTCCAGGCGCCGCTTGACGCCGGTAAAGTGCGCCAGCGCGCGGATCGCGGTTGTCGGTGCTACGCCCACTTTGCTGGCCGCAGCCATCGCCGCGAGCGCGTTTTCGACGTTGTGCGAGCCGCTCGATTGCAGCGTCAGTTCGCCTTGTGATTCACCATTGACCAGCACCTCCACGCGCATGCCGTCAGCGCTTACATTGCGCGCGCCAAAGCTCGCGCCAGCTTGCAGGCCAAACGACGTTTGCTCCGTCCAGCAGCCGCGCGAGAGCGTGTCGGCCAGCTGCGCATCGCCGTGGTTGACAATCAGCGCGCCGTTACCCGGCACGATCCGCACCAGATGATGGAACTGGCGTTTGATCGCCTCGAGATTGTCAAAAATATCGGCGTGATCGAACTCGAGATTGTTGAGGATCGCGACCGTCGGCTGGTAGTGCACAAACTTCGAACGTTTGTCGAAAAACGCGGTGTCGTACTCGTCGGCCTCGATCACAAAATACTGACCCGCGCCGAGCCGGGCTGAAACCGGAAAATTATTCGGCACACCGCCGATCAAAAATCCCGGCTGCAAGCCGGCGTACTCCAAAATCCACGCCAGCATTGAGCTGGTAGTAGTTTTGCCGTGCGTCCCGGCCACCGCCAAAACGGTTTTGCCGCGCAGTACCTGCTGCGCCAGCCACTGCGGCCCCGACAGGTACGCCAAGCGCTGGTTGAGCACGTACTCGACCGCCAAATTGCCGCGCGAGAGCGCGTTACCGATGATGACCAAGCTCGGATGCGGCTGCAAATGGGCCGCGCTAAACCCCACTTTCAGCGTGATTCCCAACGCGCTCAACTGGTCGGACATCGGCGGATAGACGTTTTGATCTGAGCCCTCGACCGCCCAACCTGATTCGCGCGCCAATGCCGCGAGCCCGCCCATAAAGGTCCCGCAAATTCCCAGGATATGGATCATTCGCTGTCGAACAGAAAAATCGAAACCACGATGCCGATCAGCGTGGTGGCATACGAGATACCAATCGCCGCCGGCCACGAGACGTTGAGCGCGTGGCGATAAATGTTCGCGGCCACCGTTGCGCTCCACAGAATCCAGGCGAGGATCAGCAGGCCGTAATCCGGCCCCATCGTCTCGCCCGCGCGGCTGACGCTTTCGCCCCACAGCAGCAGCGGAATGGCCGCGATTGACACCACCGCGTCGGCACCCAGCAGCGCCGCCACGGTTTGCTGCCAGCGCTCAGTCACACCGCGCAAGTGCAGATACAGCTTAGCGGCGAGCAAGGTCAACGACAGATAGACCAGCACCCGCCAAACGAACTCAGAGCTTGGGGTGATCAACTGCAAGACGCCGGACGCCAGCACGTTCGCCAACAGGCCCACGCCCAACGAATGCGCGTGCGCCGGAATGTCCTGCGGGCCTGCGCGAAATACCGCGAGGCGCGCGAAGATAATCAACAGCGCGCGGTACAGCAACAAGTCAAAAAACCGGGATTGCGAGACTTAAGTCGCGACGGCGAGCATGCGCGCAAGCACCGTCTCGAGCGAGCCAACGCCATCCACTTTGAGCAGCTCACCACGCTGCGCGTAGAAATCGAGCACGGGCGCGGTTTGCTGGTTGTAGACATCCAAGCGATTGCGCACGGTTTCGGGCGTGTCGTCGGCGCGTCCTTCTGCTTGCGCGCGACCGGCGAGGCGTTCGACCAGCAGTGTCACCGGGACGTCGATCAAAATGGCGCGATCTAACGGCTGGGCAATTTTGCGCAACAGGCCATCAAGGGCGGTAGCTTGCACCAGGTTACGCGGATAGCCGTCGAGAATAAAACCGCTGCCCACATCGCCGCGACTCAGGCGATCTTCGAGCATGCCCAGGACCAAATCGTCAGACACCAAACGCCCCGCTTCCATCACCGCCTTGGCCTGCAAGCCAAGCGCCGTGCCCTCAGCTACCGCTTGGCGCAGCAAGTCGCCGGTGGAGACGTGCGCAATACCCAGTCGATCTTTCAGGAACGTGGCTTGCGTGCCTTTGCCGGATCCTGGCGCTCCTAAAAGCACAATGCGCATGGTTTTTGTGATCTCCAAAACGAGCGGGTGCGCACGGTTGCGGTGGGGTGGACAAGTTCACCAAACCTTACGGTTCACCGCGCGGGAAGTCAATTCGCAGCTTTAGCGCTGGGCTTCAACAAATAGTGAATAAAAGCGCTCGCCATAGCGCGCGCTGGCCACTGCGCTGTGATCGTCGACGCGCAAACTGGGATGCTCGCTCGCCTGATAGCCACACTGGCGCACTTGTGCAAACCCGGCGTTGAGCAGCGTGCGCTGCAAGGTCTCAAAATCGTAGCCGAACTTGTGCGACTCAAAACCGTGCGCGGGCTCAGCGCCAGCGCCCGCGTAGGCCAGAAAATCTTCCAGGCGCGTGGGGTTTTCTGGCCACCAGCTCCAGGTTTCGCGGCGTGATGCAAAAAATGCGCGATCACCCGTTTGATAGGCATCGATGCACTGTTGCACGTCCGGCACGATGATCCGCACCACGCCTGAGGGCAGCAAAACGCGCTTGACCTCGGCCAGCAAAGGCATCACGTCGCGCGGAAAAAACAGATGCTCCAACACATGCGACAGGTACACATAGCGCACGCTGGCATCTTCAAACGGCAGTCCCCAGTTGACGTTCATCGACAGCGGCGCCGGGTACACATCGATGTTGACAAAGCCCTCAATGGCGCTCGGGCCGCAGCCAATATGTACCTTCAAATCACGGCTGCTCGGCGTCAAACCCAGCGCTTGGGCTTGCTCAAGGACAAAGTCCGCGCGCAACTCTTTTAGCGCCTGCGCGATACCGTCGATGCCGGCGAGCAAGGCTTCCACCCGATCCACCGCAGCGCTGCCCGCGCGCGCTAACTCGCGCTCGGCGTGCGGGCCGAACGCCCGGAGGTCGCAAGAGAGATCGTAAACGCCGCGCGCGAGTGCCGGCAGCAGCGCGCAGGTCCGCGTGTGGGCGCGTTCGGCAGATTCGGGATTTCCCACGGACTCAGCCTCAATCAAGATGCCAGCGCGCTGCAAATACTCCAGCACTTGCAACACCGGCGCGCGATCGTTGGCACTTAAACGGTTAAGGCTTGCATTGACATCGGTTGGCCGCGCGAATTGGCACAGCCAGCCGATCAGATTCGGCTGATCGGTTTCAAACGGTGGCAGCGCGCTGTTGGCGCCATGCAGCAGCATGCGGCCTTGGCGAAACCGCACAACGACATCGGGCGCAAAAATGTTCATCGGAATGCGCTCGGGCCTTAAAACAACAGGTAAGTCGACAAGATGTACTTATCGTTGCTGAGCGGCGGGCGCCCTTCGTGTTGGTACATCCAATACGGCGGAAACATCAACAGGCGGCCGGTCCGCGCCGAGACGCTGTAATCGAGATCAACGAAGCGCGTTTCACCGCCCTCAGCGACATCATTGAGGTACCACAAAAACACCATGTAGCGGTTAGCGACGCTGCCAATCGAATCAAAATGCGCCTGGAATTGATCGTCCCCACCGGCTTGGTAGCGCTTGATGATCAGCTCACTTAGCCGATCAGTTGGCGGCACTGGAATGGTCAATTGCACGCGCTCGCAATAGGCGCGCAAGTGCTCGTGCATGCGCCCAATAAGCTGCGCACGAAAAGCCAAATCGCAAAACGGCGTCATATCGAGCTCGCTCCAGCGGCTCAGCTCAAGGCCCGCACGCACCTCGCGGCCGTTGTCGCGGTGAAAGCGCGAGAGCGCGTGAAACGAGCTGATCAGCTGCGCGCAAAATTCGCGCGACAGACTCAGATCTGTCACCTGAACGAAATCTACGAGCGCAGCTGGTTTAGACATTTCTTTACAAGAGATGAACAAATAGTTAAAAGATCGTGTAATCGCTGCAATGAGTTTGCAACATTCATAGATTTTTGCCGGGTTTCATTGCGCGATCAGTTTGCAGTTACCCCCGCCCTACCGGAGTTCCCATGATCTCAAATAAATCACTAGTTGCCGCTGGCATAGCACAAGCGCTCGTTGTCGGTGCGATGGTTGGCGTTTCGGCGCCCGCATTCGCCCAAACGGATCCAGCGCAAGACGACGCCACTACTTTGGACAAAGTCCAAATCACCGGTTCACGCATTCGGCGCGTGGATGCCGAAACATCCAGCCCGGTATTTGTCATCGACGCAGCAGCGATCGAGAAAACTGGCGCGGTCACGGTCGGCGCTTTCTTGCAGTCGGTCCCGTCAATCGCCGGTGCCGCGACCAATCCGTCGGTCAATAACGGCGGCGGCGATGGCGCAGCCACCGTGTCTTTGCGCGGTCTGGGCGATGTGCGCACGTTGACCCTGATCAACGGTCGGCGCATGGTTTACAACGACATCAACTCAATCCCGATGGCGGTCATTGAGCGCGTTGAAGTGCTCAAAGACGGCGCATCGGCGATCTACGGTTCCGACGCCATTGGCGGTGTGGTCAACTTCATCCTCAAAAAAGACATGGACGGCGGCCAGGTTTCCGTCAACTACGGCATCTCCAGCGAAGACGACGGCCAGCGCCAAGGCACCAACGCCACCTACGGCTGGTCCGGCGATCGCGGCAATGTGATCGTGAGCCTGAACTACAACAAACAGGAAGAAGTGCTCGCAGCCGATCGCGACTACTCGGCCGTGGCCTTAACTCTGTACTCCGGTGAAGTGGTATCTGGCGGCTCGAGCCGCGCGCCCACCGGACGTTACGTTGTTCCACGCACTCTAGCGGCGGCCAATGGAATCAACTGCGCTGGCACAGGACTTTCCGTTCCGCTGACCCGCCGCGACGGCCGCCCAGGCAGTGCAATTGGTGATTTCCGCTGCTTCGATCCGGGCACCGATTTGTTCAACTACCAGGGCGTTGGCAACTTGCAGCTGACCCCTCAAGAACGCGCCGGCCTGTTTGTGTCGGGCAATTTCGACATCACCCCCGGCCACACGCTTTACACCGAGGTCTACACGCAGAACACCAGTTCCGCGCAAGCCATCGCCCCATTGCCATTTGACTCGCGTCCGGGTCAAGACGAAATCTCGATCCCAGCAAACAGCTTCTACAATCCGTTCGGCGTCGCAATTCCTGACTTGCGCTTGCGCCTATCGGCCATTGGCAACCGTCGCTACGAGTTCAAAACCGACGTCAAGCAGCTCTCAACCGGGGTCAAGGGCACGCTGTTCAACACCAGCTGGGACTACGAAGTCGGCTTGACCTACGGCAAACTCCAGCAGCGTTCCACCAACGCAGGCTATTTGCTGACCACCGCGCTGACCGACGCCCTCGGCCCGTCATTTCGCGATGCCGCTGGCGTGATTCGCTGCGGAACGGCGAGCGCAATCATTTCCAACTGCACGCCGGTTAACTTCTTCGGCGCTTTAAACGACCCCACCCAGCTGGCCGCGCTCGCACAAGTAGCGCCGAATGCGACCAACCGCACCGATCAAACCTTAAAGAGTTTCCAGGCGAACTTCTCAGGTGACTTATTCGAGCTGCCGGCCGGCCCGATCAGCACGGCAATTGGCGTTGAATATCGCGAGGAAAGCGTTAACTTCTCGCCTGACTTCTTGGCCCTGATCAACACCACCAACTTCACCTGCTTGATCTCCTCGGAGGCCTGTACTTCCCCCGCGAAAGGCGAGTTCGACGTCAAAGAAATTTACGGTGAAGCGTTCATCCCGATCATCGCAGACGCACCGTTTATCCAATCGCTCAACGCCACCATCGGCGCGCGCTACTCCGATTACTCGACCTTTGGCGATACCACCAACTGGAAGCTGGGCCTCGAATATCGACCGGTTGACGATTTGCTGTTCCGCAGCACAGTCGCCAAAGTATTCCGCGCGCCGCAAATTACCGACCTGTTCGGCGGACAGTTTGCCTCCTCGGATAGCTTCCGCGACCCGTGCAATGGCCTTCGCGTCGCCAACGTCGCCTGTACCAATGTGCCGCGCGACGGCTCGTTCCAGCAAACCGACACGCAGCTCTCGGCGATCAAAGGCGGCAACCCGCTGTTGTCCCCGGAAAAAGGCCGCGTGTTCACCTATGGCGCGGTGTACGACGCGTCCTGGTTGCCGGGTTTTTCAACCACGGTCGATTTCTGGAAGGTTTACCTCAACGACACCATCAGCACCGTCGGCACGCAGGTGATCTTGGATAACTGCTTCGCGAGCGGCTCGTTTTGTAACCTGTTCTCGCGCGGCACGGATGGCGAAATTTTGCGGCTGTTTGACGCCAACGCCAACGTCGGTCGCACCGACACGCGCGGCGTCGATATCGGCTTCAAATACCGCATGGCGGAAACCGATTTTGGTCGCTTCAACTTCAGCCTCGACACCACATATGTCGATCAGTTCGACGTGAAAAATATCGTCCTCGGCCAGGTCATTTCATCGCAAGTGTTGGCCGGTAGCTTCACCAATCCATCCGCCGCAGGCCTGGGCAACTACAGCCGCTGGCGCGGTCTTGGCGTGGTCGGCTGGCGTTTAAATGAGTGGGAAGCGCAGTGGACCGCGCGCTACATCCACGGCTTCCAGGTGGGCGGTGGCACCAACGGATTTGCCGATGCGGGCGATCCGGCCAATCCAGCCACCCTGGTGTTTTTCACGCGCGGCGCAACCACGTACCACAACCTGCAAGGCGCCTACACCTATGAGCCATGGGGCACCAAGTTCGCGCTCGGCGTCGACAACGCGTTCGACAAACAGCCACCCATCCTCTATCAAAACAACACGCTCAACGGCAACACCGACGAGCGCACGTTCGATACCGTAGGCCGCTACGTTTGGGCAACCGCAACCATCAACTTCTAGGCATTAGCCCTCCGAGTTGCTAAGTTGCTAAGTTGATAAGTTGATAAAAGCCGCGCTGAGCAATCAGCGCGGCTTTTTTATGGTGCGCTTAAGCGCGGGCAAATCTCCAACTTAGCTTACCGCTGGACCCCTTTGCCGTTCTGCATCCGACGCGGACGTGTGGAACTGCGCCAATCAGGCCACCAGCCGCGGTGGGTTAGTGCGTAGCGGTCGGCCGCTGCCTCGAAGGGGTTGCTGGCGGCGATGATGGCGCCGCGCAGGCAGCCGAGCAGCACGTAAGCCGGCAGGAAGAATGGGCCGAGCACTTCGTATTGGTAGGTATGCGCGCGCTCGTGGTCGCCCAGACGAACCCACACGCGCCGCGCGCCGCGTGCACGCGCTCGATAGGTGCGCACGCGTAAATCGAGCGAGTCACCGGTCAATAAAATCACATTGCCCAACACCAGCGCGCCGCCTGGGCCGAGTGGAAATCGATAAAACTGGATCGCGTTATCGCCGCAGCGAACGCGCGCGCCGAAAGGAGTGGCGAGCATGCCCAGTAGCAGTCCAAGCGCGCTGTTAGGCGACGTCCACAGCTTGCCGAGCACGCTTAGGAGCTTTCTAGTCAGCAAGTTTGAGTGGATTGAGCGCAAGCCAGGCACTCAACTGTTGCAAGCCTTCGTCGATGCTCACCGATGGCTGGTAGCCCAAATCGCGGCGCGCTGCGCTTAAATCAAACCAGTGGGCGGTTGCGAGTTCGGCCGCCAAAAAGCGCGTCATGGGCGGCTCGCCTTTCAACTGCAATGCATGCCACAGCGCTTCGCAAACGCCGCCCGCGATGTACGCAAGCGGCTTGGGTACGGTCCTATTAACGGGCTTCAATCCGGCCGCGCCGAGCAAAGCGTTGATGATTTGCTTAAGTGCGCGCGGCTCGCCGTTGCTGATGAAATACGCGCGGCCCGCGCACGGAGCGCCAATGTCGAGGCGGTCGAGCGCGTTTAAGTGCGCGCTGGCGGCGTTGTCGATATAGGTCGTGTCGATCAGGTTGTGCCCACCGCCAACAAACGCCAGCCGCCCTGCGCGCGCTCGGCTGGCAATGCGCGGCAGCAGATGGTTGTCGCCCGGACCCCAAATCAAATGTGGGCGCAAGGCGACTGTCGCCAGCTGCTCGCCGTTCGCGCGCAACACGGCTTGCTCGGCGAGTGCTTTGGTTTTCGGGTAATGGGCGTGAAAAGCGCTTGGATACGGCGCACTTTCATCGACGCCCGCGAGATCGCCGCCCGCGTGGACCACGCTCGGTGAGGACGTGTAGACCAGCTTGCGCACGCCAAAGTGTTTGCAAGCCGCCAGCACGTTCTCAGTGCCCAGCACGTTGGCTGCAAAATAATCCGCGTAGGCGCCCCAAATCCCGGGCTTGGCGGCCACGTGGATCACCGCATCGGCGCCCTCAACGGCGCGCAAAACGGCGCGCGCGTCGGCCAGATCGCCGCTGATTTGCAGCACGCCCAGCTCATCAAGCGCGGCATATCGCTGGCGCGAAATGGAGCGCAGCGTGTGCCCGCGACGATGCAGCATGCGTGTGATCGCCAGGCCCAGAAAGCCGCCCGCGCCGGTGATTAAGATCGTCTGGTTCATCGCTTAAAAACCTGGCCGCGCGCTCGCGTCAAGCGGCGGGCTGCTCGGTGCTGATCACCGCCTGCGGCGCAGCAATGCCGCTGCCTTCGGGCGCAGCGAGCAAAATGCCGTGGCGAATTTCTTTGCTTAAGATCAGCTTGGCGGCGTCTGCAAAACGCTCCAGACCCGCCTCGAAGGCCAGTTTTCCAGCGTCGTCCGTGCGCACTGCACCAGTCGCCCGCAGCCCGGCAATAAAATTGCGAAACAGCGCTTTGTCAAAAAATTCAGGCGCATTGAATTCGACCAGTAGCGACAAACGCTGCGCGGTGAGATGGCACAGATTTTCGAGCTCAAGCGCTGAAATGGCCCCAGAGCCTTTGCTGGCGAGCAGCGAAATCAGGATGTAGTAGCGCTGGAAACTTTGCAGCAGCGCCTGACCGAACACTTTGAGCTGCAACGCTTGCGCGCTGCCGCCGACCGCGCGCGAGAGCAACAAGCCGTCGGCACTTTGCTTAAGCAATCCGGTGCTCAAGAAGAAATCGAGGGTCGCGTTGAGGTGTGCCTCGAACTGCGTTTCATCGAAATGCAAAAACAGCTCAGTGCGCAAGAACGGATACACCAGCGCGCCCAGCTTCAGCACCTTAGCGCGCTCAAATTCGACGTTATTGAGAAAACAGCAGCCCACCCAGCCGGCCACCGCGAACGCGTGCAATACGTTGTTGCGGTAATAAGTTTGCAGCGTGGCGGTTTGCGCTTTCAGGCAAATGATGTCACCTAGTGGGTGCTGGACGCGCTCGATCATCGCCATTTTCTGGCCGTAGCTTAAAATTTCCTTTGGCGTGAGCGCGGTCAAGGTGAGGCGCTCGGCGTAAGGCAATTCGCGGCACAGGCGTTGGCACAGGTCTAGCTGGCCCAATAGATCATCGGCATCCATTGCCTGTTTGGGCGTGGACAGCAGCACCAGCGCGAGCAAGTTAATCGGATTGACGTCGACCGCGCGATTGATGCTGACCATGATTCGATCGGCCAATTCATCGACGGCTTGCGGCAGCCAGTTCGGCCGCTCCTCGGGGGTTAGGTGCGCGTCGCGCCATTCCGGGTCCACGCTTGCAAGGTGTTCGCTGAGCAGGATTGGCTCACCAAAATTGACCGCCACCTTGCCGTAGTTGGAGCGCAGCATTTTAAGCGAGCGCAGCAGTTGAAACAGGCTCTCTTTTTGCTTGACCGCACCGGCCAGCTCCTGGGTATGCGCGCGGCCCTCGACCACGCGCTCATAGCCGATGTAGACCGGTTGAAACAAGACGTCGCGACGCGGCTCGCGCAGGTACGCGCGCGGCCCTCGACCACGCGCTCATAGCCGATGTACACCGGTTGAAACAAGACGTCGCGACGCGGTTCGCGCAGGTACGCGCGCATGGTCATCGCCAGCATGCCGCCGCGTGGCGTTAGCAAGCGTCCCGACCGCGAACGGCCGCCTTCAATGAAGTATTCCATCGATACGCCATTGGCAAAAAGCGCGGACACGTATTCGTTAAACACCGCCGAATACAGCGGATTGGATTTGAAACTGCGGCGCATAAAAAACGCGCCACCGCCGCGCAGCAGTGTCCCCACCACCGGCAAATTCAAGTTCACGCCGGCGGAAATGTGCGGGCACACCAAGCCCTGTTCATACAGCAAATAGCTCAACAGCAAGTAGTCGATGTGGCTGCGGTGGCAGGGCACATAAATGATCTCGCGGCCATGCGCCTCGCGCTGAAACTTCTCGAAATGGTTGACCGTCACGCCGTCGTAGAGACGGTTCCAAAACCAGCGCAGCAAAAAGCTCAGCGAGCGCACCACCGGGTCGGAGTAATCCGCCGCAATTTCAAACGCGATCTTGGTAGCCTGCGCGTCGGCTTTTTCGAGCGAGATTTGCTGTTTGGTCGCGTGTGCGCTGACGGCTTGGCGCACCGCCGGCGTGCGCAGCACCTGGCCCACCAGCGTGCGTCGATGCGATAGATCCGGACCGATTACCGCGGTGCGTACCAGCCGAAAATGGGTGCGCAACACTCGCGCCACTTTGCGCAATTGGCGCGGTCGATCGAGCTTCTCATCGATCGCCTCGCGCAGCTTGAGCGGCGCTGCGAATTGCACGATGGTGGCGCGGCCGTTCAGGAAAATACTGAACAGGCGCCGCAATCGCCCGACCACGACCCAGTTTTCTGTAAACAGCACGCGAAACCAGCCCTGCTGGCGGTCCGGCGCGCGGCCCACAAAAATAGAGACCGGAATCAGCTCAATGTTCAGTGCGGGGTCGCGCTCCAGCGCCAGCAGCAGCTCGCTTAAGCCATCTGCGTAACGCACCGGCGCTTGGCTCAGCGGATTGAGATTTGTGCTGCGCTCAAGCGCAATCATCGCCGGACGTGCGATGCCTTCAAGCCCCACGATCGGCTTGAACGGACGCGGCAAGTTTAAGTCGCGGCACACGTGGTCCAGGATCAGTCGATTGCTCAGTGAGGAGTCTTCCAACACATAGCACTTGGGTCCGACTTGATCGACCGCGAGGTCGGCTAGGGTGTCGGGCACCACTTTGACCTTGACCCACAGCATCAGCGTGCGCCGCGCCAAGTTGTAAAACGCGCGTTTGAGCTTGCCAAAAAATTCGGTCGAAGTAGGCATGGTTAGTCCTCGCTCAATCGAGCCGGATACCAGCGCTCTGAGCGCTTCGTCAGCCGCTCGGTAAAGCGCAGTTCCTGCCCATCCAGCGGCACGACGGTAGCAATCAGCGCGCTTGTTGCGCTGCTCGAAACAACGGCTATGGAACTTGCGTCTAAGGCCGCCCTGGCGTCCACATCAATGCCCTTGAGGGTTAGGTGCATGAGTTCAAGACCCAAAGCCATGCGCGCGCTAAGGGCATCGTCGCCAGCCGTTGAGAGGTCCGCATAGCGCCGCACGCCGCGCGCATCGAGCGCGCCCAACCAGGCTTGCGCAAGCGATTTGAGGCGCTCGGGATTCAGCAGCACGGCGTTGTCGAGGCGTTTAAGCAGCACGCTGACCTGGATTTTTGCGGCCTCGCGCTGCTCGCGGCTTAAGTACGGGTCTTGGTCAAAGCTGGTCGCCAAATTGGCTTCAATAGCCGCCAGCATTTTCTTCAGATCAGGCTGCAACGCCGCGAGTTCACGCTCGAAAGCGTCGCTTGGGCCAGAGGCCGCCAGGCGTCGCAGCGTCTCGAGCGAACGGTCAAACGTGGCGGCGTCGAGCTCGCCGGATTTGAGCATGCGCGCGTAGCTATCCTCCCACTGCATGCGCTGCGCATCACTGAAGCGCAGGCCCGCCAGTTTGGCGCCATCAAGCGCACGCAGCGCGGCCAATTGCTCGCGGCCAAAAGCCAGCGGCGAATCCGCTATTTGACGTTCGCAACCGACCAGCGCCAAAGCCAGTAGCACAAGCCCAAGCGTCGAGCTGTTCATGCAATTGCCACTAATCGACCCGCCGAAAATCATCGAGTCGCCGCTGTCTGACATTGCTGCCCAGATAGCTCGGCACAATGGCCTCGAGCGGCATCGGAGTAATCCCAAAGGCCTTGAAGCCGTCGGTTTTGGTGACCGAATCCACGCGCAGTGACAGATAGTTGTCGGTCGAAAATGGCTTGCCGGGAACGAAATCAAACAACGCCGCCTGCAGGCGCGCGAGCGGCATCGGCAGCGGCACGATCAAACGCGTGAGGTCTAACTTATCGCGCACAAAATCGACGATTTCCCTGAGTGTCCAAATGCGCGGGCCGCCGAGCTCGAAGGTGCCGCCAAAGGTGCGCGGATCGTTCAGCGCCAGCGCAAATGCTTGCACCACGTCGTTGATCCAAACCGGCTGAAAGCGCGCGTTCGGACAAGCCAACGGCAGCACGGGCGACAGCTTGAGCAGCTCAGCAAAGCGCACGATCAAGCCATCGCCGGGGCCGAAAATCACCGAGGGCTGAAAGATCGTGATGTCGAGGCCTTCGAGACCCGCCTGCCGCACCAGCGCTTCGGCCTCGCCACGCGTTTTGAGATAGAAACTCTCACCCTTGCCGGCGTTGAGTGCGCTCATCTGAATAAAGCGGCGCACGCCACATGCGCGCGCAGCGTCCAGGGCAAGCTGCGTCAACTCCACATGTGCGCGGCGAAATCCTGCGCCCGAGCGGCCGCGTTCGTTCAGGATGCCGACCAAGTTAATGATCGCGTCCATGCCCTCGGCAAGCCGCGCCAGTACTGTGGGATCGTACGGATCAGCCGCCACAAATCGCGTATTGGGCAATACGCGCGCCTCGCTCAGCGTGGCCACCGAGCGGGTGATCACGGTTGAATGCAAGCCGTCAGCGTCGAGCCGCGTTAATAGGTTAGTGCCGACAAAACCCGATCCGCCGAGCACCAGGATCTTCTTGATCGGATGACGCGGGCTCATCGCGCAGCACCGTTGATCAGCGGCGTGTGCAGCGGCTTGCGGGAGATTTCAATGCGGTTATTCATAGGCACACAGGCTTGAGGAGAGGGTCGGAGGTGCGCGTCTGCGTCCAGTCATGTAACGGGCGCAGCGAGCCTGAATTGAGCTGGTAGTCATAGACCATCGCAAATCCAATCACGCGTTGTACGTAGTCGCGGGTTTCGGCATATGGGATAAGTTCGATAAAACGCAGGCGGTCATCGCCGGGAATCCGCGTCTGCCAGCGTTTAAGCACGTTCGGCCCGGCATTATAGGCAGCCAGTGTCGCGATCACGTCTTGCTGGTGGTCGGCCATGCGCCCGGCGAGATAAGCCGTGCCTAGGCGAATGTTGAATCTTGGATTGCGCAGATCCGCCACGCCATCGAAGCGCAAGCGCAGCTGACGAGCCAACACCGCCGCAGTGCTCGGCAGGAGCTGCATCAAGCCATGCGCATTCGCGCCCGATTGCGCGTTCGGGTCGAGCGCGCTCTCAGCGCGCATCACCGCGTAAATTAGCGCTGGATTCAAGCCTTGGCGCCGCGCCTGGGTGCTCACTTGGCGCTCCCACGCAAGCGGAAAACGCAGGTCGTACAAGCGCCGATCGGCCTCGCGCGCCAGCGTAATTACCGCTTGTCGGTACCACTTAAGTTCAAGCGCGAGTGCCGCCATTTGCGCGCGATCGGCGTCGCTCGCGCCGAGCAGCGCTTGGTTCCATTCGCGCCGCGCCAGCGTTTCGCGATTGATCGCGCGCAGCTCAACGGCGCGCGCGACAGATAAATTGCGCGTCGCAAAGGTCGGATCAAGCTTCGGTGCCGTTCGTTTACACAGCGCCGGTGCGCGCTTGAGCTCATCACTTGCGGCAAAGCCATAAAAATCCGGGATCGCCGCGGCGCGCTCAAACGCGGCACGCGCCAGGTCGGCTTGATCGAGTTGCGTATGCGCGCGACCGCGCCAAAAGCCGGCCAAGCTTGAAGCGGCCTCAGTCGCATCGAGTGCATCCAGCG
>Ga0209490_10002462_pt1 | contig 17552 bp, 16 predicted proteins | sample MAT06_FD_187209 | JGI IMG/M metagenome (GOLD analysis project Ga0209490, IMG submission 187209) | Freshwater microbial communities from Lake Fryxell liftoff mats and glacier meltwater in Antarctica - MAT-06 (SPAdes) (version 2) | ecosystem: Environmental > Aquatic > Freshwater > Ice > Liftoff...
GGTCAGCCCTTTGGCAAATTTCTCAAGGTGCCTCTGCGCTTGGAAACCAGTTTGAGGGAATTTCCCCAGGTTGTGATTCCGGTGGTGGGCTGGTTGTCGGTAAATGAAACGGAACGGAATTTTCAGGATTTTCGTTTTCAGGGGAGCCTGCGCTGGCAGGGGCCGTGGGGAACGCCCAACATGGCGGGGGCTGTGCTGGTTCCGTTTATTCTTTTGATTGTGGGAGGGCTGGGTTGGGGATGGGAGGTGTTTTATGGAAAGTCAGGCCAATGCCCTGACCTACAGTCCGGACCGGCAAGTTCGAAAGTATTCAGAGTTATGATTCTCGGAGGCTTGGTTGTCTTGGGTGTTATAGCAGGCTGGCTTTTGTTTTTGCTGGGGCACACGTATTCGCGGGGTTCCTGGGTGGCGCTGGCGGTTGGGTTGAGCGTGTTGGTGCTGAAGAAGGGAACGATGCGCTGGTTCAGTCTGGGAGCTGCGGCCTTCTTTTTCATGATTATTTTCACGCTTCCGGCAGGGGTGGATCGTGTGGGTAGTTATGCACGGGTGGAGGCGGACAAGTCCATTGCCAACCGGTTCCGGCTCTGGTCGGGGGCTCTACAGGCCATGGGGGAACATCCCCTGTGGGGGATTGGGGCAGATCAATACGGGAACGTTTTCCGCCGCGACTATCAGACTTTTGAACATCAAGCGGAAAATTCCACTGCCGTAAGTGATTTCATGACCTTTGGGGCGGAGCGTGGGTTACCGTTTTTGGGATTGAGTCTGGGATTGTTGCTGTTCCTTTTGATGGAGGCTTTGTGCTCCAGAAAGCCTGTTCCTCTTGTTTTCGGGGCGATGCTGGCCTCGATCCTGGCAGCTTCGGCCTTTTCCACCCTTTGGTTTGTCAAAGAATATCAGGGGCTTTTTGCGTTCTGCGTGGGAGGGCTGCTTTTGCTTAGCGCGTGGCGGCTTTGGTCTTCAAAGGACTGGAAACGTAGTCTTCGGGGTTTGGTGAAAAGGGGGGCTTGTTTTGTCTTGGGCACGACGCTGGGATTGGCGCTTGTGGCGTGGTTGGCTTTGGATCAGTTGCCGACACGGAGCAGGCATTTCCCCGCTGTGGAAGCCGTCTTTGAGAATGGGTGGATGGTGGCACCCCGAGCGCTGCCAACCCAAGGGACGATTCTTTATATGGGGGAAGATAAAGAGGATTTGCCACTACTGGCCCAGACCACGCTTCGCCCCTTGTCCTCTCTGGGATGGCGGGTGGTCTGGCCGGGTCCTGTGGCTACGCGGGAGCAGGTGGATATGTGGATACAAAAGTTGAAAAAGATGTATCCGGACCAGCCTATTTATGTGGCAGGTCATGGCAAGGGTGGGAAGATGGCGTGGATTACAGTTTCGTTGGATCAGGAGATCAAAGGGGCGGGTTGCGGCTTTTTGACGGAGGAATTTGGACAATCTCTGGCGGGAGAATCGCCAAAGACTGCCTTTCTGGTTTATCAATCGCTTTACGACGATCAGGTATCGGCCAACGCCTCAATTCGGGCTCAGAGGGGTGATGCGTTTGTTTCTGTTCCGCTGGTGGTTGTATTAAAACCGGAGGTATTCAGCCGTTTCTCGAAGGCTTGGTTGGAGTGGATTCAAGCGATGAATGGACATTTTTCCCCAACGACCTGACTTCAGCTCTTTTTGACAAATCCGATGTAGGGCACGACGATTTCTTTTTCCTGATCGGTTTTTACGCGGAATCGGAGTTCTCCGTAACGCCTCCCGATCCGGTCTCCAGTCTGAATCGTGCAGTCGAATTCCAGGATGCCGGGAGTTGAGGTTAGAAGTTTTGGTTGAATCCAGTCAGGTTCGGGCGAGGAGGCTTTAAGGAGTTGAAGATCCTTGGAAGAGGAGTGGATTTTGAGTTTGAAGGAGGCCTGACTCTTACGGGGAAGGACGCCGAGGTAAAGGGAGGCGGGTTGAGCTGCCACATCCGAGGTGATCATGCCGTAGAGGGAGAGTTCCGCTGATTGTTGTTTTTTGCCTTTGGTATTGTATTGAACGAAGCCTTGTGAGCGATAAGGCCCGATGGGAAGATTTTGCGGGTTCAAGGTGATGTTGATACGAAAACCTTTTTCCATGGGGACGCTTGCACTTTGAATCCTGGTGTCACGTATGTTGAACACGACGGAATCTTGCGGATCATGATTACTTAAAGTCACCTCAATCCTTCTGGTGACGGGTGTTGAGTCGGAAGGAATTTTTCCCCAATCCAGCATGGAGGGGGTGATGATCATATTTGGTGAGGGCTGCAGGACTTTTGGTGGATTTTTCAAAATTTCCAAATCACAGGGTTTATGGAGATTCTGCCATTGTGTGGCTGTTTCACGGTTGGGCAGCCAGCCGATCCGGAGATCCGCAGATTCCGATAAGCGATGTGGTTGTATCCGACCGGAGCCAATATCAAGGGCGAAAGGTTGTGTTTTGTTGCCTTTGGCCAGAGCCTGGATGAAAGGTAGGGAAAGGCGGTTGGTTTGGTCGAGACCGTGTCCGGCGTTTTTTTCAAGCAGAAAGGCCCAGGGGGCAGATTCCGCACGACCATATTCAAAAACCTGGGCGAGACTTTGATTCCGACCAGATTCGTCATGTTCTCCTGCGATAATGAGGGCGGGCACTCGGTAGCTGAGTTTATCCGGCGGTTCGGAGTAGCTTGCCCATTTAATGGAGATGAAGCCCAAGACCCTTTTCGGATTCCAACAGGCAAACTGATAGGCGAATTGTCCACCGGCCGAGTGGCCCCAGAGAATCAAAGGTGCTCCGGCCAGTTCAGGTCGTTTTGTTTGTTTGGAGAAATCCACCAGGGCATTCAGAAGGGCCTGGCCGGAGCCGTTCCGGGCGATCTCATAAGATTCGCCTTCGCCACGCAGATGACATGAGACCAGTCCATAGTGCAGTTCGGTTGCCAATTTTTGCCAGTTGGAATCAGCCGCAAGATGGAGTCCATTGGAGTCGGTGCCCAAGGCAAGAAAAAGTACACCTTTGAACGGTGCTTTTGCTGGAGGAAGCCATAGTCGGAATCGTGCTTCGGCAAAATTATTTTGGAGCGCAGGTTCTTCTTCGTATTCCCAATATTCGGAAGAGATTAGAGGCTGGGAAAAAGTAATGATCAGCAGAAAAAGCTTGATGGGAATTGAGACAGGACTTTGGAAGACAGGAATCATTTCCGCTTGATGTAGGCTTCCATGGATTCGCGGGTGAGAATGTAGGGTAGGCCGCAACGGGGGCAGTTCATCCTCAGCGTGGCGTCACTTCCGAAAAGGGCTTTGGGACTGCTTTTCATGGCCGGGGACAAAACGTTCATCATTTTGTCCTGATTGCAACCGCATTCCCAGCGGTAATTGCGCGATTCAAGAAAGCTCACTTCCTCGTTTTGTTCCAGTATCCTAACCTGTTCGACGGTCAGTGCTTCCAGCCAGGCTGTATCGCAGTCCGGCTGGGCACTGATGAAAACGTATTCCTCGTCACTGACTTCGAAATAACGGGCCAGGCGCTGTTCACTTTGCCGGTAATAGGTTTCCGCCGCAATGAACCCGGAGGAACCTTCGAACTGGATCGAACTGCGGTGGGGAAGCTGGTTCTTGCGGATTATATCGGCGAAGAAAAAATTCACAGGCGCTTCACGGACATGTTCTGAAAAGAATCTGCCGATGATGGTGCCCAGGGGATTGCTGCCGTGAACAAAAACATTCAGGAGGGGGTTCTGGAAGTTGAGGGTCCAGGCGATCGTTTCATTCCAGGGACGGGCAGCACAATGCAGGGTCAGGGCGGCCAAGGTCTCCTTGAAAATCCGGTCATGTTCTGGAGCGGGCTGAATGTGGAGGTCAGCCATGTGAAGGTAGTAATCCACAAAGAGATCACTGAATTCCGCCCGCGTCAGCAGGGCGTTGCGTTCGCGCACAAAGTAACTGCGGATTTCAAGGGAAATTTCCGGTGGGGCCGGGAGTTCGTCCATTACCCCAGACTAAGAAACCTTGGCCATGGTGACAAAATAAAAAAGAGCCATTTCCTGGTCTATTTTAAGCAACATATTCCTGCTTCCATTTCGTTGCCGGTGGCTAAGAAGGGGTCATTTTTTTACCCGACTCAGGCATTACAATTTAAAAAAAATCATCACTCCGTCTTTATATTAGGTATTACAGCGATAAGGACAGAGGCACCAACCAGGGTGACCAGGACAACCACAAGGGAAATGGATGGATCGATTGTAACACTCTTCCATTCCACGCTCGTAAGTCCCCAATCAAAAAAGCAGGGGGGAGAGACCAGTAAGAGAAGTTTAACCCGGACGAAGGCAAGGATGAAGATCAAAGCTGGTTTTAGGAAAAGGAATTTGGTAACCAATGCTGCCGGGCAGAATTAGAGTGCCCGCAAACCCAGGAGGGCAAAGATATTGCTGGTGAAGACCAGGAACGGATCCGGAGTGATGGCGAAAACAGCAGGAATGGAATCCACGGTAATAACGAGATCCGTCATTTCCAGTATGATCAAGGCCAGGAAAAGAGGGGTGATGACATACTTGGCAGACAAAGTTCCCGGACGTGGTGAAGGGTGATTCTGTCGGCCTGTTACGGGATCGGTTTCATAGAGAGCGGCCTCGGAACGGCGGGTTAAAAATTTTCTGTCCATCGAAGAAATCGACGCTTCTTAAATACTTTCGGGCCAGCTTTACCACGGGGTTTTTACCGGGATCTTCCTGGCTTTTGATCAGGGCCATCTTCAGCGCGGTCAGGATAAGAAAGAGGCAAAAAAAGATCAGGATCCACGTGTAACGCATGATCAATTCGGCTCCAAGAAAGAGCATGCCACCGCGCATGACCAAAGCTCGTAAAATACCCCGGAAAAGTGCGCGGTGTTGATACTTCCTGGGAATGGGAAAGAAACCGAAAATTATGGCGATAACAAAGATATTGTCCACGGCCAGGGATTTCCCGACCACAAAGGCGGTCAGGTATTGAACAGCTGCTACACTCCCTGTTACTTGACCAAGAATGATTGTACCATCCCGGTATTTGGGGGTGTTTAGTCCGGATCCCAGCCAGTGGGCTTTTTAGTGTCCTGATAGTGAAGTTGCTTCATTAAATTTGCACAGAAAAAGGCCTGGAACGCGGCGCCGTGCAGGGGAGCGTGTCTGAGGGACACCCGACCTGAAACGCAACAAAGTTCCGGGCCTTTTTCTGTGCAACCCCATGGGGCCGTGGTTCTTTTAATCTCCGGGCTTCGTTACTCGTTTGCCTTCTATCGTTCAGATAGAAGGCTGCTCTCCTGCCTCGCCGGAGAACAAAATCCCCCACGGATTTAATAAAGTAATTTCGCTGTCAGGACACTAGGAAAAATAGACGAATCCAGCAAAGCTGAGCCCGCAAAAAAGCCAAATGGATGACCAGACGATGGATTCCTTCATGCTGACTTCATGTGCTTCCCGGTGGAAGACACCCAGGTCAAGGGCAAGAAAAATAAGCACCAAAATGACAAAGCCCGTTTAAGCCCCTATTTTGAGATCTTCAGGCTGGGAAGTAAGTGCTGTTACCGCGAGTATCCGGGTTGTTATACGTTTTTATTAAAGAAAATGAGGGGCCACGACAATCTATTTATTTTATGCTTAACCAAATCCAAGGGGTTCTATTGGTTTTTCAGCAAGTGGTTGAGCTCAGGATTTCGGGAAAACACCTTTCTGAGGATAATTTCATCATCAGCAAGTCCGATTTCCGGGACGTGATCGGGTATAAGGTCAGCTCCTTTGAGAAGATAGTTGGCTGCAACCGCGATTTCGGCCAGATGATCCGGTAAGGGATCGCGTGATAGGCGGACTTCATTGGAATGGAGTATTTTGAGCAAGAGTCGGGCCATTTGCTGGAATTCCAATCGTTTCACCGCCTGGGGAGAAGACAACTTGGTTCCCATGGCCGGACTGAAAAGCGCCAGTTCTTTGAGCTGTGCCGCAGTCATCGTTTTGGACTGCAATTTGATATAGTCATCCAGGCTGGTCATGGGGTTTTGTGGGGTCTTCCTGCGTCCGGAAGTGGATGCAGGTTTACGGTGGGGTTTGAACTCAAGTTTTTTCATGTGGGATAAGCCGGTGGGACTACTCTTCACGTCTTCCCATCAACAGCGGTAGCAGGTGCCAGAGAAAATAGGCCAGTGAGGTAATAAAAGCTGCGACATAGGTCCAGGCTGCGGCGTTCAGGACTTCATTGACTGCACGTTCTTCTTCCTCTCCACGGGTGATCCTCAGGCCGCTAAGAACAATCCTGGCCCGCCGTGTGGCATCGAATTCGACCGGCAATGTCACCAGGTTAAAAACCATGATTACGCCCCAGGATACAGCCATGATCAGCAACCCTGTCCACGTGCTCAACAGTCCCGTTAACATCCCAAGGATGGGCAGCCACATGACCACTTGGGAGGCATAGCTGGTGGCCCCGACCGCCAGCATCCTCCACTGAAGCGGAGCATAGGCGATGGAATGTTGAATGGCATGACCGGCTTCGTGGGCGGCAACGCCGACGGCGGAGGCGGAAGATCCATGATAGTTGTCCGGGCTCAAGACCAGACGCTTGTGTAAAGGATCATAATGATCCCCAAGCATTCCGGGTTGTTCCACGATTTCCACATCCCGGATACCGGCTTTTTCCAGAATCATGGAAGCCGCCTGTGCTCCGTTGAGGCCGGATTTTACAGGAGTTTCACAGTGACGTTTGTAAACACGTTTAACTCTCCAGGAGGCCAGGAGTGACAATCCCATCGTTCCAACAAACAGTAGTATAGCAAACAGTGACATAGGGGTTTCTTTCTTTGAATATGTTGAATATAGTTGAGGGCAATCGATTGAAAATGTCGTTGATTCAATGCAATTCATAGATAAAGTCTATGGATGCAAAGCTGGCTCAATTACCATCACCTGCTTTATTTCTGGACCGTTGTCCGCGAGGGAGGGGTCGGTAAGGCGGCCCGGAAATTGCACGTCAGCCAACCCACGGTCAGTGCCCAGATCCGGCAGTTGGAAGAGGCTTTCGGGGAAAAACTTCTCCGCAAGGCAGGTCGCCGTTTACAGCCGACTGACTCAGGTCAGATAGTTCTGGGTTATGCCGATGAAATTTTCTCTTTGGGGAATGAGCTGTTGCTCACTATAAGGCACAGTTTTGGTCACCGCCGCCTGAGGCTTCATCTTGGGGTCGTGGATTCTGTTTCCAAACTTTTGGTTTCCGGGCTTTTGGGGCCTTTGTTGGAGCGGAAGGAGGATATCCATTTCATTTGCCGGGAAGGAAGTCTGCAGGATCTGGCAGGTCAGTTGGCCATTTATAAGTTGGATGCCATTTTGGCGGATGAGCCCTTGGGCAGCACATTGGCGGTGAAGGCTTTTAACACCAAGCTGGCTCATGATCCCGTGGTATGGGTGGCATCGGCGGGACGAGCCGCCTCCTTAAAGAAGCGGTTTCCGCAGTCTTTGGACGGCGCCCCGGTCATTTTGCCTACCGAGGAAATGCCTTTGCGAAGAGTGATTGAGGACTGGTTCCGGCGCAGCAAAATTCAGCCCCGGATTGTGGCCGAGGTTCAGGATACGGCCCTGATGAAGAACCTGGCTGCCGACGGAATCGGCAGCGCCCCCATGCCTGCTTCGATCCTGGGACCTCTCGCCAAAGCTTATGGATTGCAGAAGCTGGGCGTCGCTTCAGGGGCCTTTTCCGATCTTTATCTTTGTACCGTGGAGAGGAAAGTCGAGCATCCCCTGTTGCTCGAACTGCTGGGCCGTAGTTTCAAACGCGGCGGTCAAAAGTAGCCTTCTTTCTTTTTTTCTTCCATTGAGGCATTGCTGTCAAAATCGATCAGGCGGCCCTGGCGTTCCGATGTTTTGGCCAGGATCATCTCTTGGACGATTTTTTCCACGCTGTCGGCATCGGACTCGATGGCTCCTGTCAATGGGTAGCATCCCAGTGTGCGGAAACGGACGTTGCGCTGTTCGGCAACCTCGCCGGGTTCCAGTGGCATCCGTTCATCATCCTGCATGATCCAGGTTCCGCTGCGGCTGACCACGGGCCGGATCTTCGCCAGATAAAGAGGCACGATGGGTATTTTCTCTTTTAGAATATACAGCCAGATATCCAGTTCTGTCCAATTGGACAAGGGGAAGATGCGCATACATTCGCCCTGGTTTTCCCGGCCATTGAAGATCCGCCATAACTCAGGCCTCTGGCTTTTGGGATCCCATTGGTGGAATTTGTTGCGCACGCTGTAAACACGCTCTTTGGCCCGCGATTTCTCTTCATCACGCCGGGCACCTCCAAAAGCGGCATCGAAATGATAGTGATCCAGGGCCTGTTTGAGTGCCTCGGTCTTCATGATGTGGGTGTGTTTTTCAGAGCCGTGCTCGATGGGATTGATGTTTTGCTGGATGCCATCAGGATTGATCCAGACCCGCATGTCCAGCCCCAGATCCAGGGTTAGACGGTCGCGAAAGCTGCCCATTTCCTGGAACTCCCAGCGAGTGTCAACATGAAGCAGGGGGAAGGGGATGCGCCCCGGAAAAAAAGCTTTTTGTGCCAGGCGCAACATGACGGTGGAATCTTTGCCGATCGAATATAACATGACCGGATTTTGGAATTCGGCCGCCACCTCGCGCAGGATGTGAATGCTCTCGGCTTCCAGCTCTTGGAGATGGGAGAGGCGGTAACTGTTGATTTGTGTGCTCATAAAATTATGTCAGGATTGTCCAGCGGCCCTTGCCGCCGTAGTGGAAGATTGAACTGCCGAAGTCTTCCATGGCGAAGAGGTGCAGCCACTGGTTGTCAGCCAATTCACCGACAGCGGGGTGCTTCAGCAGGACGCGGTGGATTTTTTCCCTCGGGGCCTCAATGAAAACCCCCAGCCTCAGGGGTTCATGCACCCAGGAGGTTCCGTCATGCAGGGATTGCATGGGAAGCCCGGTTTGCAGGTCACCGCCGTTGCCCTGCCAGATTCCAAGCGCGCCAACGACGTTGTGGATGGTTTTGTTGCCACTGCCGAAGAGGCGGTTGTTTGCTGTTGAGGCATAATATTGGAGGTTGATCCAATTGGCCACGACGACGGGAGCAGTCAGGATCAATTCCAGGACTTTGGAATCCGGATCGCCGGAATGTTCGTAATCATGCAGAAAAGTCCGCCCGGCGAGATTTAGTTTCTTGGTCCTCTCCCGTGGTGCGGCGATCAGCGCAGCATTGGCGGCCAGTCCCCATTCGGGTCTTACCTGGGCCCAATCCCTGCTGCGGGTCCGGATTTTTTGCTCAAGTTGGCTATCATCTGGCGATAGGCCGAGGCGTGGGGATCTTTCCGTCCGCGTATGCCGGGAGGCCTCTTGCAGCCAGGCAATCGTCTGGTTCCACTCTTCCAAGTGTGAGGCGGGGACAGCGTCCTCTTCAAAGAGTTCCACATCATCGGTAGTGGTGGTATGCTGTCCTGCCAGGAAGTGGGTATCCGCAGGAATCTCGATGCCGCGATGCTTTAATCCTTCCCGAACGGCAGGTTCATTCAGGATGTTGGCGGCGATGCGCGCATTGACCTGGCCGGCGTGTCCGCCGCAGGCGCCGCAATCCAGTCCGGAGGCATAGGGGTTGTTATTGGTGGCGCTTCCGTGTCCACAGAAGAGCACCAGGCGGGCGAAGCCGGAGGTCAGCCCTAGGTTGCGGAGGGCGCTTTCCGCCAAATTGAGCTGGTCGGCTGAGGGAATGCCTGAGTCATGTGTATGGCCGGGGTTCTGAGAATGATTGTGTTGACAGGCGGATGTGAGTTGAGGCCGTGTCGCAGGCGCCTTGGATCGGGCGGAGTCTGTGCTCAAAGCAAGAGCGTCGCGGCCCAGCTTGAGGCCGAAAAAGAGCCCGGCGGTTTCCACGAAGGAGAAACAGGAGACGGCCGAGGTTTTGAAAGAGTTCCAGGAATAGTTCAGTTGCTTGTCAAACAGTTGTTTGCGCAGGGTCTTCTCCAAGGCCTTTTGTCCGCCGTTTTGCAAACCTTCCCGCACTTTGTAGGCGGGAGAAAGTAATACGGGGCATTGGGCGGAACCCCGTTCCTGACCAAGGAGAACATATTCGATTGCCATTCCGAAAAAACCCGCAAAGCCGGAAGTGAGGATGCCCGCGTTCCGGGCTTCCAAATGTCGGCGATAAATTTCCGAGCGGACATCGATGCAAAAAATGGCATGTAAGGAGGGCCGGGTTGCGGATGCCACTTTTACCTTGGCCTGGGAGCGCAAGGAAGTGGACAGGCGGCGTTGATAGCTTTTTTCCATGGCTATCTGGAGCAGGTAGCGTGGAAGTAATCCGAGGTCCGGTTGGAACTTTTGCATGGAAACCAGTTTCTCCTGCCAGAGCCGGTCAAAGTCCGGCGTGCTCTGGCCCAGTTTCCGTAAAGCCAGGTCGTAGGCCAACCGGACAGCCAGTAATTCCGCCAGGCCTTGATTTCCTTCACCGGGCATCAGGTTTTGTCTCACTTGGTATTGCACATAGGAGCTCCAACCCGAAATGCTGAGCAACTGACGGTGGAGAAAATCGACCTGCAGGCCGATTGGAATTTCCAGTGTCTCCAGAGCTTCTTGAATGGCCAGGCCGGGGTCTTGAGGCAGAGTCTGCATGATCCCGGCAAAGGTCTTCAGTCCGGACAGACCTGGATTGGCATCATGCCGGGCCGCTTCCCGCCAGGCAGTGTAGAAGGGTCGGTCGCGCCAGGGCATGCGCCATGAGGATTGGCCTTCATCAAAGTAGACGGAACACCATTTGGAAATTTCCTCTGTGACAAAGGGTGCCCATTGTGTGTTGTAATGCAGATCCAGACAGTCGGCCACCGTCAGGGTGCGCTCTGTTCCGTCCGTGCCCGATTCTGCAAGCAGTTCCTGGCGCAGGGAGTCGGCCGTGTAATCTCCCAGAAATTTACTCCACGGGTCAGGCAGAGTCATCCGTGCCAGCGCAACCGCTTCTTGAATATCCGGGCCACTAATGTCTCCGGCATCAAGCCGTTGCAGATAATAATTGTCCGGCATGAGGATGTCCCCATGCGCGGTGCGTCGGAGCAGGGCTGCAGCCTCAAGGAAGTGGAGATTGGAGAGGCCCAGGAAAGGATTGACGGCCACAAAATCTTTCAAAGGCCACAGGGGCGGGATACGCCGGCAAGCCTCGTCCACCGCCAAACGGGTGGAGGTATGGCATCCGGATGGTCTGGCTCCCAGGACAGTTGAATTTTCAATGGTGTCGTTCATGGATTTTCTTTCCTCGAAATGGTTGGAAGGGATGTGGGATGGAGCGGCCAGAATACAGCCACCATGCGGTTGGCCAGGGTGGTGAAGTAAAAACCGTTGCGGGCATGGACATAAAAAGCCTGACAAAGTGGGTGCTTGTACCAGACTGGCAGTTGTGTCTGGAAAACCAGCACGGCCAGGAAGAGAAGAAAGGGGAAGGCCGCCAATGCCCCCGCCATCCAATCCCAGCCGACTTTCTGGATCGGGAGCACGGGGGCGAGGAGGGACTCAAACAGGAAGTGAAGGCCAAAGCCGGCGAAGGAGACCAGGCTGGCCAGAACCAATCCTGCGGCCACGATGATCACTCCCCGTGAGTGGCTCCAGAGATTCCATAACATGTAGGCCTGGCTGAACCAAAACACCAGGCCGAGGAAAAAGGCCCCGGGGTTTTTCCACAAATCCAAGCCCATTATCCAGGCGCTGCCGAAGGTCAGCAGGGCTGTGGCGGTCAGTGTTCCGGCCAGGGCCAAGGGATGGGCCCGCGGGAGGCTGTCCGGCACCCAGGCGGAGCGGGAGAGCTGAAGGATGCTGCCTGAACTCAAAAAGGCGTGGGCCTTGTAGAGGGAGTGGGCCGTCAAATGCAGTATCGCAAGGCTGAAGGCTCCCAGGCCGCATTCCAGCATCATGAAACCCATCTGTGCCACCGTTGAAAAAGCCAGGGCCCGTTTGATGCTGGCGTGGGTCAGCATGGTCAGAGAGGCGAACAACGCGGTGAATCCACCCACGAGGGCCAGAACCATCATTGCCTCCGGACTCAGCACCACCACCGGGCTGAGGCGCACGATAAGGAATCCTCCGGCGTTGATGATTCCCGCATGCATGAGGGCGGACACCGGAGTTGGGGTCTCCATAGTATCAGGCAACCAACTGTGGAAAGGGAATTGGGCAGACTTCAAAATGGCGCAGGCCACGAGGAGCAAGCCGATGAGAGTGAAAACCCCGGCGCTTTCATCGGTGGCAAGGGAGGCCTTCTGAAACAATTCCTGGAAATCCAGGGTTTGAAATTTTTGGTAAATCAGCAGGATGGCGGCGAGAAGACAGATATCGCCCATACGGCTGAAAATGAATTTTTTCCGGGCGGCCAACAGTGCTCCCGGACGATCCGGATAAAAAACCAGCAAACGATGGAGGCAGAGGCTGACGGCTATCCACGCAGCGGCGAAGAGGAGAAGGTTGCCGGAGATGGCCAGAACCAACACGGATCCGGATGTGAGGCAGAGCCAGCGTGTGAGAAGGCCCTGTTTGGGGTCACCGGCCAGATAATTTTCTGAATAGCGGAGAATCACGGCGGCCAAAAGTGAAACCAGGAGCAGTAAGATGGCCGACAGAACGTCGTAGTAGATGCCCAGCCGGAACGGTCCTACTTCCAGGAAGGTGGCAATGATGGGGCCTCCCAGCGCCAGTGGCAGAATGGCCAGCAGGGAAGCTGCCAAAGAACCCAGTGCCAAGAGAGATCCCAGGCGGGCCGCCTTTTGCGGCTGGCGATCCAGCCAGGAGGATGGCAGCAGGGCGGTCAGGAGCAGTAAAAGCGGTGATGCCGCCGCCATGTATTTTCCTGTTTCGTTTATCCATTCAATCATGTGAAATTCCCTTGCTGAAGATACTTAAACAAAAAATAGATGATTTGATCCAATAGATGTTCTTTTCATTATCGTTCTCTTTTGTATATGTATAAATCATGTCTTTTCTTAATTATCACCACCTGCGCTATTTCCGGGCTGTGGCCAATGCCAACAACCTGACCCGCGCCGCCCGCGATCTGAACATCTCGCAATCCGCCCTGAGCATACAGTTGCGCAAACTTGAGGAAAGCCTGGGACAGAAACTTTTTGACCGCCAACATAAAAAGCTGGTTTTGACCGGAACCGGTCAACTGGTTCTTAGTTACGCGGAAACGATCTTCCGCAGTGGCGAGGAATTGATGGATACGCTTAGACACCAGACGGGTGGGCGGCGGCAGATTCTGAGGGTGGGATCGGTCGCCACCATGTCGCGTAATTTCCAGATCGAATTCCTTCGCCCTCTGCTTCGAAACCCGGAGGTGGGGTTGGTCATCCGTTCCGGGAGTTTGCGGGAACTGCTCGAACAGTTGGAAGCCCACACCCTGGATTTCGTGTTTTCCAATCTGCCGGTGCGGAGGGATGCCCGGACCCGCTGGCATTGCCATCTTTTGGATGAGCAACCGGTCAGCCTGGTGGGAAGAAAGATCAAAGGGGCCCGGCGTTTTAAATTTCCGGGCGATTTGAAAACCACTCCAGTTTTGTTGCCGAGTTTGGAAAGCAATATCCGCGCTGCCTTCGATCTCCTGATGGATCAGGCGGGCATACATCCTATTATTGCCGCCGAGGTTGACGATATGGCCATGTTGCGTCTTTTGGCCCGTGATTCCACCGCGCTGGCTCTCGTGCCGCGCGTGGTGGTCCGGGATGAATTGCGGGACGGTCTCCTGGTGGAGCGTTATCGCCTGCCTCTGATCAAAAAGAGCTTTTACGCCATCACTCCGGACCGGCATTTCCCGAACCTGCTGCTCCGCCAGCTTTTTGGGCAGCATGAAAAAAAGGATGTGTCTTCCTGAAACCATAGATGGTTAATGGCAGCGTGATGGCTTGGCAATAAATGGCTTATGACCAGCCCGGATTTTTTCTAAAGACGGCACCAAGAGCCAGGGTTCATATTTTTTCTGATTTTCTGCGAGTTTCTGGTCTGGTATTTAGTGGAATGCTAGTCCTTGATTTGAGCGGTTGTGTCCCGCCTGTTTTCCCGGGATTGTTCAAGGTCGCGTAGTAAAATTTTCAGGGCCACGGTTGAAATATGGATTTCCCAAACTGATAGAAAGAGTGAAGCGATCATCAGCAGGAGGCTCAACCCGAAAAAGAGGGCGGCGCTGTCGCTGAATCCGGTGTAGATCAGAAACATGCTCAGAGTGCAGAAAAGGAGGCTGAACACCCCGCTGACCTGCATGCCCTGGATCAGGCCGATGCGAAGACGAAGATTCCGGATCTGGGCCAGAACATCTGCCTCGTGGTTCTTTTGATAGTCGGCATAGAGGGAGCGGACGAGGTTGGCCAGGCTGAGAAAACGGTTGGTGTAGGCCAATAGAAGAAGGCTGATAGCAGGGAAAAGCAGGGAAGGAGTGCTCAAGGGTATGTCCATGGGGAATATTTAGCCCAATCCAGATGATTGTTCTATTTCCTTTTTTGAAGAAGCCGTGTCTGATGTGAAATCCTGATTGTATGATGGCTTCTGTTTTAACTGCCTTCTTTTTTGCTCTCTCGGCGGTCACGGGCTCGCGTGCCGCCCGCTTGGTCGGGCCGGTCAATGCAAACTTCATCAGATTGTCCATTGCCACACTGATCCTGACGGTTTTTGCCCTGACTGCAGGGAAGGGTTTGGCGGGTCCTGGCCTGCCTGTTTTTTTGATGAGCGGCTTGATTGGATTCGGACTGGGGGACATTGCCCTTTTTCATGCTTATGAAAGACTGGGGGCAAGACGTACGATTTTGTTGGCTCAATGCGGGGCAGTGCCTTTCGCGATTTTGACGGAGCTGGTTTGGCTGGGAACCGTCATTACATGGCACCAGTTGCTTTGGATTGCGCTGATTCTGGGAGGTATTTGTCTGGCAGTTCTGCCCCGGAAAGAAAGCCCGGTGGCCGGGGATGTTTTGTGGAAAGGAGCTGGGTTCGGGATTCTTGCCGCTTTGGGCCAGGCCTGGGGTGCCGTGCTGAGCCGTAAAGCCGTGGCCATGAATGATGCCGTTGGTCTGAGTCTTGATGGCTGGACGAGTAGTTTTCAACGTATTCTGGCGGGACTGGTCGTTGCTGCCCTCTTTTTTGCCTGGTTCCACTGGAAAAAACGTTCGCGCACAAAACCGGTTCTGGCCAGCCTTGGCTCCCGTAACCGTTTACGTGCTGCTTTGCTATGTTTGGCCAATGCCCTGGCCGGGCCCGTGTTGGGCGTAGGATTCTATCAATGGGCCTTATCCGAAACGGCCAGTGGTATAGTTTTGGCTGTTGTGGCCACGACCCCGGTTGTCACCCTTCCCTTGGTCTGGGTTCTGGGCGAAGATAAGCCTGAAGCCTTCCCGATCATTGGTTCGCTTCTGGCCGTTGGGGGTGTTGTTGGACTTTTGTTGCTTTGATTGGCTAAAGGTTTGCCTTGGGATGATGCACTCCGCTCTTGCGATATGCGGGAGAAGCAGGCAGAAGGGGGTGTGTCTTTGTTTGCCTACCGTGAAGAACAACTGAGTCCTGAGCTTCAATTACTCAAGGGGATCCCCCTTTTTTCCAGCCTCAAAACGCGAGAGCTCAAAATCCTGGAATCCATTCTCCATGAACGCACTTACGTCGAAGATGAAGTGATTTTTGAGGAGGGGGATGAAGGACTGGGCATGTATATCGTTCTTGAAGGGAAAATCCGCATTTCCCGCAAGGCCATGATTGGAAGCAAGGAAGTGACCCGTCTCGGGCCCGGTCATTTTTTCGGTGAGTTGTCCCTTTTGGATGGGGGGCCCCGCTCGGCCACGGCTGTGGCCTCGGAATCAGCCCGGCTTTTCGGGTTTTTTCGTCCGGAATTTCTAGAGATCCTGGAAAAGTATGACAGGATCGGGGCCAAGATCAGTTTTCAACTGGCGCGCCTTTCCGCTCAACGCCTGCGCCAGTCGCTCGACGGCACCCAGGTGAGTTCGTGCCTTTGATATGAGTCTCAAGGGTGTTAAAGCGCGGGGTTCTGGACTGGATCAGCCTTTGGTTTGGCTGGGGGTCATAGCCGGAACCCTTCTTGCGGTTTTTCTTTGTGATTGGATGTGGTGGATTTCCATTCCGCTGGTGGTCTCGGTGGTGCTCTACTACATTGCCCTGCCGATGATTGAGTTCATGGAAAGGAAGGGCCTGGATCATGACAAGGCGCTCTGGATCTTCATCCTTCTTTTGACCGCTCTTTTGTTTTTTTTGGTGCCGGCACTGCTTTCCTGGATCACCGCGCAGGTCTATCTGGTGCAGGATAAACTGCCGGAAATCCTGGGACGGATCAGCAAGGCGGTCGCGATGGGATTGGCAGCTTTGGAAAGCCGGTTTCCCTGGTTGCAGGATGCCGAGATGGGGGCCAAAATGAACACGAAAATCCTTTTGCTCAAAGAACGTTTTATCGAGGAATCGTTGCCTAATGTAGCGGTTTACGCCCTTCACTGGGTTCCCTGCATGCTTCTTGTCCCATACCTGACCTTTTTCTTTCTGAAAGATGCCCATCTGTTTAAAAAACTTCTGATGCGGGGCATACCTAACGCGTTTTTTGAAAAAGTTCTTCTGCTTTTTCACCGGATCGATGGACAGATCAAAAAGTATTTCCGCGGCCTGATGGCCATGACTTTTCTCGATACCGTGACGCTTTCAGCAGGCTTGTGGGTGCTGGGGTTGAAATTCGGGGTTTTCGGTTTTTTCCCGTCCATCTTTCTGGCTTTGATGTGTGCCGTATTGTCGTGGATTCCTTTTATTGGTTCCATCATCGGTTGCCTGATCATTGTCCTGGTCTGCGTGGTGCAGTCGGCCGATCCAGGATGGCTGGTTTTCTGGGCCTTGGTGCTTTTTGGTAGCGTCAGGCTTCTGGATGACTTTATCTATACCCCTTTGACCATTGGGCGTTCACTGAGTGTGCATCCGTTGATCACGGTGTTGATGATATTTGCGGGGGGATTTGTCGGTGGTGTCACCGGGCTATTGCTGGTTATGCCATTGCTGGGGGTGGCGAAGGTTCTGGGGGAAATTTTTGGTCAGGTCTGGTTCGATGCCCGGCTGAGGGCCCGCTTCCATCTTTCCAAACAGTTGCGACTGCGCGCCGCCCGCGAAGGCCTCTTTTCCTGAAAGCCTGTTCTGGGGAAGGTTCCAAACATCCCAATCGCTCCAATTGCAGCTTGATGGGACGGGGTGATCTTTTAACCGCCACGCTTGCTTCCTTGACTCATTTCTGTTAAAAGTTTTCTTATGAGCGAAACAACAGTTACAAAAGAAAAATTGGTTGATGATGTGAAAGAAGTGATTGCCGACGCGGAAGCACTTGTCCGTGCGACTGCGGATGATCTTTCCGTTAAGGCCAAGGAAGCCAGGGCCAAGCTTTCCGTGAAATTGGAAAAAGCCAAAGTTCAGTTGAAGGATCTGGAAGCCGTGGCCAAGGAAAAAGCCATTGAAGGTGCCAAGGAAACCGACCGCGTTATCCGCGACCATCCCTATGAATCCATCGGCGTGGCTTTCGGAATCGGTCTCTTGATCG
>Ga0209490_10002471_pt1 | contig 17512 bp, 15 predicted proteins | sample MAT06_FD_187209 | JGI IMG/M metagenome (GOLD analysis project Ga0209490, IMG submission 187209) | Freshwater microbial communities from Lake Fryxell liftoff mats and glacier meltwater in Antarctica - MAT-06 (SPAdes) (version 2) | ecosystem: Environmental > Aquatic > Freshwater > Ice > Liftoff...
TTTGTGGGCCCCGCGCCAACCTGGACGCATCAGGAAGCCGTTGCGCTGCTATCCCGTCGCCTGGCGGACTCTCTCGACCGCCAGCGGGTCGGCCATGCGTTCATCGCGCCGGCCGACGTGATCTTCGCGCCGCGCCGCGCCGTGCAGCCCGACGTGTTCGTCGTGCCACTCGTCGATGGACGCCGGCCCGAGGCGTTTCACGAAGTTCAGCGGCTTCTCGTCGCAGTCGAAATACTGTCTCCGGGCACTGCGCGCGCCGATAGTGTGGCCAAGCGCCTCATGTTTCGCGATGAGGGCGTCGGCGAGTATTGGATCGTTGACCTCGATGCGCGCACGTTCGAACGGTCAACGCCGATTCACGCTCGACCGGAAATCCTCGCGGAGCGGTTGGAATGGTTGCCGGACGGTGCGTCGGAGCCGTTCGAAATCGATCTCGTCGCATACTTCGCGCAGGTACTCGGAGATTGAGGCTCTGAGTTTCCATTAAGCGGACCGACGCCCTGCTTCAGCGGCGCGTCCGCCGCAAGGCAGCCCTGCCCGCGCCACCAGGTGAAGCCGCTACCTTCGCTCCTCGTTGAACAGTGCCTTCACCGTATCCATGAACGTTTCCGCCTTAAAGTCCGTGAACTCTCCCGCATCGAAGTACGTGCCGTAGCAGACAGGGCACGCTTCGTACCAGATGTGCGGCTGGCCGTTCACGACCATTCGCAGCATTGAAGCTGAGTCTTTCGGGCATGTGATCTTGCCGATATTGTTTTGCTCTTCTCCCACCTTCACACTACCAATATCAATTGCCTCTGAGCCACTGAGTTTTTTCAGGTCCTCTGCTTCGAGCATGTCGAACCATATGCCCTCGCACTTTGTGCAGCGGTCCACTTCGATGCCGTGGTGCGAAACAGGCTGCATGGCGGAACTACACTTCGGACATGTCACTGAAGTACCTGCCTTTTTGAAGAAGTCTGTGAAGGTCAACGTGGCGGCGATGCCGGCCGAGGCACGTCCGGTTGAGCGGTGGGTTATGCACAGCCCACACGGAGGCTCGGCGCAATATGAGAGAAAACGGAATCCGACGTAAGTCTGCGTGAGCTGCCCCTCACGGCGGCGGCGCAGCGTGTTCCTGATCCAACATCAGTCCCATCGCAGTCGCGCGCTTGAAGCCTTTCCAGTACGTATGCGTGGCCTGTGGCGCACCCCGCACATCCATCGCAAACACGCCGTCCTTGCCGTTGGGCACCAGCGCAAAATATGCCAGACGCGTCGTGTCGCCCTTCACTCGCGCATCGAGGTGCGCCGTCACGAAATGCGCGAGAATGTTGTTCATGCGACGGGTATCCCACACGGGATCGGCGTAATGAATAAACGGATAGGACTTGAGCGCCTCCGAGAATGCATAGCTCTCAGCCGGAGCGGGATACGGAGCACCGGCATTGTGGCCGGCGTTCAGAAAGGTGAGCAGATAGCGGTCCGCGTTGACGGCCGCGCGATAAATCGCGCGCGTGCCGGTCTCGTACCCCGACACCTCATCAACACTGCCAGCCACGAATAGCGTCGGAGTGCGAATCCCTGACAACCCTGCCGCATCCCAGAAGCCGGCTGGCATGCCCCACGGACCGATCGCAACGGCCGCCTTGATACGCGCGTCCATCGACGCGAGGTACGCAGGATTTCCCGCGCTGCGTTCCAGCAACAGCTGATTGGGTGGCGCGCCCGGAAACGACGCAGCCGCCGCTCGGTAGCCGCCACCAATCACGTTCACCGCACCATAGCCGCCCATCGAGTACCCGATAATCCCCGTGCGCGACGCATCGACTCGGCCCGACAAAAAACTCCCCGACGACGCCGCGCCCAGTCGGTCCAGCTCGCGCAACACGAACAGTTGATCGAGTGATCGGTTGTACAGCGTGCTGGCAAACGCCTGCGCGTTGTCGTACGTGCTTTCCGTGTGATCGATCGAGACCACCACGTACCCTTTGCTGGCCAGATTCTCGCCAAGGTGACTGAGCAAAAACCGATTGCCGGGATAGCCGTGCGAGATGATTACCAAAGGAAAAGCGCCTTCGCTTTGCAGTGGCGCCGCATCACGACGCGCCTGACCGCGAAGGGTGACGGTCACCGTCGGGTCGCGTATGATGGCGCGATACTCGCCGCCCCTGGGAGCATTCGCGGCGGCGGCAGCCGGATACCACACTTCGAGAACCAGCGAACGATCGTACCGCGCGGTTGGCTGGCCTTGTTTGGTGCGCAACACATCCGGACGGTTCTTCTCGGTCACCGTGATCGTGCGCGCGCCGATGGCGTATTTCCCGTAGGCGGCGAGTTCCGGCGCCATCGGTGTGACCACGTCGATGCGATTGTCCGTAGTGGCCACGCTTGCGGCCTCGGCGCGCTTCATGCGGGAGAACGGGAAGCCGTTACACCCAGTCCTGGGCATCGCCCGATTCGCGACACGCGTCGCGATCGCCGCCTCACGCGTGGCCGCCTTGTACGCGCTCAGGCAAAACGCCCATGCGTACGGGGGCATATCAGACAGCGGCATCCAGTCAATGCGTGTCCACGTGCCTGCGTCCCGTGCATTGGTTGCTGCGTTCTGCGCGATCAGATACTGCCCCGCAACATTCCACTCGACGACGTCATACACGGTCTTGGCACCCTGTCGAAACGCATTTGGTGACACACTGAAGTGCCCGCTGTAGTCGTCGTCGAACTCACCCAGCAGGAACGCCGGCGGAATGCCCGAAGCGCTACGCACTGCAGGCACGGGCTGTGCACCGAGCAGCATCGGTGCAAGTCCAAACACAAAGCCTGCAGTGCGCAATCGCATCGCTACTGCTCCATCGCGGTTTTCGCCGCGCCACGCGCGTGCTGCTTGAACCACTCGCGCAGATACAGTTGGCTGCGAATGAAGTTGGATGGCTTGGAGCTGGTACCGTGCCACTCGTCGTTGAAACGCACCATCTGCGTCGGAATCTTGCGGACCTTGAGCGCTTCGTAGAACTCTTCGGTCTGCCCGATGGGCGTACGCAGATCGTTGACACCGGTCATCAGCATGGTGGGCGTCTTTACATTGCCAACGTACTTGAGCGGCGAGCGATTCCAGTGCTCCGTGATGTCTTCCCACGGCATCTTCTCGAAGTTTCGGTACCAGCTTGGACCATCGGTGTTCCCCACGAAGCTGATCCAGTTGATCACAGGGCAGTTCGCGGATGCCGCCGCAAAGCGATCGGTGTGTCCAACGATCCACGCCGTTAACACACCACCGCCGGAGCAGCCGTATACGTTCAGATTGTCCGCATCGACATACCCCTTGGCGATCACTTCATCGACGCCCTTCATGAGATCGTCGAAATCCTTGCTGGGATACGCGTTCTTGATGGCGTTCCCGAACTTGCTGCCATAGCCGGTGCTGCCGCGCGGGTTGGTGTACAAAACCACATAGCCGTTCGCCGCGTGCTCCTGATAGCCGAAGTTGAACGCGCCGTTGTACATGCTGTGCGGCCCGCCGTGAATCGACAGCATCAACGGATACTTCTTGGCTGGATCAAAGTCAGGCGGCTTCACGATCCAGCCCTGGATCTTCATGTTGTCGAGTGACGTGTACCAGATCTCCTCAACCGCGCCGACTTTTTTGCCGACCAGGACATCGGCGTTCACGTCCGTCAGCTCTTTGATCGCCGCTGGCGTCTTGATGTTGAACGACACAATGTCGCCAGGCTTCTGCGCATCGGACAACGTCCCCACAGCGAGGCCCGTTGGATGAATGTCGGTCACGCTCAGCATGTACTTGCCGTCGGTGATCGCCTTGTGCTGACCGGCCGCGGTCACGAAGTGCAAGTTCTGGTAGCCGTTGCTCTGCACGGTGAAGTAGATGCCGCTGCCATCGGCGGCCCACGTCAGATTCTGCGGCGATCGATCGATGTCGAGCAGCAGCTTGGAGCCGCTGCCGTCGGCGCGCATCAAATACAGCTTCGCATCGATCCAGGTGTCGGTGCTGTGATCGTAGCCCGTGTAGGCAATCCACTTCCCGTCAGGCGAGACAGACGGGCTGTTGTCGGGGCCTTTGCGTGTGGTGAGCTGCTTGACCGTGCCGCTCTCAATGTCCACCGCGTACACTTCCGACTCGCGCCACTCGTACTCCGCATCAGGCACACGCGGACCCGAGGCGTACACCAGCGACTTGCCGTCCGGCATCCACTGACCAGCGCCCGCACTCCACTGCCCCGAAGTGATCTGTCGCGGCGTGCCGCCATCGGCCGGCACAATGAACAGGTGCTGCGTCGCGTCCGCGTTGAACCCAACGCCGTCAGCGCGATAGTCCAACGACGACACCACGCGTGGCGCCGCAGTCCACGTCGCGCCGCGCGGGCGATATTGCGCGAGCGCCGCTTCAGACTTGGGCGGCGGCGTGTTGTTCGGTACCTGCGTTGTGAACGCCAACGATTTGCCGTCGGGTGACCATTTGAGGTTCGTCGGCGCCGAGGTGAGTCGCGTGACCTGCGTGACCGCCCCCTCGGCGTCCATATAGCGCGTGAATATCTGCGCGCTGCTGTTGGGTTCACCCTGTGCCACGTACGCAATGCGTGATCCGTCGGGCGACCAACTTGGCGCTGTTCCGTCCATCAGCTTCCGGGGTTTCGTCCCGTCAGCGTTCATGATGTAGATGGTCGACTGTCGCTTGTCGTTGAGCTTGTCGATCCACGTGCGCGAATAGATGACGCTTCGCCCGTCCGGGGAGAGCTGTGGATTGCCCACGCCCTCCCATTCCAGATAATCGGTCAGGGTCAGACGATCCGCGCGCTGTGCGTTGACGGACGCGGGCGCGAAGATTGAAACGAGGGACGACGCTGCCAGCACAAGGCCGGCGGCGAGTGAGCGGGGGGCACGCATACAATGGCTCCTGCCGAGGGGACGGGGGGACAGATGATCCGTAGATTATGGCCGCGAGAGCACTCCCGCCAGTTCGGTGCCTGCCGAGTTGCGCAGCTACCGCAGCATGCGGTCGAGGCGCCCGCTGCTTGCCAAAGGGGTGACGGTATGACACAATCAGGGATGTCAGTGTCTATTAGCCGTGCAGCGTTTCCCGCCGCAGGCTCGCCATGGCAGACCCGATGCGCCCCACGTGCGTAGACCCCATGATCTGGAGCTCTTGATGCGCGCCCGTTCGACGTATGCAATGCCCCGGCCTTCCGTGACCCTGGTCCTGTTGTCATTGCTCCTGCTTGCCACGTCTCAGGTGGCGCGCGCCGAGCACGCCCCCTTTGCCGCGCGGAACGCCCTGGACTGCGCGGCGGCGATGCAGATCGCGCTTCCCAGCGCGCGCGTTACGGCCGTGCGCACCGTGCAGCCCAACGACTCGCTGCGCGCACTCGGACGTCGACCATACTGCCGCGTCGCGGCCACCGTTGACGTGGAGACACACATCGTCGCGCTGCTCCCCGACGACTGGAATGCGCGGTTCCTGATGGGCGGTGGCGGCGGATACGTGGGCGCCGTGGACAACGACTTCTCGTTCACGGTGCACGAGGGGTATGCCACCGTGGGCACCGACGCGGGGCACAGCGCCAACAGCCTCACCGCGGGGTGGGCACTCCACAACGACACACGCATCACGGACTTCGCGTATCGGGCGGTGCACCGCACGGCGGAAGTGACCAAAGTGCTCATTACAGCGTACTACGGCCGCCCGCCGGAGCGTTCGTACTTCCTCAGCTGCTCGAACGGCGGACGGCAAGCGTTGATGGAGGCCCAGCGCTACCCGGAGGACTTCGACGGCATTGTGGCGATCGCGCCGGCGTACAACTTCCTCGCGATCACCACGACATTCATACGCAATCTGCAGGCGCAATATCCCACCGGCGATATGAGCGCGCCCGTCGTCACGACGGCCGTACTCAAGCTGCTGTCGGCCAGGGTGACGGAGCGCTGTGACGCGAACGACGGGGTGCGCGATGGCACCATCGAGAACCCCGAGACGTGTACGTTCACGCTCGCATCGTTGCCGGCGTGCGCGAACGACACCGCAGCAGACGGCTGCGTCACGCGTGCACAGCGCGCCGCCTTGTCAACGTTCACCGCGCCACTTGCGGCCGGTACACTACGGTATCCTGGGCAGCCCTTCGGCAACGAGTCCGACGATGACGGCTGGGGTGCGTGGATCACCGGCCCCTTGCCGGAAATTTTGGAAGCGACCGGCCGCGGCGCACCAACGGTCCAAGGCGCGTTCGGCACCGAGTTCTTCAAATACTTCGTCTACAGTGACTCGTCGTGGCGCTACGTGGGCTACGATCTCTCGCGCGCCGCACGTGATGGCGCCAAGGTGGACGCGATCGTCTCCGCGACGAATCCCGATCTCTCGGCGTTCCGCGCGCGCGGCGGCAAGCTGATCCTGGCCCACGGGTGGTCCGACCCGGCGCTCAACGCGCGCGCGACGATCGAGTACTTCAACGCTGTGCAAGCGCGCACACCGCAGGCCGCGTCGTTCACGCGGCTGTTCATGATGCCCGGTGTGTTGCATTGCGCGGGCGGGAGCGGCTGCGATGAGGTGGATTGGGCGGGGACCATCCGCCGCTGGGTTGAGCAGGACGAGGCGCCGTCACGTATCGTCGCACGCAAGGAGCGCGACGGGAAGGTCGTGCGGACGCATCCGCTGTGCGCCTATCCGATGACCGCGCGGTACAATGGAACGGGCAGAACGGACGATGCTGCAGCGTTCACCTGTCGGTAATCAGCCGTTCGTCCTGCTGCTCGTCGGACTTGTTGCGTGGGTGACCTCGCCACCGCGTGAATTGCTGGATCTCCAGAACATACGGCCGGGAGACGCTCTGCCCGTGGGCTGGACGGTTCGCCCGGTCCGGGGATCGCGCGCACCGGCATCAACGGTTCGCGACTCAAGTGGGGAGCGTTTTCTGCGGATCGAGGGGCGCGGCACCGCGGCGTGGTTTGTGCGAGCACTCGAGCCCGCCGAGAGTCCCACGCGCGGTCGATTGACTTGGCGCTGGCGGGTGCCGCTCGCGCCGCTCGCCGCTGATGTGCGAGATCGTGATCGGGACGACGCCGCCCTGCGCATTTTCGTGGTGTTCGATCATCGCGGCTTTCTCTCGCGCGTGCCGCGAACGATCTTTTATACCGTCACACCACCTTCCTTGGCGGGATATCAGGCGAGAAGCAAACAATCCAGCGATCTGATGATCGTCGGTATCCCCGTCGCGGCGCCGGGGATGGGGTGGAACCAAACGACGCGGGATCCGCTATCTGACTATCGTGCGTTCTGGCACGCGACGCCGCCGCGGATTCTGGCCATCGGTCTCATGCAGGATGCCGAGCAGACCCACAGTGCGGTCATGGCAGACATTGTATCTCTTACCTGGAGCAACCCTGATGACGTACGGTAAATGGCGGGCCATCCCGATCGCGTCGCTGGCGCTGATCGTCGTGACGGCATGCAATGGCGCGACGCCTCCCTCAGCCCCCGACGCCGTGCCCGTGCAACCGGGCGGCCCGAACGTGCCGGGAACGGGCGCGACCGGCAGCTTTGTCAGAACCGGTTACGCCGTGACGGGGACAGCGACGCTCTCCATCAGGAACGATACAGCGCAACTCGATTTCTCCGCGGACTTCAACATTGCATCAACACCCGGTCCGTTCGTGTACCTGAACACGACGAGTAATGCGAATCAGGGTACGCCACTGCGCATCGGCGCACTCCGCTCCAGAACCGGCGCCCAGCGTTACACCTTCCTCGTGCCGCCGGGCGTCCGGTACACGAAAGTGCTGATCTGGTGTGATCCCTTCAATGTCGGGATGGCGGAAGCGATGCTGCCGTAGCTCAGCAGGGTAGTTTGAGGTAGACGCATCCCGACCCACTCAGTCGGGCGCTACCCCCTCTCGGTCGCACGTGGAACATCTCGACGTCCTGATCATCGGCGCTGGACTCTCCGGCATCAGTGCTGCGTGGCACCTGCAGGCGGAGTGCACGGAGCAGTCGTACGCGATTGTCGAGGCACGCGAACGGATGGGCGGCACCTGGGATCTGTTCCGCTATCCCGGCATCCGGTCCGACTCCGACATGTACACACTCGGCTATCGCTTCCGGCCGTGGCAGCAGGCGAAAGCGATTGCCGACGGACCGTCGATCAAGGCCTACATCGAGCACACGGCGCGCGAGTTCGGCAGCGACCGCCGCATCCGATACGAACATCGGATGGTGCGCGCAGAATGGTCATCGGCAAACGCGCGCTGGACGATCCACCTGGAGCTGGGCGTTGAGCGTACACCGACACAGCTCACCTGCGGCTTCCTGTATAGCTGTGCCAGATACTACGACTACGCGCAGGGGTACACGCCCGAGTGGCCAGGCGTAGCGTGTTGCGTGACGGGCGCGCCTCGATCGTGACCGATCAGATCGCGTATGCCGGTGACTCAATTACATGCGTGCGCACGACTACGGGCAGGTCACGCCGCGCCGTGATCACACGCTCCGGGAATGAGCGGTGTTTGACTTCACGTCGGGGTATGTACAGCGCGCACTCTCGCAATTGCCAAAACGGGGCAGCCGGGCGCCATGGCGCCTCTGCCAGAACTATGTGAAGGATCTGTTGTCGCTGCGCCACGGACGGATAAACGATCCGGCGCTGGAGTTTCGTTCCGCATCAGACCCTCGCGACCGCCCGCGGAGCCCGTCGTGGTCCTGATGTCCTGTCTCCCCCTCGCGCCACGTGGGGTCTCGCTACATACTCCCACCACCCCCATCGACGTCCTTGGGCGCTCAGGGATTTCGCTCAGGCGGTTCGAACGCCAGGCAGTCTTCTTCTGACGACTCGTGCCCTCCCGGTTACGCCGCCGCGGACGAGTGCGTTTCCGGTCAGCGCACCTCTCTCGGTAAGGAACGCAATGACGCATGCTGAGCCCAAATCATCTCCCAGTTCGGCCCTGGCAGCACTGAAAGCTGCCACGCAGCACGAGCACGACGCCCTCGATGCGGCGCTCGATCTGCTGAATCCCGACATTGGGGCAATCGCCTACCGGCGCCATCTCGAAGCGTTCTTTGGCTTCTATGCGCCGATGGAGCGCGCGATGTCCGCCGTCGACGGCTACAGCGAGCACGGCATTGACCTGAATGCGCGGTGTAAGGCAGGTCTGCTCCGTGCTGATCTTCTGAGTCTTGGCGTCGGTGAACCGGACGCATTGCCCATGTGCGAGTCGCTTCCATCGCTACCCAGCCTGGCCACCGCCTTTGGCACGCTCTACGTGTTGGAAGGCGCCAGTCTCGGCGGGCAGATCATCAGCCGCCATGTCGAGAAGCAGTTCGGCTACACGGCCGCGCACGGGGCGCAGTTTTTCAACGGCTACGGCGCGCGAACGGGCGAAATGTGGATGACTTTCCGCCGCGCAGTGGATACGTACGGTGGCGAGCCAGAGCCGCGGGACGAGATGATCGAAGGCGCTCTCGCCACGTTCGTCGCGTTCAGGGAATGGTGCGCGCTGAGAGCAACGGCGTGAGCGGCGAGACAAGCGAAGCTCGCTTGCCGTGGGAAGGTCAGGCGTACAGTGTCAAGCGCTTCGGCACCACGATCACCAATTGCGCCAGCGAACCGGTGCAGACGCCCGGCTGCATTCAGGGCCACGGTGCGCTGTTGGTGCTGCGGGCTCACGATCTGACGATCGCGCAGGTCAGCGACAACAGCGGCGCGCTGCTTGGTCATCCTCCTGAAGCACTGCTCGAGCAGTCGGTCAGCCGGGTGCTGGGGGAGGTTCGCGCCGAGGAATTGCGCCGGTTTCTCGCATGCGAGCCGGTCGATCGCAATCCGTTGTATGTCTTGACGTTTCCGGGCCACAACGGTTCGGCACTCGACGTCACCGTGCACACCACCGAGGGCGTGGTGATCGTCGAGTTCGAGGCGACTGGCCACAGCGCAGTAAACGGCCCCGATTATTTCTCGCTGATCAAGCAGAGCGTCCATCGCCTGCAAAGCGTGTCGTCGCTGCAGGCCCTGGGCGACACCGCGGTCGCAGAGATCCGCGGGCTGACGAGAATGGACCGCGTCATGGTCTACAAGTTTCACGACGACGGCCACGGCGAGGTCGTGGCTGAGAGCCGGCGCCCGGAGCTGTCGCCCTGGCTCGGCCTGCACTATCCAGCGGCGGACATCCCCGAGCCCGCGCGCGCCCTGCTTCGCCGCACGTGGATTCGGCCGATGCGCGAGATCGGTGCGCCGCTGTCGGAGCTGGTGCCGCTGGCCCATCCCGACACCGGTCAGCCGCTGACGATGACCCACTGCGCACTGCGCGGTCCGTCAGTCATGCACACCGAGTACCTGCAGAACATGGGCGTGACTGCCGGCCTCACGCTCTCGATCCGGCGCGGCGAACAGCTGTGGGGCCTGATCGCCTGCCATCACTATACCGGTGCCTTCGATCTGCCCTACAACATGCGCGCCGCCTGCGAGCTGATTGCACAGATCGTCTCGTTGCAGCACAAAGCGGCCGAGGATCGCGATTACCTGTCCCGCCAGCTGCGGTTCGAGGAAGTGCAGCAGCTGCTCATCTCTCAGGCGGAGCATGAGGGCGGACTGCCGGCGATGATCGATGGACCACTGACCCTGGTCGATGCACTGGATGCGCAGGGGGCGGCACTGTTCCACCAAGGCCGTTGGTGGCGCGTTGGGCAAACGCCGCAGGACCACGAACTGGATGTGATCGCCGACTGGCTGATCAAGCGACCCGAATTCACCTCGTCTACTGAAGCGGTGTTCGTCACCGATGCATTGGGCAAGTTCATGCCGGATAACCACGACCTGAGCATCATCGCCGCCGGGCTGCTGGCCCTGCCCTTGTCGAAGCGAGGGAAGAATCTGATCTTCTGGTTCCGCCCTGAAATGTTGCGTACGATCGAGTGGGGTGGCAATCCAGACGACAAGCCCATGGTGCCGGGCCCGAACGGCCTTCGACTGACACCGCGACGCAGCTTTGAAATCTTCAGCGACTCGGTGCGTGGGCAATCGGTCCCTTGGCAGCCATGGGAGATCGAGCTCGCACTGCGTTTCCGGCTGGTGGTCATGCAGCTGGTCATCGGCCGTGCCGAGCAGCTGACGGAACTCAATTTGAATCTGGCGCGCAGCAACGATGACCTCGACGCTTTCGCGTACGTGGCCAGTCACGATCTGAAGGAACCGCTGCGTGGCATTCACAAATACGCGCACCAGCTGACAGACAGCGCCGCACTTTCCAATCCGCTGGACGCGCAGCGCGTCGACGGCCTGATTCGGCTGACGTTGCGCATGGACAGTCTGCTCGAATCGCTACTCCACTTTTCGCGCGTCGGTCGTGTTGCCTTGGAGCTGGAGGAGGTCGATCTCGACGAACTGGTGCATGAAGCGCTGGAAATGGTGGGCGCGCGCCGTGCCGAGAAGCCGAGTGAGGTGGTCGTCGCGCCACAGCTGCCGCACATGCGCGCGGATCGGGTGCGGTTGCGCGAAGTGTTCGTCAACCTGCTCTCCAACGCCTTCAAGTACAACGACAAGACCAATGTCCGGATCGAGATCGGCTGGTATCCCGCGCACGCGATCGATCGGAAGCCGCATTGGCCATCCGACGTGACCCAGCATCCGATCTTGTATGTGAAGGACAACGGGATTGGCATCGAGGCACGTCATGCTGAGCAGGTGTACAAGATGTTCAAGCGCCTGCACGGCCGCGATGAGTATGGCGGCGGTACGGGCGCCGGCCTCACCATCGTGAAAAAGCTGATCGAGCGCCACGGAGGCGACGTCTGGTTCGACTCCGAGCCAGGCGTTGGCAGCACCTTTTACGTGTCTCTGGGGATGCAGTGAGCGCATCGTCGATACACCTGAGCCCGAACCTGCCCACTTGTCTCCTCGTGGAAGACTCGGACGAGGATGCCGATACGGTCGTCGAAGCGCTTCGCCGTTGTGGCATTGCCGGACGCATCGAGCGTGTGACCAATGGCGACGAGTGCTTGGCCCTGCTGCGAGGAATGAGTGCGATGCATCCGCCGTCGTTGGTGCTGATGGACTTGAGTACGCCCGGCACGGATGGTCGCGACGCGCTGCGCCAGATCAAGGAAGACAGCAAGCTCAAATCCATTCCCGTTGTCGTAACCAGCGCGTCTGCGAATCCGCGCGACCTCGAGTTCTGTTATAGCGCTGGCGCCAATGCGTACCACGTCAAGCCGGTAAGCCATCCACACCATCTGGACGCGATGACCCGGCTGCTGCAATACTGGCTCGGCGCGGTCACGCTGCCGTCTTACCGCGTGTCGACGGCATGAAGGGGTCGCCCTGCCGCGTCATCATTGCCGATGACAATCCTGACGACCGACGTGAGATCCGGCGTCTGCTGCTGACGGGCAGCGAATCGCGCTATGAATTTATAGAATGCGAATCCGCTGCCGAGGCGTTGCGACTCGTCATGGCATCGCCCGCGCAGATGCCTGATTGCCTGCTGCTCGACTTTTATTTGCCTGACATGGATGCGCCGGAGTTGCTGCCGGCTCTGCATACTGCCGATGGCGTGACCGCCTGCGCCGTGTTGGTGGTCACTGGGATTGCCGACTCAAGCCACGGGCGCCAGGTGTTACGACTCGGCGCACAGGATTTCATTGGCAAGGAGTGGCTGAGCGCTCAAGCGCTGTCGCGGGCGGTTGACAACGCCATCGAGCGCTGGAAGATGCAACTTGAGCTGCTCGACAGTCGTCGCGCGCTGCAGGTGCGCGAGCGCCAGTTGCACAGTTTGGCCAACAACATACCGGACATCCTGACGCGCTTCGGCCGAGGCAACCAACTTGTATTCGTCAACGCCGCAGTGGCGCGGGTCACCCGGCGGCCAGTCGAGGAGATTCTCGGTCGCACCACGCGCGAGCTGGGGATTCCCGACGAGCTGTGCGACCGGTGGGACGCGGCGCTGACGCGCGTGTTCGAGAGCGGCACCGCCGAAGAGGTCGCCTCGACGTTCGATGGTGCTGGAGGACTGACCTTCTTCTCCTCGCGACTTGTCCCGGAGTTTGACGCCGACGGCCGGATTCATCAGGTGCTTGGCGTGACCCGGGACATCACGCAGCTGCGCCGACAAGAGTTGTCAGCGCGTGAAAGTGCACAGCGCCTGCAGATGGCGCTGGCCGCGGCGCATGCCGGCGCGTGGTCCTGGGACACACGCAGCGGTGAGATCGAATGGTCGGCGGAGAACTATCTGCTGTTCGGCCGTTCGCCGGCGCTCGGTCCGCCGCTGTACGATGACTGGCTGTCGACTTTGCAGCCCGACGATCGCGCCGACGTCGAGAGCGCCGTGCGTGACACACTGAGCGGCAAGGTGGCCGAGTTCCGCGCCGAGTTCCGCGTGATACGGCCAGACGACGATCCGCGCTGGATCCTGTGCATAGGCAAGGCGGAGTTCGATGAAGCGGGCGAGGCGGTGCGAATGGTTGGCATCAACCTCGACATCCAGGACCGCAAGCGGATAGAAGCGGCGCTTCAGCACGAGGACCGGCGCAAGGACGAGTTCCTTGCCACGCTCGCCCACGAACTGCGGAACCCGCTCGCGCCATTGACCAATGGGCTCGAAGTGTTCAAGCTGGCACCGGCAGGGGCGGCCGTGGCGGCAACCGCTCTGGGTGTGATGGAGCGCCAGCTCGGTCATCTGTCGCGGCTGGTGGACGACCTGCTTGACGTCTCGCGCATCCGCAACGGGAAGGTAGAGTTGCTGGTCACGGACGTGTCGATTGGTGACGTGGTGCAGCAGGCGGTCGAGGCCTGCCAACCGCTGATCGAGAGGGCGCGGCATCGGCTCACCGTGGTGGTGGAGCCCACGCAGATCACGGTGAAGGGCGATGAGGTCCGCCTCACGCAAGTGTTGACCAACGTGCTGAATAACGCCGCCAAGTACACACCGAACGGCGGCAATATCGATCTGCAGGCGCGTATCGAAGATGGTCAGGCAGTGCTCCGCGTCATTGATGACGGTGCTGGCATATCGCCCGCCAGACTGACCGACGTGTTTGACCTTTTCACGCAGGTTGACGCCACGCTGGATCGCTCCGGCGGTGGCCTTGGCATCGGCCTGTCGCTGGTGCGAAAGATGGTGGAACTCCATGGTGGGACCGTGCGCTGCGACAGCCGTGGGCTGGGTCTGGGCACCACCTTCGAGATTCGCCTGCCACTACTGGTGCAGGTCGCGGCCGACGTCAGCAACGACCAGGCCCCAGCGCCCGGCATGCGCGCGCTGGCGGGCGAAGGCTTCGTAGCGGGCGACGCATCACGCGGTATCCTGCTGATTGATGACAACGTCGACAGCGCCGAAACAATGGCGTTGATGTTGCGCCTGCGCGGCTACACCGTGTCGACGGCGCACGACGGCAGCGCGGGGCTGGCGACCGCATTGGCGATACGTCCGGCGATCATGGTGGTGGACATCGGCTTGCCGACCATCGACGGCCACGAGGTGGCGCGCCGCGTGCGCGCCGAACCCACCCTGCGCGATGTGCGGCTGATCGCGCTCACCGGCTGGGGCAGCGCCCGCGACCAAGAGCTCGCTCTCAAGGCAGGTTTTGATGTGCACTGCACCAAGCCGGTCGACCTGAAAACACTGGAAAGCCTGCTGGCACCGGCGCGACTATCTTAAATGAGGCGTTGGCCGGACGCGATTCGTGCGTCACGGTCGCCTCGCGTCTCCCCGTGTGAGAGCAGCCCAGGGACCCGGTCACCGGGTTTGCACGCGAACTCGCAGCAACAGGAAGCACGTCCCATGAAAAAGCAGCGCGCGATTCCAGACTTCTCACGGGCCAAGCCGGCTCCCGGGGCGAAGTCCACCCTCCCAGGGTCGAAGGCCCATCAACCCGATCCGCGTCAGCCCGCCAAGGCGCCGACGAAATCCAAGAACGGCGGCCGACGCGGCACCTAGTTGGTCCATCATACGGCGGGTTGCCATCCAGCAGTTCGTACAGCATCGACACGAGACTGTACAGATCCGCCCGCGCATCGGCGGGGACTTCATCAAACATTTGTTCGGGCGCCATGTACAACGGCGTGCCCATGACCTCGCCCTCAAGATCCTGAATGGTGTTGGCGTCATGGGCGCGATCGCCACGCGCCGCCATGCCGATCTCCCGCAGGAACCGCTCGGCACCCAGCGATTCGGCCACCTCGGGGCGAAGGATCTTGACCGCCACGGGGCGATCGTGCTTGAGGTCCTGTGCCAGAAATACAAGCGCTGCGCCACCCCGGCCCACCTCGCGCACAAGCGAATACCGCTTGCCGAGCGCGCGGCGAAGGGCAGATTCGGTCGAGTGCAGGTGGTAGTCATCCACGAGTGAGGTAATCGGAGGCGTCGCGTGCGCGGGACAGCGTTCAGCGAACGGATCGTCGCAACGTTCGGAAATCAAGCGGCGGCGCAGTGGCTCAGCCAGGGTCACGCAGCGCATGCGCATGTCCGTGGTCTGCGCCGTCGCCTTCCAGCTCGCCTGATCACGCGACGTGACTTATTTGAAGTTGATCGAGCAAGCCCGAGCATGGCCGACAACGAGCACGTTGCACAGAACTCGCTATACTCCATCGTATCGTGCGTGTCGCGCGTACTCGCGCAACGCGACGTGCGCACGTTTCCCTCAAGAGCAGGAGCATCTTATGAAACTCCATCGCATCGCATCGTCCGTTGGTGTGGCCATCGCCTTCGCACTTTCGGTTGCCGCGTGCGGCCCAAAGGACGCCGATATCAAGGCCGCCGCGGATCTGGCGCTGTCTGGTGTGCAGGGTGTCACGGTGCAGGTTGAGAAGGGTGTCGCCACGCTCTCCGGTGAGTTCGCCGACGAGGCCGCGAAGACGGCTGCCGAAGCGTCGCTGAAGGCCGTGAAAGGCGTGAAGTCGGTCGTCGACAACGCCACCGTCGCCCCGCCACCACCACCGGTCGTGATTTCGCCCGATGACGCGCTGCGGACCGGTGTGACAGCAGCACTGAAGGACTTTGCGTCCGTTACGGCCGACATCACGGATGGCGTCGTGACGCTCAACGGTGAAATCAAGAAGGCCGACCTGCCGAAGTTGATGCAAGCGCTCAGCGCTCTGCAACCGAAGAAGATCGACAACAAGGCGAAGGTCATCAAGTAACGCACTGTCCGACTCACATCAAACCAGCTGACCATGTCAACACTTGAAGAGAAGTACGCCGAGCTCGTCTCGGCCGCCAACATCCACGGTGCTACGAACGTCGCCGTGCGCGCGCAGGACAACATTCTCTACATCGACGCCGACGTCCCGACGGGCGAAGTCAAGGACACGCTCTGGGCAGCCTACGACAAGATCGATCCGGACTTCCGCAGCGGTGACCTCGTGCTGAATCTCACGGTGTCACCCGCCGCGCCATCGACGCAGCTCAAGGTCACGACCGAGAGCTCCAACCTCAATATCCGCAAGGGACCCGGTACCGACCAACCGATTCTCGGGAAAGCCGCGCATCACTCGGAAGTCACGTTGCTCAGCAAATACAACGGGGAGTGGGCGCTCATTCGCAATGATGGCGGCGTCGAGGGCTATTGCTCACTCAAGTACCTCACACCGATCTGAGCATAAGGCGCGTCTCCATCGCGCGAGATTCGATTCGGTGATTGTCGCCTGGACCTGCTGCGCGTTGGCCATCAGCCGTCGCTGCATGTAGTACTCGTATGCGCCAAAGACGAGCGTCACCAGACCGATCGTTGCAAATACTGCAATCACGGTCACTTGCATGAGGCGTCACTCCCGATGGTGCGCCGTGCAAATGGCCGTGATGACTCGTGTGGCGCTCCGTCCACGACCGCCGTGGGTGGTCACGCGGTGGTGAGTATGCCGGCGCCAGGTAGAACCACAAGACCGAGGCCCGCGCGGCGACCGTCGAGTACACGGGTGTTTTACCACCATAAACGCCCGCACGGCGTTTCCAGCAGGGGCCTCGGGCCAAGCAGCCCAAGGACCAGCGCTACGCTGGCACAGGCTGTTCGGCGCCCGGAACGGCGGACCAATGGCACGCGAGCAGTCTGCATTCGCACCGCCCCGCGTCAACTCAAACCGTTCGCGGACGTTTGGGCGACAGCGGACGCACTTCAAGGCGATGCACCAACATGTGCGGTGGTGTGCTCACGGCGAACGCCACGGCCGAAGCCACGTCGTCCGGTTCCAGCATCCACGTCCGATCGATGCCCGGCGGAAAAAGATCTGTATCCACCGACCCGGGCATAATCACCGACACACCCACCCCGGCATCGCGCACTTCCAGCATCAACGACTCGGCGAATCCCATCACGAAGTGCTTGGTACCGCTGTAGCAAGTGCCGCCGGCAAATGTGTTGCGCCCGGCAATGCTGCCAATGGTGCAGACATGTCCGCGACCGCGCTTCACCATGCCCGGAAGCACGGCCCGAGTCACGTGGTATAGCGCATTGATGTTGACATCAACCATGCGATGCCACTCTTCGGCCGTCATCTCGAGAAATGGTCTCATGACGGCAACGCCAGCATTGTTGACCAGCAAGTCA
>Ga0209490_10002472_pt1 | contig 17510 bp, 10 predicted proteins | sample MAT06_FD_187209 | JGI IMG/M metagenome (GOLD analysis project Ga0209490, IMG submission 187209) | Freshwater microbial communities from Lake Fryxell liftoff mats and glacier meltwater in Antarctica - MAT-06 (SPAdes) (version 2) | ecosystem: Environmental > Aquatic > Freshwater > Ice > Liftoff...
GGTGACGCGGTGAGTCGCAATCACACCAACCACTTGGTCATCGCTGGCATCCCCGTCACGGACCCGGATCCTGCCACCATGGCGACCGGTTACGAGCAGGGTGACTTCGACGGCTACGCGGTGCAAGCCACCGTGACCGACGGCGTGCTCACCATCGCGCCCGGCGCGGGCGCCTTTGATCCGACCCTGTGCTTCATCGAAATCGGCCCCGAAGGGACGACGATCACGCCCGACGTCGAAACACGTTTGGCGGAACTCGTTGAATCGATGACGACCGCGACCTACGCGCCGCAGGCGCCGAGTCTGGCGAAGCGGCAGTATGTCTTCGGGTCCTATGTCGATGAATTACTTTCTTACACCGTGGGCTCGTCCAGATACTTCGTACACAGCAATCATTTATATTCGCCGAGCGCCGTAACCAATGCCGCTGGCCAAGTCCAAGAGCGCTATCGGTATGATGCGTATGGAAAACAAACCATTACGACCGCTACCGGCACCACGCGGAATCAGAGTGCGGTTGGCTTTAGTCGCGGATTCACCGGCTACATTCTCGATGACGAGACGGGGCTGTATTATGCGTGGGCAAGAATGTACTCGGCGGGGTTGGGAATATTTGTGGGGCGGGATCCTGGCTTGGTTGCTATCCCAAGTAAAAATGGAGTAAATCTGCTCGCGACGTTATTAGGTAAAATAACTCAAGAATCTACGCAGTCTGTTCTTGTTGGCCTTCCGTATGCCAGAAATGGTTATCGGGACGGAGCAAATATCTATCGGGCTTACTTTTCACCAATTGGCTTAGACCAGTCAGGGCTATGTAAGAAAGACTGTGGAATTTCTATCGTTATTGCAAACTTTGGCTGGGGTCACGCCATGATTGATGCGGGGCCATGGACAGCTGGATTTGGGCCTGCGGATGGCGTTAAATTTTGGGGTTCAGTTCTTGGTAGCGAAAGTGGGTCGGTTCAGTACGGAAATGACGCAAAGCTTGGTCAAAGTAATTGGGGATCTCCATTTGATCCAGGCCAGAGGCAATGGGAAACTTGGTGGGGACTCTGTGATAATTGCGGACTCACTTGCGATGATCTGAAGAAGAAATTGGCGACAGTGGTTGCCGCTTCAGCGGTGTCCCCCCCAACATATCGAGCAAGTACTCGAGTGCATTGTCGTACGTGGGCCTGGGAGATGCTAAAATCTGCGGGATTTTGTTTATGCAAATCCATAGAATACAATAAAAATGGGGATCATTTTGTGTTGGGATACTGGCCGCCAGGAGCACCGCTTTCGGGAGTTCCTTGGCCTGACGGGCTTGATCCGCATACGCCTATGCCAGCGCAGCCATAGTGATATCTACAATGAACACTCGAGCTGTAGAAATATGGTGGGGAGTGACCCTCCTACTCGCCGTCATTTTCCCAATTTTTGGGTGGAGAGGCGGTGCACAGGTGTACACCGCATATTCGATGGCGACTTTCGCTGGGCTAAATATGGCTTGGAGTTTAGTTCTCATGTTTAGGCAGGACAGAACGTCAGCACAGAGGATCTTAGCTTTGATGGTGAGTATAGTTATAATTTATTTTTCAGTCATGGGAATCGGGTTAGCCAGGACCTTTTATCCAATTTAGAGGGAGGAATATTTAGCCTGCGGCAGGATAAATGGGACAGGGTGCGCCGGTAAAAGTCGCGTATGGTGCGAATATTATCGGCGCGGACCTGCGCCATTATTTCAGAGATAAAGCGGCGTAATATCTTGATGGTTGCCCTCGGAAAATGACCGCGAGAATGCGGAAGTGCCTCAGAACACGGGAAAACTCCGCTGTTATCGCGCGGTTATCCGCCATCTGACCAGCGGGTCGATGCTGCGGTCCGTGCTGTTGGCGTCGCCGTTACGCGGAGCGTCGAAAAGACGTCAGCAGACCGTGCAGCGATTGATCGCAGACGATCTCGCCAGTGCCGATGTGCCAAGGCCCGACAGTGACGTTACCGATACCCTGATGGGGGCGTTCGGTGTTGTAGTGCCGAATATATTCAACGGCCGTATATATTATTTATTTTCAGGCCGCGATTCCCTTGCACGCTGAAGAGGATTGCAAGCTTGCGCGGAGCTCACGGCGTTTCGTCTGATATCCATCGGCTCAAGTCCTCTACCTCCCTCATCCTTGCCTTCCCCCACCAGCGGCCATAGCACCCCCGCATGTTCACCGTCGTCGGTTCCATCAACGCAGATCTCTATGTTCGCTTAGCGCGTATCCCGGTGCCGGGCGAGACCCTGCCTGGGCGCGATGCGGCGATGCGGCCGGGTGGAAAGGGGGCGAATCAGGCAACGGCGGCGGCGCGGCTGGGGGTGCCGGTGCGGTTTGTGGGGCAGGTGGGCGATGATGCGTATGCGCCCGTGCTGCGGGCGGAATTGCGTGCGAATGGAGTGGACGATTCCTTATTGCTGAATGTTTCCGGACCGTCGGGGCAGGCGATGATTATGCTCCAGGATGACGGGGAAAATGCGATTATTCTCAGCGGGGGTGCGAATCAGCAGTGGGCTGGGGGACTGCCCGTGGCTGCGGCGGCCAGTATTGCGGCGAGCCAGGTCCTGTTATTGCAACGTGAGATTCCAGAGGCGATCAATCAGCAGGCGGCGGCAGCGGCCCAGGCGGCGGGGGTGCCGGTGGTGCTGGATGCCGGCGGGGCGGATACGCCGTTGGATCCGGCTTGGCTGGCGCAGGTGGCGGTGCTTAGTCCGAATGAAACGGAATTGGCGCGGTTGACGGGGCTCGACACCAGCACCGATGCGGCGGTGCAGCGGGCGACGCGGGCTTTGCTGGCGCAGGGCGTGGGCGCGGTGTTGGTGAAACTTGGATCTCGCGGCAGCGTGCTGTTAGCCACAGAGGCGGCGCCGATTTCGTTTGGAGTTTTTGCGGCGGACGTGGTCGATACCACCGGAGCGGGCGATTGTTTTACCGCAGCGTATGCGGTGGCGTTGGCCGAAGGGCGACCTGCGTTCGAGCGTTTGCGTTTTGCCGCAGCGGCGGCGGCCTTGTGCATCGGCAAGCTCGGGGCGATGCCAGCGATGCCGGAGCGCGCGGCGGTCGAAGCCCTGTTAGGCTATGACCGTCGGCCGGGAATGAGCAAAGAAGGGACTTTGGCCTGAGTCAGACTCCAGCCGGTCGCGGTCGCGGTCAGGGTGCTCATGCGCCCGCAGGCCAAGGTCAGTGGATCCGGTTCATGGCCAAAGGGCAGCCCGACCACGGTGGGCACGCCCATGCGTTGTCCCCAGTGCGTGGCGAGGGCGACCAGATCTGGGCCGCCGTAATTCGTCGGTTCGGTGGCCGGAAAGCGTCCGAAGACCAATCCGGTTACGCCTTTGAGCAACCCGCTGCGCCAGCATTGCTCAAGATTGCGATCGACGCGATACACGCGCTCGTCGATGTCCTCGATGGCTAGGATGGCCTCGCGTAGATTGGGTTGTTCCGAAGATCCACACAGCCCGGCGAGCACGCTGAGGCAACCGGCGAAAAGTCTCCCCGTGGCCTCGCCGGGGTTGGCAACGAGGACCGTCGGGTCACTGGCCGAGTCGGACCTTTGCGCCTCTCCTCTCGCTAAGGCGACGGTGGTCGCCAGGGCGCGTTCACCGCTGCCAGCGGCAGGCATATACCCATACAAGCTCTCGCCCCAGGCCCGATTCCACCACGCCGCATGCAGCACGGTCAGGTCGCTGTAGCCAATCAACAGGGGGGCAACGCTGGACTTGGGAAGGTCAGAAAGCAGATGCACACAGCCGTGCCCACCTCGGGCGGCCAGCAAAACCCGATGCTGCCACAGGGCTTGCAGCTCTGCGACACGCTCGACGGACGGGCGCCAGGTGCTTGGTGGACTCAGGTTGCCCAAAGTCTGGGCTTCGACCCACCCCAGGCCCAGCGCAGTGGCCAACTGCGCCGCTCGTTGTCGAACCTGGGCCACCTGGGCGGTATCGGTCAGGGCAAAGGCAGGGCACCAACAGGCGAGGGAGGTCATGCGTATCCGACCGGCATGGGCGCCGGGAGGGCCCCGTCAATGCTGGAACCACCGTGTGGCTAACCCCCCGCACGTTCGTTGACAGTGTTTCCCACTCTACTTACGTTGCACAACTAATGGGTTTCGCAGGCAACTTAAGGACGCTGTCCTTGGCAGAGGTCGTGCAGACCCTCAATCGGATCAAGGCCGAGGGGGTCTTGCGCATCGCTTCGCAGCAAGGCACGCGCGATATCGTCTTCGCGACCGGTGAAATTGTCGGCGTCACCAATCGTGATGGCGGCGAGCATCGTTTGATTTTGCGCCGTCTGGCTCTGATGGGCTTGGTGCGCATGCCAGAAGCAGATGAGCTCCAACAAGCGGAAAGCACGGTCAGTACGCTCATTGAATTGGGTACGGTAACTCAAGATCAGGTTCTGGATCTGATCCACGAGCAGGCCCTGGAGACGCTGTACGATCTCAATACCTGGACCAGCGCCGATTTCCTGTTTCACGAGACGACCGAAACGGATGAATTCGAACAGATGGTGGCTCGCCACCGCCAAAATGGCTTGTCGATCAATGTCAATTCTGTGCTGATGGAAGCAGCTCGGCGCCACGATGAATGGCAGCTGATCCGTGGCGTATTTCGTGATCATGATGTTCCGCGCTTGGTTGCCGGGCACGAAGAAGACACCGGCAAGCATCGCGCGGGATTCCCAGGTAATCTTCTGGTTCCAGTGATCGACGGCACCCATTCCATTGAAGAAATCATTGATGACACCGGCCTGACTCGGTTCTCGGTGTTTTCCACTTTGGCGCATCTGCAAAAAGAAGGTGCGCTGCAGCTGGTCGCGCCCGACGAATTACACGACGAAGCTGAACGTCTCGCCCTGGATGGGCAACAAGCTGACGCGGCGCGGGTGTTTCGCCATATTCTCGCGGCACGACCAGAGGATAGCGCCGCGGTGACCGCCTTGGCGAGTTGTCTTGCCGATCTCGGCGACATGCGTGAAGCGGCGGATTGCCATGCGCAGCTCGCCCTGTCGCATCTGACCCGCGATCGCGTCGATGATGCGTTGGAAGACGCGACCCGCGCGGTGGAACTGGAAGAGCATGATCCGGGCCATCGTGGCATCCTGGTGCGCTGCTTAGTGCAACTCGATCGCCTCGATGAGGCCGCTGATCAACTGACCATTCAGGCCCAGCAATTCGAACAGAATGGCCTAATGGAAGAGGCTCGCGATACGTGGCGCAAGGTCTTGGATTTGCGCCCGGGCGACGACAGCACTCGCCACAATCTTGCCGCGATCCAGGTTAAGCAGAGTACCAATTCTGGCGACGTGGTGGTTTGCCTGGAATGTGGTACGGTCAATCCCCGCGAACGCGATGACTGCGCCAAATGCAAAGCCAAGCTGCGCCTGGGCTGCATGGTCTGCGGCAAGGGCGTCTCGATCGCGGACCGCATCTGCATTTTTTGCGGCGCTAATCCACACCTCCCCGCTGATCAGCAGGGGCCCCGCCGCGCCGGTCCGAGCACCGAACGCATCGAAGCCTCGGCGAAGCCGGGAACCGAGGCCAAACAAAAGGGCACCGAATATTGGCGTGCCGAATTGCACCAGATTTTGGTCGCGGCCCGGGAATTGGAGGAGGCTGGAAAGTTAGCAGAGGCCCTTGATCAGTGGCGTGAATTGTCACGCCTCCAGCAGGGCAATAACGATCTGGTCAAGCATATCCGCGATCTCGAAGGGGTGCTCCACGATCGCTTCGTTGAACGGGGAATTGCCCGCGGGCATGAATTACGGCGAGGTCGCCATTATTGGCGGGCTTTGCGCTCCTATGGCGCGTCGTTACGCGGCATGGGTGAAGACGACATTCGTGGCGCGCGGTTACGTGAAATCATCGCGGCAACCCGGCGTAGCCATCATCGCATTCTGACCATCTATTCCCTGGCCGTGTTGGTGATCATCGCCACCGGCATTCTGGCGATAAAGCCGTACTACGATGTCGCCAATGCCCGGAAATTGGCGAACAAGGTTGAGAATCGTCTGGCCGCCCTCGCGGACGCGGAAGCCATCCGTGCCTGTCTCAACGATCTCGACCGCCTGCGGAGCCTCGCCGAGGGCGTGCGCGGTGGGCATCGCATTCGCGCTGATGAGTCACTCAACTCGGCGGAATCATCCATCCGCGCCGCTCGGGTCGCCTTTCTCGAAGTCGCCTTCACCGACGCTCGCCATCGCCTCGAGGCGCATGATGCGGACGGGGCCGCCAGCCGTCTGAGCGGCCTGGAAGATCTCTATGATGACGGCTACCGAGACCGCGCGACGGACGTACACGTGGCCGTTGTCGCCCTGCGCAAGGAACAGGACGGCGCCGCCGCGCACATCGCAGCGGCTCCGGCACGGCTCGCGGCGGCCAAGGATTTAGAAAAAGCGAAACGTCTCGGGGAAGCCCTTCAGGAATATCGCACCATCGCTGGCCTGGGCGCCGAAGGCACCAGCACCGAGGCGGAAACATTGGCCAAGCGTCTGGGTGCCGATGAACGCGTTTACAGCGACCGGGTGCGCGCGGCTGCTGCTTTAGCGGCCGAAGACTTTGAACAAGCGCAGGCGGCGGTGCTCAAGCTCCGGCAAGATGCGACCTTTTGGGGTCAGGGCGAGGCCCTGGCCAAAGTCGAAAAGGAACTGGAAACCTATCGCACGGCTGCAACTACTGCGTGGCAGGCGGTCGCGCAGGGGGCTGATGCCGCTGCTCTGGAGCACTTCCTTGCCAGCCACGGTGCTGCTCCGGAAGGCGCCCTGGCGCGCGCGCGCCTGGGGCAAATGCGGGCGAACGAACGCCAACGCGATGCTAGTCTGGAACGATATCGCAAAGCGGTCAGCGACCGAGAATATGACATCGCCTGGCAACTGGCGACGACCTTGCATCAGCAATTTCCGGGACAATTACCAGCCGGAGCCGCGCCCTTCCCGTTGCAGATCAGCACCACACCCGCTGGGGCTCAGGTCATTCGCGGTGAAAAGGTAGTGGGCACCACACCGCATGTGATCGCCTATGAGCCCAGTCAGGCCAAGGCGCCGATTATTCTGCGCGCCGCAGGTTTTGAGGACTTGGTCGTGACCCCGGCTGACGTCGATGGCTGGCGCTGGAGCGGGAACCTGACCCGGGCTGTCCTGTGGCGGTCGACCATCGGCATGCCGGCGCGCGGCCTCGGTGCGGGTGCCGACGGTGCCGTGGTCGTGGTGGGCGCCGATCAGGTCCAAGCGGTGAAAATCGCGGATGGGGCGCGGCTGTGGAAAGTTTCACTGGGAGAAATGGATCCCAACGTCCCCCGCCAAGCCTCGGTAATGCCCCCGGTGCGCTTGCGCGATGGGACGGTGGTGGTGTCGGGACTCGGCACGGCGGTGCTGGTGATCGGCCCGGATGGTACCGTTCAGGCGCGTCATCCCATCGCTGGCACGTTGCGCGCATTGCCGCATCTCTTCACCAATGATCTGCTCGGTGGCGATCAGCGCTTGGCGTTGATCGGCGAATCGCTGTGGACCGGCCCAGTCACCGGCAAGCTCACCCAAGTCCGCCTTCTTCAGCCGACTCTGAGCGGCACGGTTATCGTCCGCGGTGATCTCGATCGGATCGTGGTGGTTGCCGATTTGCAAGGCACCTTGATTGCCGTCGAAGAGAGCTCCGCCAAAGAGGTCTGGCGCAGCGATATCGGGGGGGCCGAAGTTGGCCCATTCATTCCGGTCGGCTCAGAGCGCGTGGCATTTCTTCTTGATGGAAGCCGCTTGGTCTGCTGGCGGATTACCGCGCAACGGGGCCAGGAATTATGGAGCCGCAGCCTGGGCGGGCAGCCGGTCGGCCAACCCGCGGCAAGCGGTGATCTCATCCTGATGCCGGTAGGCAGTAATCTGCTGGTTCAGTCCGCAACTGGCGCCGAACAGCCCAATATCGAACTGCCCTCGCTCGCCACCACTGGCGTAAGTACGGTGACTGGCTCCGCTCCTGGTTCCGCGACCGCAGCAGTCGGCTGTCATGCCCATCTCGTCATTTTAAACGCCGGCACCATCGCCTGGTCCACCCCCGTCCCTTCTCCGGTCAGCACCGTCGGCATTGTCGGCAATGTGGTGTTCGCCGCGCTTGAGAACGGCACCCTGCTGGCCTATCAGCTCTGAGGTATATTATGTTGAATCAAGCTCTGGTCACCGAACTCCAAGCCATTGGCGCCGAACAGCGCAATGGCTCCCTAGTCATTTCGCTCGGTTCCCGCCGAGTGCGCTTCGGCTTTGAGCACGGCGAACTAGTACTCCTGGATCTGGGCGAAGAAAAAGAAGTGGCGATGGCGCGCAAGCTGCTCGACTACCACAAAATCGGGCCTGAGATCCATCGCCATGCCGTTAACACTGCGCGTGCGACGGGGGTATCGATCATCGACACCCTGCGTCGACAGCAGTTGGTGGCCGAAAATGAAATTGATCTCGTCGCCCAGTCCATGGTCGAAGATCTGCTCGCCCTGGTTTTCAGTCTCACCCATGCCGACCTTACGTTCACAGATGAAGGCGCTGGCACCTATAATCTTGATCGTCAGGCCGTGCGCCTGCGCATCGATGTCGAGAGCCTGCTCGCGGGCGTCCAGGCCCGCCTTGATGAAGAAGATGCGATCGTTGCCGCCGTGGGTGGATTCAGTGCGGTCTTTGCGACCACCGACGCGGCTCCCAATGAAGATCTGGATGAATTCGAGCTGCATCTGATGAACCTCATCGACGGTAAGAAGTCGATCGAGAATTTGGCGGTCTCCTTCCGCGACAGTGATATCAACATGGCCCGTTCTCTTGCCGTCCTGCTGCGCAAAGGCGCGGTGGTGCGCGTAAGTACAACCAGTGAACGGCGCGCTGCCGGCAGCTCAGTCAACCGTGGCGGCAGCGACCCATCGGGCACGCATCGGGTCAATTCGCCCAGCACTTTGACGGCTCCAGCGGCAGAAGCCGGTGTCGCCCCGGCTTCTGCCGCCGAGCCTTTCCAAGTCTATCGTCCGACCACCAAGACGAGTGGTAATCTTGGGGCGCGGGTCGCTCTGGGCGCGGTTTTCATCGTCGTTGTCACCATTGGTTGGGTGGTGGTGAAATACGGTCAGGCTAAAGCCAGAGTCGACAGTCAAATCGCTGCCGTCGAAAGCAATATCATCGGCCGCAAATGGGATGAGGCCCGCATCGGTATTGACGCTACAACCAAAGAATATGGCGGCGATCTGGCGATCAAACGCCGTATTGACGATTTGCAGGTGCGTCTGAACGCGGCCATCGAAAATGATGCGAAAGCAGTGGCCGATGCGATCGCGAAGCGGGATCTGACGAGTGCCGAAAGAACCTTGTCGATGATGCCTCCCAATGATGCGCGCACCATCACTATGGGCCAGCAGCTGGCAGTGGCGAAGCAGGCGTTCGGTGAAGATAGGGAGCGGCTCGACCGCGTAGTTCGCGATCACTTGGAGGCCGGCCATCCGGATAAGGCCTTTGCCATCGCTGAGGCCGAAGGTGAGGCCATGCAACGAGCCTTGCTGGAGAGCATTGATCGCTGGCGCCTGACCACCATTGAGCAGGCGGGATTAGCCAATCAGCCGATGGGCCGTCGCCAGCAGTTGATTAATACCGTCCTCCAGGCGAAGCCATCCGACGCCCAGATGACCCGCATCAAGACGCTCCAGGAAGAATTGCTGCGCTTCCAATCGCGGCGCGAGGAACAACTGGCGCAGGTGCAGACCATGATCAACAACGGGGATTGGGTGGAAGCCTTAGGGGTTTTCGAATCCCAACGCCTGCTCGACCAGATTCCCGGCAGCAAGATCGACGGCGAGGCCCGCGCGACCCAGGCCCGCATCGGCGCGGTCAAAGCCCAGCTGGAAGGCTTGGTGCCCCTGGTGCGCGCTGGCGTCACCGACGCGGTGGATCTCAAATCCCTGGCCCGCAATGCCGAGGCCCTGCAAAAGGCGCTGACCGATTTCCCCCGGGCCAGCAACCGCGCCGAATTGGTCAAACTCGCGGATTTGTTAGCCGCCTTGCAACCCGTGTTGGGCGCGCAATCCACCGAGGACGAAATGACCGGCCTGCAAAAATTGGCCGCGAGCACCGATGACACCGCGATCGCCAAAGCAATCACCGCCCGCATCGCTACTTTGCGCCGAGCCCAGGACGAAGCCGCGGCGGCGCTGGAACGCGCCCGGCAAATGATCCGGGACGGCCAGTGGGATGAGGGTCTGACCGCCATGGAGCGCATCGGCAGTGCGACGGATTGGAGTCGGACCTCGGCCGGGCGCCAGGTCGCGGAAGTCATCGCGCAGACCAAGCTGGATCGCGAAAAACATCAGGCATTAGAAGAAAAATTCCGCGCCGCCCTGACCGCAGGCGACATCAATACGGCGTTCAGCCTAGCGCGTGAACTCGGTCGACCCTACCTGCCCGTGCTGGTCGAAAGCACCCCGATGGGTGCGGCGATCCTGCGCGATGGCAAATCCATCGGTAGCACGCCCCTGATCCTGGAAATCAGTGCCGCCGAACGGGTGGATATCGAATTGGTCATTCAGCTCGACGGGTACACCCCCGCCACGCTCAAAGGTGCGGAGGCGGTCGGTGGCTGGCGGCTCGCTGTAGATTTGGAACGCAAGCCGGCCGCCAGCGTGGCCATCGGCGAATTGATCACCAGCCAACCGGGCAGCGATGGGCAGGCTTTATGGTTGGCCAACAGCCGCATGGTGGCGCGAATCGCCAGCGATGGTTCGCTGACCACGGTCGGCTATGGCAGCAAGGCAGGCGCAACCGGACCCGCCAGAGAAGAAAATGCCGCGCTGGACAAACCAGTCTATGCGGCCCCCGCCCAGATCGACGGGGCCATGCTGCTGTCTACGCGTGATGGTTTTGTCCTGCGCATCGAAGCGGGCAGTCGTAGTAGTCGTCTGGCGGTCAACGAGGCGTCGGATTTCGCCCCTGCGGTCTACCGCAGTCAGGTTATTCTCGATCGCCAATTCTTGATTCTGGCGGGCACAGATGGAAGCTTGGTCGCCAGCGATCCCAACGATCGCCAAGCCGGTTGGCGCACCCCCGTCGGCGCGGCATTCATCAGCACACCGGTGATTCAGGGCGATCTGGTCCTGGCGGCGCGGCGCGATGGTACCCTGATCGCCTGCCAGATTGATCGGGGCGAGATCTTCGCCCAGGTATCGGTGGGACCAGAGATTCTCGCGGTGTGGCCGCATGAAGGCGGGCTGCGCGGTCTGACCCGTACTCGCCAATTCACCTGGATGGGCAGAGGCGAACCAACGCTGGTCGTCTTACCGCGTGAAATCGTCGGCGGCAATCAGGGTGTCTTGGTCACCAAAGACCGTCAGGTCCTGATTGATCGCAACAATGAATGGCAATTGCTGGGCAGCATGAGCGGACGCCTCAGCGGGGTGCCCGTGCGTTGGGGCGATCGCGCAGTCATTCCAGAGGGGGGCACCTTGGAAGTGCTCGGTATCGGTGGGTTCCGACTTTCCACCGCAGCGGCCTATCTGAATCCAGTGGTGGTCGGTGATCGTCTGGCGGTGGCTACCGCCGACGGCCAGATCCTGTTCTACGATCCGCGCTGATGTTGCCGCGGACGGAGGGCATCGATCACCGGATGCTGAGGCTGCTGTGCTGGCTTGTGATCGGAACGATCATTCTGCTGATGCTGCGCTCCGCCTATCTGACTCCCGCAATAGACGGTCGGGTGCAGCACCAGCCCCCTGGCACGGATATCCAACTGCGCATCGCCTTGGGACTGTATCGCCTGGGGTCTGCAGAGCCCGAGGCATTGAAGCAGGCGCAAGAGGCGGTGGGGAAACCGGCCGCCGACCATCCTTTGGCGCTCAGTCAGGCGCTGGTTGCAGAGGTCATTCTCGGTGCCGATGCCGCCCGCGAATATTTGCCGACGGATCCTGCGTTGACAGAGGTCACTTCCTGGATCGAGCAGCGCTGGGATGACCCCGTGCAGGTTCCCGCTCCCGCGGCGCCGCCGGAACTGGCGCAACACGCCGGTCGCTTCGCTCGTTTGTTGGGGCCCCCAGACGTGCGCCAGCGCCTGCTGGATGGCTCCGCCGCCTTTATGGCGGCGATTTCCCTCCTGGCCGTGGGTGGGCTGTTGGCGCTGGCGATCGGGGTGGGCCTGATGGTCGTGGCGCTGCGTCGCCTGGCCAGCGGGCGGATCTGCGCCGTGCCGATCACGAGCCCGCATCCGTCTGCGTATCTGGTTGGGTTCACGCTCTACCTGATCCTCTATCTCGCTTATGCCGGCACCGTGCCGCAGCTGCTGCCGAAAGGTATGCGCATCTACGCGATCTGGGGTTTCTTGCCCTTTCTTGTGGTGCCACTGTGGTACCTGCGTCGTCAGGGGCTGGGTTCGGTGGCGGCATCGCTCGGTTGGCAGCGCGGGCGCGGCTGGCTGCGGGAAATGGGCAGTGGAATGCTCGGCTATCTGGCCGGCTTACCCATCGTTGTGCTTGGCGTGTTGGCCACCGCGTGGTTGGCGCAATTTATGCATTCCTCGCATCCGGTCGCGGAGATGATCAACGCGGATACCCCGTTGTCCGTGTATATCGGTTTGTTTGCCCTGGCTGCCGGTTTTGCGCCAGTGGTCGAAGAATTGTTTTTTCGCGGCTTTCTGGTTGCGCACCTGTTGCCACGCTGGGGCATGCCGGTGACCCTACTCGCCACGGGCGTGGTGTTTGCCGCGGTGCATCCGCAGGGCTTGGCAGGTATCCCCGCTCTTGCTGCCATCGGAATCGTCTTCGCGGCGATCCGTTGCTGGCGCGGATCATTGATCGCATCCGCCATCGCGCATGCCCTGCACAACGGCGCCCTGCTGTTGTTGATGCTGCTGCTGACCTGAGGCCCGAAGCGAGCACGGACCAGCCCAAGCGCAGCCCCCTTAAGATCACATTTTGTCAAGATCTACGGCCAGAATGTCTGACCATATCCCGATCATCAGTCCTTAGGCTATCACAATCACGCCGCCCAACCCCGGCGTCTCGGAGTCTTCCCATGATCAAGGTGGCCATGATCGGCGCAGGCAGCGTCGTGTTCTCGCGCAATCTGACCGGTGACATCCTCGGTATTCCCGAGTTCAAGGATTGCACCATCACCTATATGGATGTCGACAAGGAGCGTCTGGAAGTCGCCGGCAAACTCTGTCGCAAAGTCGCTGATGCTCTGGGCGCCAAGCCCAAAATCGAAACCACCATGAATCGGCGCCAAGCCCTCAAGGGTGCCGACTTTGTCATCAATATGGTCCAAATTGGTGGTTTCAATTCGACGCTGGTCGATTTCGAGATCCCGCGCCAGTACGGCTTGAATTTTACCATCGCCGACACCACCGGGCCGGGCGGACTGTTCCGCGCCCTGCGCACGTACCCGATGCTGCACAGCATGTGCCAGGACATGATGGAACTCTGTCCCAATGCTTATCTGCTGAATTATTCCAACCCGATGTCGATGAACATGCAGACGGTGTTCCGCACCAGCAGCATCCGCGCCGTCGGATTGTGCCATTCCGTCCAGGGCACCTTCAATCAGCTCATGCGGTATCTGGGTGAGGATCCGGACAAGGTCACCTTCGAATGCGCCGGCATCAACCATATGGCGTTTTATACCCGCATCGAAAAGGACGGCGTTGATCTGTATCCGCGCCTATTCAAGGCGATGGAGGATCCCGCGATCTGGAATTCGAACAAAGTGCGCTTCGAAGTGATGAAACGGCTGGGCCATTTCATCACCGAATCGAGCGAACATAACGCTGAATACTGTCCCTGGTTCATCCCGCACGGACCGGAATACGTCAGTCGTTTCGCCGTGCCTATTGATGAATATCTGCGTCGCTGTGACGGCATCGTCGACGAGTTCGAGCGCCTCAAGGGTTTTGCGCGTTCGAAAGAGACCATGAAAGACGTCTGCCAGAGCCACGAATATTGTTCGATCATCCTGCGCTCGATCGTCACTGGGGTGCCCTCGGTGATCTACGGCAACCTGCCCAATGGCGGCACCATCAGCAATCTGCCGCGCACCGCCATCGTCGAGGCCCCGACCCTGGTCGACCGCACCGGCCTGCATCATGCCCAGGTCGGCGAATTGCCGCCGCAGCTAGTCGCATACATGAATCCGCACGTCACTCAGCACGAATTATTCATCCGCGCCGCCACCGAAGGCCGCCGCGATCACGTGTATCAAGCCTGTCTGTTCGATCCGCTCACCGCCGCGACGATGCCGCCGGATAAGATCGTCGAGATGTGCGACGCAATGATCGCCGGTCATGGCGACGCGCTGCCACCGCTGAAAAAGACAGTCAATGTGCCGACTTCGGGTAAACGCTTCAAGGCGGTCAATGCCAGCAAGCTGCGCGAATCCTGGGACGCAGCCCAACGCGCTTCCGAAAAGAACTACGTCCACGACTGGCAGGTCCTGGGCCCATTCCCAGCCGCCAAGGGCAAGGCCAGCGTTGATCTGAGCACGCCCGTCGAAAAGGAATTGCTCGCGGCCAAGGCGGGTGCGATCAATCTAGAAGCTCACTACGCAGTAGGCGCAGCCGCAGCCGGCGGGTCCAGAGGTGGGGCCAAAGCAACGCGCTGGCAGGCCGTGACCGCCGGCAAACGTGGATTCGTTGATCTGGCCAAGCAGTTCAACGGGCTTGAACACGCCAACGCCTACGCCTATGCCGAAGTCGATTCCGTGCATGCCCGTGACGCGGTGCTGTCTTTCGGCAGCGATGACGGCATCCGCATCTGGCTCAATGGCAAAGAAGTGTTCAAGAACGATGCTGCCCGCGGCTACACACCCGACAGCGACGCGGTCGACGTCAAACTGTCCGAAGGCACCAATCGCCTGCTGCTGAAAATTAGTCAGCACGTCGGCGGCTGGGGTTTCGGCCTGGGTGTCAGCGAGCCGAACTTCTGACCATCGACACATTCAGGCTTGATACGCAACCCGCCGGAAGCTCTCGTTTCCGGCGGGTTCATTGAGTAATCTGACGTCATGGGCATCAACCGCCATAACGGCCCCATGCGCATGATCGCAGCGGCGACGCCAAATTTCGACCTGTCCAAACAACCTTAAACCGGTGTCCACTTTTGTGGGAGAAGATCAGCGCGGACTTTACGATGCGGAGCATTGCCATGATTCATTGCTGATTCATCGCTGATTCATAGCGCACATAAGGAGTGTCGCCGACTATTGAAATAAAATATATTCAGCGGCTAAACGCAATCGGATCATGACTGATAATATGCATCGCGACTAAGCCATCGCGGGCGAGGACAAACTTGTGGTGATGGATGGGGCCCAGGGAAAATGGCAGGTCGCGTCCGCTCGCGCTGAGGTTGAGGGTGGCGATGACCGCCGTGGTGCCATCGGCCTGCGCTTCGACGGACTGGATATCGACGGCCAGGGATAACGGGGTTTCGCGATAGAGCTGACAGAGATACAGCAGCGCACGCAACGCGGTGACGCGCGGTTCGGTGCCGTCGGATTCACTGAAAACCTGCGGCCAATGGGCGGGGAAATCATAGGCGGAATGGACTTCGCCAAGAATGGCGCTGGCGCGGCCGGCGGCGAAGGCCGCGCTCAGGTTGGCAAAACAGGCGCGACTTTGCCGCTCCGCACCGCGGTGCCACAGAAAGACGCCGCTGAGGATCATCACTGCCACCACGGCCACGAGGAGGCGTTGCCGGTTCATGGTGCGAATATCGCGCGCGGCAAGACGATGCCGAGGTCATCACCCGCGCCTTTTTCGTCGCTGCCATTGAGTCCAAACAGGTACCACAGGGTGAACTCTGGCCCAGCCGGCACGTGATGCAGCGTTGCCGTGGTGGGATGCGTGCGATCGGTGGGTGGGGTTCCACCTGCACAGGCGGCAGCCAATGTCTGCGCCAGGGTGGCGGTGGCGATGACATCCGCCGCCAATTGCAATTGAATGGCGGCGCCCGCCTGGGACCAGGCCGCGGCGGCGGCGAAGACGCCCAGGGAGCGACTGCTGTGCTGGCGCAAAGCGCTCAAGGTGCTGGAGGTCACCTCCGGGGGGGCTTCACCCCAGGTGATGAATCGTTCGAGATACGCTGCCCGACCCAGGCGCAGGCTCCAACCCTGGGCGCTGATAATGGTCGGTTGGCTGATCGCCGGTAAAGCACGCACCGCCAGCCACATTTCCTGCATGGCGTCGGTCAGCTGCGCTTTCTCGCGGGCGGCAAGCCGACGCAGACTGGCAGCGACGTTTTCTTTCGCCTCAGCGTCGAGATCAGTGATGCGGGGTGCGGCCAGCTGCACCACCACGTGCATTCCCGGGGTTCCCACCGGCGCACGCTCAATCAAACGCAGGCAGCGCAAAATACCCTCCTGAAACGGGGTGCGCTCGGTGATGATCGCGAGCAGGGTCTGTTCTACGGCGGCGTACACGGTGGCGCTGGCCAGGGTGCCCTCACTACCGTCGAGCAGGACGGCGCCCCCATCGTCAATGATGATGGTCGGATGTTGCGCGGAAAATTCGCCACGCGGTGCCCCCGGTGCGCTCCACGTCTTCCATTCCTGGGCTTTCAATACGGGTGGTGCGACGGGATCACGTGCTTGCGGAGAGCTGCGATCGGGAACCTGCCAGCCCAATTGCAGGGCGCGCCTGTCCAGGGCCTGCAGGTCTGTGGTGTTGTGCCACCAGATGGCCATCGCGATGCCCAGGCAGGCCACCGCAGAAAGGGCACCGACAACCAAAAGACGGAAGGACGTTGCAGTCATGGCGGCACGGTGGGTGGGGAGGCAGGACAGGCAAGTGTTGGCCATGACTTGGTACGCGGGCCTTGCGCCATAGATTGCGACGATGGATGCCGCGCGCCAAGACGCCCTGATCAATACTGCCTTAGATAAACGGGGTTTCTCGCTGATCTTGAAGCCCCGGATCAAGGCCCTGCTCAGTGGGCGCGAAGACCGGCTGCGGTTGCGTTGTTGTCACAGCGGCTGTTTTGTCTGCGTCCAGGAACTGTTAGCGATCCTGGCCGAGGTCGAAGGCGACGCTGAAAATGCAGGCCAGGCGTCAGCGCCGCCAGCGTAATTCGGCGACGACGGTTTCCCCACGCTGAACCTGGATGCGCAGGCTGCGCTGATCTTCCTTGGGATCGTTGCCGTGCCAATGCAGGTGATCCCCCGGTAAAACTGGCAGCAAAAAGCGCGCGAGTATCAATTCTGTCGTGCCCACGCCCAGGGTCTGCCCGACCGAATCAATGAGTTCGGCGGCAGGTAAAACGGGGTTGCCAGGAAAATGTCCGGCAAATCCTGGCCAATCCGGGGTGACGAATAATTCCCAGCCGCCGTCAGCGCCCAGCGTCGGATTCATACGTGGTGGTTGCGCCACGCCGCCAGGGCCGCAGCGCGAATGTCGGCAGGGGTCCGGCCCAAGATAGAAGCCGCAGTGAGCACCGCGTCATCTTCGGGTTTCGCCCGCTGCCCACCGCTCGGCAGATCGACCACTTTACATGGAATAACCTG
>Ga0209490_10002482_pt1 | contig 17452 bp, 10 predicted proteins | sample MAT06_FD_187209 | JGI IMG/M metagenome (GOLD analysis project Ga0209490, IMG submission 187209) | Freshwater microbial communities from Lake Fryxell liftoff mats and glacier meltwater in Antarctica - MAT-06 (SPAdes) (version 2) | ecosystem: Environmental > Aquatic > Freshwater > Ice > Liftoff...
CTAAGAGCCGAGAAACACTTGACAATTGACACGATAATTGCTATAGCATAATATAAGCCTAAAGTTAATAGCAAAAGTCTGTAAAAATGCCTTATTTAACAGCAGCAAACGACATCAAAGCACTCATCGCTAAATTTTCCCAAGCTAAAATCCTGTGGGTTGACACAGAAATAGCAGACTATAAATCTAATCCCAGATTATCTCTGATTCAAGTGTTAGCAGACTCCACCGATGCGACAGGAGATGCCACGTTTTTACTAGATGTATTAGATAAACCTGAATTGGCAAAAGATTTCATCAGCCAAATTATGGTAAATCCAAATATTGAAAAAGTATTGCACAATTCCAGCTATGATATCAGATTTCTGGGCAATGACGACGCTCAAAATGTCACTTGCACATTAAAAATGTCGAGACAGATTCCAGCTTACATTCTGCCATTACCCAACCGACAGCTCAAAACATTAATCGAAACACTTTGCGGCATTGCTTATGTAGATAAAACAGAACAGGGTGGAGATTGGGCAAAGCGTCCCCTCACCAAAAAGCAGCTAGAATATGCCAAGATGGACGCGGTTTATTTAGCTCAAGTTCATCAGCGCCTGCTAGAAATTATTGCCCAATGTTATCCCGAACCTGTAACGGAAAACTTGATAGCATTGGGGGAAAAATATCAGGAAATAGAATCTCAATGGAAGCCGCTAGATTCAGAAATTGCTGAAGTTAAAGAACGATTTAAAGCAGCGATGATGGCGCAAAAGCTCAAAGATAGTTCTTGTTTTCAGCTTTCCAGTTCGATAACGATGAAAGTTGATTTTCTCACGCTGGCGAGACTGACGCAAACTGAGGGAATTGAGTTAAATTTTCCGGTGACGCTGACAAAAGAAATTCAAAAACAGTTAGGGGAAGTCATCGCTCATCCATCTTTGGAAGTTGAAGATATTGCTAGTTGGCGGTTGAATTCTATTATCAAGCAGCGGCGTCAATCAACTACTAAGAAAATTGTGCCGCAACCGGAGAGTGAGGATTTAACACTTCTGGGAGAAAGGTATCAAGAAATTTTGCCTGAATGGAAGTTGCTGGATTCAGAAGTTGAGCATCTGAAAGAACGAATTAAAAAAGCAATGTTAGTGCAGAATAAGGGAAATACTCCGCATTTTAAGTTATCGAGTTCCTCGATTTTGAAGGCGGATTTTGCTAGCTTGGCTCAACTTGTGCAATCTGCGGGAGTTGAGTTAGATTTTATGGTGACGCTGACTCAATACATTCAAAGGCAGTTAGGGGAAGCAATTAATAAAATTGATGTGCAAATCGAGTATATTACCAGTTGGCGGATGACGGCTAAGACTGTGGAAGATGAAGATGAGGAAATTCCGTTTTAAGTAATAAAATATCACTTTGGTACAAGTGAGTATACGCTGAAAGTATGAGTAAAACAACTTGGAATATCCTCGGTATCCTCACCATCTTGGCAGGGATTTCCTTCTTCATGTTGATACCAGACAGATTTGCTGTCTTACCTCCCGATCAGCGCCCTAAATTTATTGAAGGATGTGTTGTTCTTGTGGGAGTGCTTGGTGTGATTGTCGGTATCTGTTTCTTTCCCAACTCTCGTCCTATAACCTTACGAGTTTTGGGAGCGATCGGTATAGCGGGTTGCGTGTTTAATCTTATAGACGGCGCTCATAGAGGTAACTTTTCTCAATTTCCGATCACTCTCGGCTTCTGGCTACCAGGCTCGATTTATCTGGTGGTTAAAGGTCAGTTATGACGAGTTCCGGGGTGACAACACCTCTGAAGTGCGATCGCTATATTTGTAGCATGGCGATCGCTCCTCCACTTGACGTAATTAACTTGATTTCCCTTCTAAATCCATAGAAATTCCGAAAACTGCGGTGTCGATGTTCTCCGCTGAAGGTGGAAGTATCTGAAATCCATGCTTATTGTACCATTTGACAAGGTTGGGATTATTGTTGATGTCTTCTTGAGTTAAAGAACCGTAGATCCGCCTACATCCCCGTTGACGAGCTATCGCTATTGCAAACTGTAACAGGTGAGTTCCCAACCCTTTTTGACGATAATCGATTGGCTTGCGCTTGACTAGCCACCTCGGAAGAAATGCCAATAAGTGCGGTGGAGTGTGAATTATATCATTGCGAATCAATAGCTCGCCTATCATCAATTCACCTGGCGGATCAAAAACGCAATTAATTATACCAACTTCCCTGTTACGGTACAGGAGCTTGGCAATAAAATATTGGTCTTCGTCCACGGCTAATTTCAGCCGATACTCTCGTCCCTCGCGATCGAGGATAATCATAGGTTCGCTGCTTTCAGAGAAACTTCCCAACATAATTTATTTTGAGACAACTTAATGACAAACATTGGGATAATTAGGACAGTCTAAAGAGTTTAGTCTTTATTTGTTACCATCGACTACGCCTTTGCATTTCATTTCAATCACCCATATTTAACCAAGGTGGGCATTTGCCCACCCTAATTCCTACTTTCCTACCGTGAAATACTCATTCTTAGCATACACACTGATAATGCAGTCGCCGACTTCAAAAAACATCCCCTCTTGCTCATCTTTAGAAAATTGCAAGTTGCCGTATTTAGAATTAATTTCCTCAGCATTCGCGGCTTTTGCTTCCATTTCATCCGGGATAAGTCCAGTCGAACCTATATAAAAAACCAACGGCGAAACTTTTTCGCTGTACACTTTTTCGGCGTAGGTTTCCAGCCGCTGATTCGCATTAGCTAAAGCGGCTACAAACTCCTCTCGCTTAACATCTTCTTCCTGCCATTTCGCTTGCAAAAGCCGTAGCAAACTATCTGCACCCACTTTGGCTAAGGTAGTAGCAACAATTCCGTTATTCTCTAACCCCAGAAACTCATCGAAAATCAGTTTCATTAAATCGTCAACTTTGGTGATTTTGGTGCGGGCTGAAACTGTTTTGTGGGCGAAGATGACTGGCTCGTCTAAGGTGATGTCGAAGGTGGGTTTTGCTAGCTTTTCGCCGGTGTTTTTGTGGTAAACTTCATAAAGGCGATCGAGAAATTTGTTGGCTGAATGCAATTTGCCGAAGTTGAGGATGTTTTTGCTGCCGATGTCGATTTTGTAGCTGACTCGCGAATCTACTGTACCATTGGCGATCGCACTTTTCAACTCTGTGTACTCCGTCGTCGTCGGAAAGTTGATGTACAGGCTTTTCGACAGATAGTGCTGCTTCAACTCTTCCAATTGTTGGGCCGTGTAAGCCTCGGATTCTTCCTTCAAATGAGCCGAGAGGATGCTGGAGATAATTTTAATGTTTGCGAGTTCCTCAAACACTCCGTCAAGGCTGCTGTAACGTCCGTCAAAAGGCACTAGCGGTAAATTATCTAAGTTAATATCATACTCTGAATGGAAGTCAAAATCTCCCGCAGGCGAACCCTCTTTTTCAAGGACACCGCATTTTTTGAGCAAATCAAAAACTGCTTTGCTGCTGATTTTGGTTCGCAGCGACTTGATATTAACTTCGCCGTCGCTGACAATGGTATAGTTGTTGAAAGTATTGAGGTCTGTTACCAGAATTCCAGCAACTTCAGTTATTGAACTTCCATCCTCAACTTTTACAAGCTTAACTTTTCTGGCAATCAGCATATTGATGGTAGCGGTATTTTGATTGATTGCAAATGAACCCATTTGCACGTATTCGCCGCCATCTAAAAATTCTGTTTTCAGCCAAGGCTTGACAAGGTTGCCGTTTTCGTCTCGCTTTCCTTCAATTCGCTTCAAACCTTTTCGCTGATAATTTTCTTGCAAGTGTTTCAAGTTGATGATGATGCTGTTGCTGTTTTCCTCCAATATCTTGATTAACTCCAGCAGGGAAATTTTCTCGCTGACTTTTACCCGATCGCCAATTACATGATTTTGCAACACATCAGGCGCAAACACAGCCTGTTCCAAATCCTCCGTAAACCCCGCTATTTGGGCATTTGTCAAAGCTTTAGCGTGTTTTTCCGTCAAAGTAGCATCGAAGGTGCTCGCCAGCGCATACTTCGCCGTATTTAAATTACCATCAGCGAGGTTAGCTTTCGCAAAAGCAAACACCGACTCATCAATTTGAGCAACCGGAACTTCTAGTTTGTCATATTCAGCTTGGGTGACTTGCTGATATTTGTAAAACAGTCCTGCATCGTCTGCTTTCAGCCCGCAAATTTTCAGCGTACTCGATGAACCGTTGATTTTTTTGCCCGTTTTGGAAACAAAAACTTGATAATCGTATTCCTTAATTAACGGTTCTTCCAGCGGCGGCGCCACGGAACCACCTAACAGTTTTGTGCTGTCATAAAGAGCATCATAAACCATTTTGACTTCGCCAGCGCGGATGCAATTTCCCGATAAGGTGTTGGCGATTTTCGAGAGAAGTTTGAAGTCAGCAGAGGCATAGGATATCGTGTTGGCAAACACATCCATGTCTTTTAGTTCTTCGCAAATTTCCCCTAGTTTTGCAGCTTCGGAATTAGCACTGGGATCATTTGCATAACCGTCAGTGTGCAAATTGATCGCTGTCACTTCTCCTGCTTTCACCAGAGATTTAGCAAGCTGCATCGACTGCGAGATGCAGGTACAGCCAGCGGTGTGGATTTTTTTAATTTCTTTGATGTATTCAGAGTCAAACTTCATCACTTCTTGAATCGGAATTCGCTGGAAGTGACAAATTACGTCTCCATTGTCAGCGTATGAAATTAGGCTGACAATGAGCTGGTAATTGTTGTATTCGTCTAAGGTCAAAAGCTTGATTAGGGTTTCTTTCAGCGGTTTTAAGTCATAATACATTGAGCCGGAACGATCGATGATGATGATGCTGTGGGCGACTGATTTTTCCGGGATATCGCCTGGTGTTCTTTCGAGATTAATGCGATCGACTAAATAGAATGCCTTTTCGTTTCCGGCAAAATTGTAGAGGGTAAATTTGGTGCGAGTATTGGAGGCTGTTTGGCTGCTGGAACTTTTGACCTGAGATGATTGCTTGAAGTGCCGTGCCATAGTTTTCACCTATGTTGACCTATTGTTCAACTCTATCATGACACACGCTTTTGTAGGTGTCAAGGCCTGTCTGCAAAATTATCAGTGAGGTTGAATAAGCATTAATATTTAGTGGCGGTTAGCAAAAGTAGTGAATGTACGTAAGTAGTTTAGTAAATATTTAGTGGATCGTCCTATATTTATAAAATCCGCTCATCAAACTTTATTATTCACGATTCCAATATGGATTTGGCTATTTAAGTTTTTTGGCTATTTAAGTTTTAATGAAAAGAGAATTTATTGAGTTTAAAAATTACCTTATTTCAGTGACATGAATCACACCTATTGAGCGATCTACGTTATACTAATTATACTTAACAATCACTGGAGTTGGAAACTCTATTTGCTTCTGTTAAGCTACAAATAGCCCGGAGATGAGGTGAATAATAATAAAAGTATGACTACTCTAAATTTTACATTGACAGGTTATCAAACGCTCGATCGCATTTATGCGGGCACTCGCACCCTAGTTTATCGCGGAACTCGCTTGTGCGACAAACGGCCCGTCGCCATCAAAGTCTTGAGGAGCGAGTATCCCAGCTTCACCGAACTGGTGCAATTTCGCAATCAGTACACGATCGCCAAAAACCTCAATTTACCCGGAATCATCGAAACCTACAGCTTAGAAGCTTACCAAAACAGCTATGCGCTGATCATGGAAGACTTCGGGGGAATCTCTCTCCAGGCATGGACGGAACAAGGGGAAATTCTACCGAATTTGAGGGATTTTTTGCAAATGGCGATCGACATCAGCAATACATTAGATATACTTTGCCGCCACCGGATAATTCATAAAGATATTAAACCCCCCAATATTTTAATTAATCCCCAAACAAGACAAGTCAAACTGATTGATTTTAGTATTGCATCTTTGCTGCCCAGGGAAACTCAAACCCTGATGAATCCTAACGTGATCGAAGGCACATTAGGCTATTTGTCTCCCGAACAAACCGGCAGGATGAATCGCGGCATTGACTACCGCACTGATTTTTATTCTTTGGGCGTGACTTTTTATGAATTGCTGGCGGGACAATTGCCGTTTCAATCCAACGATGCGATGGAATTAGTACACTCTCATATTGCCAAGCAGCCGCCATCGCTGCATGAAGTCAATCCGCAAATCCCGCCGGTACTCTCGGAGATTGTTAGCAAATTGATGGCGAAAAATGCTGAAGACCGCTATCAGAGCGCTTTGGGGCTGAAATTTGATTTAGAATTTTGTTTGCAGCAACTAGAGGAAAGTGGTCAAATTGAAGGTTTTGAAATAGCTCAGAGGGATTTGTGCGATCGGTTTAGTATACCAGAGAAACTCTACGGTCGCGAAACCGAAGTAGAAACCCTACTCGAAGCCTTTGAGCGCGTCAGTAGCGGCACAACTGAAATGACGTTAGTAGCTGGTTTTTCAGGGATTGGGAAAACAGTTGTAGTTAACGAAGTCCATAAACCAATTGTCCGCCAGCGCGGCTATTTCATCAAAGGCAAATTCGACCAATTTAATCGTAATATTCCATTCTCAGCATTTGTGCAAGCGTTTCGAGATTTAATGGGACAATTGCTCAGCGAAAGTGACGAAAAGTTAGAAAATTGGCAAACTCAAATATTGCAAGCACTGGGCGATAACGGGCAAGTCATTATTGAAGTAATTCCCGAACTAGAAAAAATTATTGGTCAACAACCACCCGCCACCGAACTTTCAGGAACTGCTGCACAGAATCGGTTTAATTTGCTGTTCCAAAACTTTATTAAAGTGTTCGCAAAACCAGAGCATCCCCTAGTGATGTTTTTGGATGACTTGCAGTGGGCAGATTCGGCATCGCTACAGTTAATGCAACTGTTGATGTCCGAGTCAGGAATCGGCTATTTATTAGTAATTGGTGCTTACCGAGACAATGAAGTATTTGCAGCGCATCCGTTGATGCTGACACTGGATACAGTGGTCAAAGCTGGGGCAACTGTGAATACTATTACTCTGGAATCATTGAGTACAGAAAGTCTCAATGATTTGGTTGCTGACACGCTTAATTGTGTTCCAGCTTTGGCAAGACCATTGACTGATTTGGTGGCACAAAAAACCCAAGGAAATCCATTTTTTGCGACGCAGTTTCTCAAAGCACTGCATCAAGACGGACTAATTACCTTTGACCTGCAAGCGGGGCATTGGCAGTGTGATATCGTCCGAGTGCGGGAGGCAGCACTGACGGATGATGTGGTGGAGTTTATGGCGTTGCAATTGCAGAAATTGCCGGGATGCACGCAAGATAAGTTAAAAATAGCTGCGTGTATTGGCAACTCTTTTGATTTAGAAACATTGGCGACTGTGACAGAGGAATCACCAATAGAAATAGCAACAAATTTGTGGATAGCATTGCAAGAAGGCTTGATTTTCCCGACCAATGAAGTGTACAAGTTCTATGTCGGGCGGGCAACAGAAGATGCGGTGCTGACTTCGGAAATTGTCAGCTATAAATTCCTCCACGATCGCGTTCAACAAGCTGCTTATTCTCTCATTCCAGATCAACAAAAACAGATAACTCACCTGAAAATTGGGCAACTGTTACTCAGTCATATACCTGTTGGCGAACAGGATGAAAACCTGTTTGAAATTGTCAATCAACTCAATATCGGCAAAAGTCTGATTGTCAGTACAGTTAAGCAGATTGAACTCGCCCAACTTAATCTCAAAGCTGGATACAAAGCCAGAGCCGCTACAGCCTACGTAGCGGCATTGGAGTATTTCACTACAAGCATTGACTTGCTGACTGACAACGGGTGGCAAACTCAGTATGAACTGACTTTGGAACTTTATACCGCGGCCACTGAAGCAGCTTATCTGAGCGGCAATTTTGAGCGGATGGCAGGGTTATCAACCATCAGCCTGGAACACGCCAAAACTCTATTGGATCGGGTTAACGTTTATCAAGTTGAAATTCAAGCAGCTCAAGCACAAGCTAAACCTTCAGAGGCTATACAAATTGCCTTGCAGATTTTGCAGCAGTTGGGAGTTACTTTTCCAGCGCAACCTAATGGAGAGGATATCGGACAGGCACTGGGAGAAACTCTATCCATTTTAGCTGGCAGACAACCCCTAGATCTAATAGATTTGCCGCAGATGACTGATGCCGATCAGTTAGCAATTATGGGACTTCTTGCAGGTGTTACAGCTTCTGCTTATGTCGTAGCACCCACACTGTTGCCATTGATTATGCTCGAACAAGTCAAGCGATCGCTGGAATATGGCAACAGCTTATTTTCTCCCGATGGCTATTGCGGTTACGGACTCATTCTATGCGGGGTGGTGGGAGATATTGAATCAGGCTATCAATTTGGTCAACTGGCACTTTTGTTACTCGAAAAACTTGATACAAAAAAACTTAAAGCCAGAATCTATGGACAAGTTAACTGTTGCATCTCCCATTGGAAAGAACCACTTAGCAATACCTTACCATTTTTCCGAGAGGGCTATCAGAGTGGACTAGAAACTGGGGATTTAGAATGGGGTGGCATTTGTGCCGTCCTATATTTGATGCACGCTTGGTTTGCCGGCAAGGAGTTGAGCGATTTAAGTCGGGAGGGTGCGGTGATATGTACTCACTTCGCCCAACTCAGACAAAAAACCATGTCCAAACTGGGTGCTATTTTTCAACAAGCTATCTTGAATTTGTTAGGAAATACGACGGAAGCTTGGCGCTTCACTGGGGAGACTTTTAACGAAGAAGAAGATCTGCCAATTTTTCTAGAATCGGGGAATCAAACAGCTCGTTGCTATTTCTATGTTAGTAAGCTGGTGCTGTGTTATCTCTTTGGGAAATTTGAGGAAGCGATCGCCTCTGCCAGCACCCTAGAAAAATACTTAGGTGCTGCGACAGGAATGTCCCTGATTCCCGTCTTCCACACCTATGATTCTCTGGCACATCTGGCTATTTATTCTCAAGTTTCTGAGGCAGAACAACAAGGCATTCTGCAACGGGTGACTGCCCATCAGGAAAAGGTCGAACACTGGGCCGATTGTGCGCCAGCAAATCAACTGCACAAATTTTATTTAGTGGGAGCCGAACAACATCGAGTTTTAGGCAATAAACTCGAAGCTATTGAACACTACGATCGCGCTATTTTGCTCGCCAAAGATAACAAATACCTGCAAGAAGAAGCCTTAGCTAACGAACTAGCAGCTAAATTCTACCTCGACTGGGGCAAAGAAAAAGTGGCGCAAGCCTATATGCAAGACGCCTACTACTGTTACGCCCGTTGGGGTGCGAAAGCCAAAATCGATGACTTAGAAAAACGCTATCCCCAACTTCTTGCTCCCATATTGCAGGCAAAACAAAACCGTTCTGCACTCAGCGAAACCAGCGTCGAAACTATCAAGAAAAAATCTATTTTACACGAAACATTTCAAAAAACTTATTCGAGCAGCAGCAGTATTTCCGAAGCCCTCGATTTCGGGGCTATCCTCAAAGCCTCCCAAGCTCTATCGAGTGAAATTAAATTAGAAAAATTGCTGGCGGCATTGATGTCTGTGGTGATCAAAAATGCCGGGGCAAAAAAAGCAGTTCTGCTGTTGCTGAAGGATGGGAATCTCGCGATCGAAGCTGTAGCCTCCCTCAAGGAAGATGTGATCTCAATATCTGTACCGCTGTCAGCCAGCGCAGCGGTTCCCGCTGGTTTGGTCAACTATGTTAAGCGCACTTTGAAAACTCTGGTTTTGGATAATGCAGCAGCACAAAACGATTTTATGACCGATCCGTATTTGATGGAGGAAAAGCCCAAAAGTGTGCTGTGCGCGCCGATTTTGCATCAGGGTAAATTCATCGGGTTACTATATCTAGAAAATAACTTGACAATTGGTGCATTTACTGAAGATCGCACTGAAGTGATCCAACTGTTGTGCGCCCAAGCGGCAATCTCGCTAGAAAATGCCCGCTTGTACCAACAATCTCAAGCTTATGCACAAGAATTAGAACGATCGATCAAAGACTTACAGCAAGCACAGTTACAGCTCGTGCAGAGCGAAAAAATGTCCGCCTTGGGCAATCTCGTCGCCGGTGTCGCCCACGAAATCAACAATCCTGTCGGCTTTATTAACGGCAATATTGAGGAAGCAACGACCACGATCAAAGATGTGATTGACCACTTAAAATTATATCAAGAAAAGCTGCCAAATCCCGGCGATGAAATCGAACAGGATGCTGAGGATATTGATTTAGAGTATGCCTTAGAAGATTTGCCAAAAATGCTTTCGTCGATGAAAGTTGGGTGCGATCGCATTCGCGGGATTAGCACCAGCCTCCGCACCTTCTCCAGAGCCGATAAAGACTACAAAGTTCCCTTTAATATCCATGAGGGCATTGAGAGCACGATCTTAATTTTGAAACATCGGCTGAAAGCTAACGAACACCGTCCCGCGATCGAAGTCGTCACAGACTACGGGAATCTCCCCAAAATCGAATGTTTTCCCGGTCAACTTAACCAAGTATTTATGAATTTGCTCGCAAATGCGATCGATGCCCTAGAAGAATCAAACCAAGGACGCAGTTTCGAGGCTCTTAAAGCAAATCCACACAGTATCACAGTTCGTACCAGTCAGTCGGATGATCGACACATCAAAATTCAGATTGCCGATAACGGTGCGGGTATGACAGAAGCAGTGAAACAGCAGATTTTTGACCATTTATTCACCACGAAGGCAGTAGGAAAAGGCACTGGGTTAGGATTGGCGATCGCCCGCCAGATTGTAGTCGAAACCCACGGCGGAACAATTAATGTGAATTCTACCTTGGGGGGAGGAAGTGAATTTGAGATAGTGTTACCTATTACCGAATAAAAGTAGAAGACATTCTTCATACAATTTGAGATTTGAGATTTGAGATTGGAAATGACAGATGGCCTAATGGTTTGAATCTTGTCTAAAGTTGCATTTTTTTTTTAAAACTGGTATCAGAAGTAAAACTTTGAGGAGGATAAAAAATGAAAAAGGTTATTCATTTTTGATTCTTGCTCATTTCGTTTGTCGAGTTTGACTTCCTTGAGTGCGATCGACTAATTTGTATTTGAAAAAATCCCGAATAACTAAATTAGATTGCCGATCGGGCATTATACCAGCCCCGATCGCAACTGCAGACACTGGCAAAACTTCCAGCGCCCCTTCGCCAGATTGCCAAAATCTCAATTATGCTAACCTAGGCAAGCAGCAATCCCTTGTCACGAAGGCGATTAACATAATTTCAAAGAATTTATTTTATTGAGGAGCGGTGTATCCCCTATGGCAAACCTGATCGGCACAGACAGCAACGACTTTATTCTAGGAACTCCGCTGAGCGATCGAATTCGCGCCTTAGATGGCGATGACACGCTCCTGGGTGCGGGAGGAGATGACACCCTAGAGGGCGACGCCGGCAACGACCAGCTTCTTGGAGGTGACGGAGCAGATTCGCTGATTGGCGGTGAAGGAAATGACGAAATTATTGGCAACCAAGGCCGCGATTTTGCGATCGGCGGGAACGGCGACGACTCGATTCGCGGCGGTTTGGGCAACGACATCCTCGAAGGCAACGACGGGATAGACAGCGTGTTGGGAGACGCAGGGGACGACTTAGTTAGTGGCAACGCGGGCAATGATATCATTGCCGGCGGTACTGGCAACGACAGCCTCACAGGGGGTGACGGCGACGATTCCGTGTTCGGGAATGCTGATGATGACTTTCTCTACGGGAATTTTGGGAACGATTCTCTCAACGGCGGCAGTGGTAGGGATCAAATGTTGGGCGCTGAGGGCAACGATTATTTGACCGGTGGCGACGGCGACGACACTTTGTACGGCAATGCCGACAATGATTCGCTCTTCGGAGATGCTGGTAATGACCAGATATTCGGTGGCAAGGCTGACGATACAGTTTTTGGCGGCAGCGGTTCCGATACCCTTCGCGGCGATGAAGGCGACGACTCGGTACTGGGAGATGAAGGCAATGACTTCCTGTTTGGTGGCAAAGGTAATGATGGTATCGACGGCGGTTTTGGCGATGACTCCTTGGCTGGAGGTATCGGCGACGATACAATTTTGGGCGGTTTCGGCAATGACAATTTATTTGGGGCAGAGGGTAATGATTCTCTGATCGGAGGCGAGGGTTCGGATACTCTGACTGGCGGCAGCGGCAGCGATGTTTTTGGATTGGGAGCCGGGCCTGGCAGTTTGGTTTTAATTACTGATTACAATGAGGCAGAGGATTTCTTTGGACTGCCGAGCAATTTATCTTTCAGTCAACTGGTAGTTAGCCAAGGCAACGGTGCAAATCTCAGGGATACAGTAATTACGCTCGACGGCAAGCTTTTAGCAATTTTGACAGACACTCCGGCGGCGCTGATCGATGCCAATGATTTTATCGCTGTGACTGGGACGGTTACTCCCAGGCCAACAACAACAACTACAACAACAACAACAACAACTACAACAACAATTACAGATCCAACTCCAACTCCGACTCCGACTCCAACTCCGACTCCGACTCCGACTCCGACTCCGACTCCGACTCCGACTCCGACTCCCACAGCAGCACCGACTCCAACTCCCACGGAAGAAGCGACGCCGACTCTCACGGAACCAGCGACGCCTACTCCGACGCCGACTCCGACTCCGACAGCAGCACCGACTCCGACTCCGACAGCAGCACCGACTCCGACTCCGACAGCAGCACCAACTCCGACTCCGACAGCAGCACCGACTCCGACGCCGACTCCGAGGATTCCGATCCCGCCGACAGTTAGCGTGCCTGATTCGCCTCTGCTATCAATTAGTTCGATCCCCCCGGCGCCGACTCCCGGACTATGGCCCATGCCGGGCCAGACGCCGATATTCCCGACGGCGGTGCCGAACCCGATACCTTTTCCTACACCTTATGGGTTCTAGGTGCGATCGCGCAGCTCAGTGATGAGTGATGAGTTAATGTAAAACTCACTAAACTCATCACTCATAACTATTTAACGTCTTGGGGAGTTTCGGCCGAGTCTTGTGGCGACTCGGCTGAAGAATCTTCTAGGGGAGATAATTGTTGGGTGTACCCCAAGAGCGATCGAAGTTTCATGCGGTGGATGTAAGGCCAGCCGCCATTGGCTTCAATATTCCTGAGCAGTTTGTAAAGTGCTTGGCGGTTGTCGGGAAAAGACGCTTGAAACAAACCGTCCCGAATTTCCCGGTGCGAAGCTTCCAGCCTCCGCAGCAGGGCCAAAAGCAGCAGACTGTCTCCCTGACAACTTTCGGCTAAAGTCCGAATCGCCTCTGTCACTGATTGCATTTGAGACTGCAACTTTTCTGACTCTAAATCTTTGCCGTTGTCCATACTGCTGCTTCCTTTGAAATCTACAAGGCCTTTGTCCCCAGCCTTTTGGTCAACGGACTAATCGAGCTAGTCGCGATCGCCATTCGGGGCCATAAGCAAAGTAACTTAAGTAGGTTGACTTAAGCAATATTAATTTGCAGTCCAAGTCAGGAAAAGAGCACAACCCGTCGTACCATGTGTATTGGGCTGCGATCCGAACTTTTGAGAAATCATAAGTTCATGCTTATTTTCACGGCGCACTAGCTTGATTTTTTGAGTCAATGCCGGTGTCGGTGAAGCGAGCGAGCTGGATCTAAATGCTGCCCTAAGCGCTGGCCTAGCCTGCCGGCGGGCAATTATATTTTGCTCGAAGTAGGGCTTTTTCTTAATATAATCCGATGTTGGATATTGAGGTTTGCAATGAAATATCGTGCTTTAATTGTTGCACTTTTAGCATTTTGCATGAGTGCGCTGGTTGCTTGTTCTTCGGCTCCTGACACGACAGTGGCGACTACCGAGTTGCTCACCTACGACGAGATTAGAGGTACTGGATTGGCTAATAACTGCCCTAGCTTGGCAGAAACTTCTCGGGGATCGATCCCCATCGAAGCGGGCGGAACCTATAAACTGACTGGTTTGTGTTTGCAGCCCACAACTTATTTTGTGAAAGAAGAGCCAGCAAACAAACGCCAAGAAGCGGAATTTGTGCCTGGTAAATTGCTGACACGGTTCACGTCGAGCATTGACCAAGTTCAAGGTACGCTCAAGGTCGGTACTGACGGAACTCTGACTTTCATAGAAGAAGACGGCTTGGATTTTCAAGCTATTACGATTCAATTACCGGGCGGAGAGCAAGTACCTTTCTTGTTTACCATTAAAGAACTGGTAGCTAGTTCCGAACCCGGAGTAGTTGCTATCAATACTTCCACCGATTTGAGAGGGGAGTTTAACGTTCCTTCTTACCGCAGCGCAGGCTTTTTAGACCCTAAAGGTCGCGGCGTATCGACTGGCTACGACAATGCTGTAGCGCTTCCGGCTACTGACAATTCCAAACTGAAACGGTCTAATGTTAAGGTGGCTGACACCCGCACCAAGGCGGGCAAAATTTCTCTCCAAGTTGCTAAAGTCAACAGCGCCACTGGCGAAGTTGGCGGGATTTTTGAGAGCACGCAGCCTTCTGATACTGATTTGGGAGCTAGACCCGCTCTGGACGTGAAAATTCGGGGTTTGTTTTATGCTCGCATTGAGCCTTCTGTATCGTAAAATTGGCTTTCTGGATCGATCGAACTTAAGCAGTTTTTTGCCCTAAAGGTACTGCTAGCTCTTCATTAGCCAACAGTCTTGAGCAACATAACTTAGGACTGTTGACTAATGACTAAATTTATGAGATAATTGTGGTCATTCGCAAGTTATGAAGTTGGGATTTTTTATTAATTAAAGTATTGTATTCAAAGCGCTTTCAGCTTATAATATATTTTTCAAAAAACCTGGTTAAATTGGGGATTGTGCCGAAGGCCTTCTACCTGATAAAGTTCTGTCTTCTGCCGAAAACCTTCGGATAATCCAGCTAAATCCCTGCACCTTCCGAAAGTTAAACTGGTGTGTCCGCTATCACAACTCTTAAGTGCTAGGATTACACTACCTAAAAGTGAATTTTTTTAGACTAGATTGGAAACTAGATCTAAAGCAACCTCAGTCCTCTGCTCTACCAACCCTTATGCCACCATGTCTACCACAGTGCCGAACGAGCTAAAAAGCGAAAATTTGCAATTGTTGCGCGAGTACCAACTTTCTGGATCGAATAAAACCCGCAATCAGTTAGTTAAACTGAATATTGGACTGGTCAGAAAAGAAGTTTACCACTGGATCAACCAGTGCGGTGAAAGCTACGACGATTTGCTGCAAGTCGGATGTCTTGGGCTGATCAGGGCGATCGAGCGGTTTGATATCGCGAAGGGGCACGCTTTTAGTTCCTTTGCAATTCCCTACATACGGGGCGAAATTCAACACTACTTGCGGGACAAAAGCCCTTCTGTGAGATTTCCCCGCCACTGGCAGTCCCTGGAACGCAAATCAGTAGCAGCAATCAAGGATTTGCAGGTGCAGTTAAACCGCAAACCTACGGATGCTGAAGTAGCAGCGGTGCTTGAGGTTTCTGTACAAGAATGGCAAGAAATTAAACTGGCCCATCTCAACCGATCGCCTCTGAGTTTGGACGCGCCGATGCAAGATGAAGATGAGGGGGCTACTTGTCTGGGAGAATTGGTTCCCGATACCAAGTATCGGAGTTTTCAGTTGGCGCAAGAGGATCAAATTCGCGTACAGCAAGCTTTGGCTATGTTGGAACAACGGACTCGCGAGATATTGGAGTTTGTTTTTCTCTACGATTTGACGCAGAAGGAAACCGCTGAACGCTTGGGTATCAGTGCGGTGACTGTTTCTCGGCGAGTTAAGAAGGGGCTGGATTTGCTCAAAGAGATTATGACTAAACAGCTTTAGTCAGTTGACAGTTGACAGTTGACAGTTGACAGTTGACAGTGGGCAGTTGACAGTTGACAGTTGACAGTTGACAGTTGACAGTTGACAGTTGACAGTGGGCAGTTGACAGTGGGCAGTTGACAGTTGTCAGTTACTGCCAATAACTAATAACTAATCACTAATGACAACTAATAACTACTGACTACTGCCCACGGACTAATTTTTAGATGCTGCGGACAAATTTATCGAGCCTTTCTACGGCTTTTTTAATTGTGCCTAAATCGGTGGCGTAAGACAAGCGAATGTGGTCGTCTGCACCAAACGCAATCCCCGGAATAACTGCTACTTGCTGCTGTTCTAAGAAAGCGTCGCAAAATTCCAGAGAATTCATTCCAGTCTTGCTGATGTTGACAAACATATAGAAAGCGCCGTCTGGTTTGATGCAGCTAATTCCGGGGATTGCATCGAGCAATTCAAATATTACCTCACGCCGATCGGCAAAAGCTAGACGCATTGTTTCGACAGACTCTTGACTGCTTTCCAAAGCTGCGATCGCGCCGTACTGTGCAAAGGTACACACGTTTGATGTACTGTGACCTTGAATGGTGCTGGTGGCTTTGATTAATTCGCTCGGCCCGGCCAAATAACCGACTCGCCAGCCTGTCATCGAGTAAGCTTTAGCAAAACCGCTGCTGATCAGGGTGCGATCGAAGATTTCTTTGCCTAGGGAACCGATGCTGACGTGTTGGGCGTCGTCATATATAATTTTTTCGTAAATCTCGTCAGAAACGACTAAAATATCTCGATCGACTATCACCTCGGCCAGCGCTTTGATTTCCGCCGGAGTATACACCATTCCCGTCGGGTTAGAAGGCGAATTCAGTACAAATAACTTGGTTTTGGGAGTAATCGCTCCACTCAGTTGTTCCGGTGTAATTTTATACCCTGTAGAAGCATCAGTCCGTACAATTACTGGCTTGCCGCTAGCGAGTTTAACCATTTCAGGGTAGCTTAGCCAGTAGGGAGCCGGAATAATTACTTCCTCTCCCGGCTCGATCAGAGCCATCATCAGATTGTAGAGGGAATGTTTGCCGCCGTTGGTGACAATGATATTTTCTGGTTGATAGTTGAGATTGTTGTCATCGCGGAGTTTGCGGGCGATCGCAGCTTTTAACTGCGGTTCCCCAGCCACAGGGCCATACTTAGTCTTCCCCGCGTCTAAAGCTTGTTTTGCCGCTGCTTTAATGTGTTCGGGCGTATCAAAGTCGGGTTCTCCCGTACTCAAACTACAGACATCAATCCCTTCGGCCTTCATGGCTTTAGCCTTAGCGGCGATCGCCAAGGTTATAGAAGGAGAAACCTCACCCACTCGTGCTGCCAACTTAATCATTGGATTTTAGATATTAGATTTTTGACTTTCGATCATAGGGTGACAAATGTTGATATTCAACCCTGTTGTTAGGGAATTATGACATTTGTTTACATAGTACGTAGGGCTTGCTGAAAAAGTGTACGCAGTGGAAAAACGAGGCTACACAGCTTAAAAAATAGTAGGTTTATTGGTAAATTCCCAAATTTAGCCAGAGACGAA
>Ga0209490_10002483_pt1 | contig 17446 bp, 19 predicted proteins | sample MAT06_FD_187209 | JGI IMG/M metagenome (GOLD analysis project Ga0209490, IMG submission 187209) | Freshwater microbial communities from Lake Fryxell liftoff mats and glacier meltwater in Antarctica - MAT-06 (SPAdes) (version 2) | ecosystem: Environmental > Aquatic > Freshwater > Ice > Liftoff...
TTTTACCTTGGGCGCTCCTGCCGCGTGCGTTGGATCCCCCGCAACCCCAACCGGTGGGCGAAGATTTGCGCCTGGCTAACAATGCGCGCCGTCTGGCTGAATTTACTTACCAGATTACAGGCGTATGGGTCTTGCGGTTGGCGCTAGAAGATGTGCGACCGGCCGTCCAACCGCCCGGCAGTGTGGCCACTGGCAACGAGATCGGTCACCAGGTTTGTTTGCGCGGCTATACCTACTTTTATGTGCCCTGGCGGCGTTACCGTCTGGACCTTGATCCTAGTGGGCGCACGGCGCTGGGCCTCACCGAATTGCCCCTGCGTGAGCCTTGCTGGGAGTAAATGATTGAAGATTTCAAATTGCGATTTACAAACTACGCTTTATATTTTTAAGGAATGAGCATGAACGCCATCCATAAAATCTTCCCCATCGCCCACTTTATCATCAGCATGTTTTTTATTGTCTGCGCCCTGGCGCTTGTCGTGATTGCTGCCATTGAGATCTGGACTGGCATCCAACCGCTGGCTGAGCTCGCGATCAATGAACGCCTCAATGCGATTCTTGAAGGAATCGCCCTCTTGACTGTGGCCGCGGCCGCGCTGGAATTGGGCCAGACACTGATCGAGGAGGAAGTGCAGCGCGAAGCGCAGATGAGCGCACCCACACGCGTGCGGCGCTTTCTATCGCGTTTCATGGTCGTCCTGGTCGTGGCCTTCTCGATCGAATCGTTGGTCGCGGTTTTCAAGTTTAGCCGCGAGAATCCGGCCCATCTCCCTTACGCGGCGGTGATCGGGCTGACCGCCGCCGCTTTGCTGATTGCCTGGGGCGTCTTTGTGCGGCTCAATCGCAGCGTAGAAGAACTGGAGCCAGAGGCGATGGCGCAGGTGAAGAAAGAAGATGAGAAGCTAAGGAACGAGGATTAAATAAACCCGTGAACTTATGCTTGATATAGACAGGGAAGTTCTTGGTTTAATAAAATCCTCGTTCCTAAACAACTAGTCCAGTACCAGATAAAAGCGAAAACCCCTTGCACTACTTTGGGTAGTAGTACAAGGGGTCTTCATTCACAACATATCTTCATTCACAACATATTGTGTTTTGGCTCCTCGGGTTGGACTCGAACCAACAACATTTCGGTTAACAGCCGAATGCTCTGCCAATTGAGCTACCAAGGAATATTTGACAATATGTTGTGTGATTACCCACTTGTACGACTATATGTTGTAGCCGAACATTGCGGTTTAAATTGTGCTTTTGTTGCCGCCGGTTGGGTGTTTAGCTGAATAAAAATAAAACCCATCGGCTGATTTACCAATGGGCGCATGTCGTATGATAGAATTTACTTATCAACCGGTGCGTTATCATCGGTTCCGCCTACGTTGTGTTTCCGCACTGCGTAGGCATTTCTTTTGTTAATGTGCAGTGTACTCTACTCTGTGCTACATCGTCAAACACTTCACCAGGCGATGTTGACGACCTGCGTCATGCCGCACTACCCAAGCGCTGATTGATCACCATTGCTAGTTGGCGCTCTATATTCATCAGCCTATTGTCCATACGTTCTAGTAGACCGGCGCTGTCGGTTGTGTCGCCTGGGATTGCACCCATGATGCGACTATACTCTAACACAGCGTTGCTTATCCACTCGCCGCGCTTGCGTTCTGTTGCACTTTGATTAATAACCTCTAGTGCCTCATCTGATAGTACGAATTGAACCTTTGTGGACATAACACCCCTACTAAAGAGTAGCGCACTTTGGCGCATGACTTAATTATTACTTGCATCCATCTTATCACACTACGAATTCGTTGTCAATAAGGAATACTTAACAGTTGATAAAGTGGTATTTCATGATATAATGAATGCAAGTAAATTAAGGTTTACCTGCATTCAACTTCTAACAGGATTAGGCCATCATGAGTGAAGCGAATTTCATTCCACGCACCACCGACTTATCGTATGTAGATTATCTTTCTTCTCTGGCGCAAAAGATTGTTGATTTATCTGTTGCTGTACACTACGCGGGAAGTTCTGCGGAGGTGGCAGCGAACATGACCTTGATAGAAAAGCAGATCCATTTGCTAAAGATGGCGATTGAATTGTTAAATCCGCCACAGGAGGTGGCATCATGACGAACGAAATTATTCGATATCAACAGAATGAAGTTATGCCAGCACAAGCCGATAACGATAGTCAGTTTATAGCGCTGTGGTTGCATGGCCGCCCAGCTGGCACCCAACGCCAATACAAAGCCGCTGTAGCCGCCTTGGTGGGCTTCGTGGCTAAATCATTGCAAGCCGTGGGCCTCGCTGATCTGCAAAGCTTTGTAGATAGCCTGGCTGCGCTGGGTGATAACAGCCGCAAGCGGATTGTAGCCAGTGTGAAAAGCCTGTTTACGTTCGGGCAAAAGCTCGGTTACTTGCAATTTAATGTCGCCGCTGCCGTCAAGTTGCCAAAGGTGAAAGATGAGTTAGCCGCCCGTATCCTGACAGAAGATGAAGTGTTGCGCATGATTCACAAGACAGACAAGCAACGTGATAATGTTCTGCTGCGCTTGCTGTATGCCTCTGCTGGGCGTATCAGCGAGGTTTGTAGCTTGACGTGGGCCGATGTACAACCCAACGGTGATACGGGGCAGGTAACGCTATTTGGTAAGGGTGGCAGGACACGCGCTGTAAAGCTCTCCTTGGGCACCTGGAACGCCTTACAAGCGCTACGCAACGGCGCCGGCAATGATTCGCCTATATTCATCAGTCGCAAGAATGCCGGGCGATTAGACGAAACCCAGGTACACCGCATTGTGAAAGCCGCTGCTGTTCGTGCTGGCATCGTTGGCAATGTCTCGGCGCACTGGCTACGACACTCCCATGCAAGCCATGCTTTGGATCGGGGTGCCAATATTGCGCTGGTGCGTGATACGTTGGGCCATAGCTCTTTGGCAGTAACAAGCCGCTACACCCACGCCAAGCCGAATGAATCCAGCGCGCTGCATTTGGCTATCTAGCATCGTATGACGTGCTGGGCTAAGATAGTTCAACGTCGTAGCCTTGACTACATAAAGAAAAACATGTAGGTCAGGATAGGAGTTTATATGATTGACAGGAAATCAAACAGACGCTACACTTAGAACAACCTGTCAAAAAAGCAAATAGGCAATCCTGCTCATCATTTGCCAGGTACTAGCTCTCTCCATGAAGACTTTATAAGAACGTATGTTTCATTTCTTTTTTATTCCTCAATATTGAGTATAATGTGAAGGCTACATGCTTAATACGGAAAAAGCTGAAATGCTTCACCGAGCGTCCAAAATAATTACTTCCCCTCTTCGGTGGATAGCGTTAGCAGAGAATCGATATCGTTTGGATGCTCGTATTCTAGCCCCTTCACAAAACGATATTTTGAGGCTTGTATGCAGTCTTGGTAAGACAAATCATAGTTTTTGTGTGCTTTATCAGAATTATCCCATCCGAAAATATACAAAACATTTTGTGCATATATCCCGCAGTACAGGTGAAATATTTAGGAGGCCTCACAAGCACATCTGGGATGAAGACAGCGAAGATGACAGAGCTTACATTCCGACTGACATTGATCCTGAGTCTAGCATTGATGATCAACTTATCGCTTTTTTGGAAGAAGAGAACATTACACTAAAGGCTGGATACCAACGATTGCTATTGAGATAAGCTTATGAATATACCCTGCTCATCAATCGTAGACGAATATTTGATCCGAGTACGTGGCGACTTCACAGTTCTGGATTCTAAAGAGAACTGTCGAATCATCACACCTTTAAGGCGTCCAGATGGTGAAGCGGTAGAGTTAATTATCGAAAAAGGAAAAAATAATAAAGTAAGGCTTTCAGACGAGTTTAACACATCTGATTATTTGTTTGTCAATGGTCTCAATCTAGAAGCCAATAAAAAATTAAATGAGAGTGCAAGACGTTTGGCTAAGCTTAGGGGAGTTGCATTCGAGAATTCAGAATTGTATATTGAAACGGAGGCTGGTCAAGAGGCTGAAGCGATGAGTAAATTGCTTTCAGCAATCGAGGCTTTGAATTATTTTATTTACCGCCGTTCTCATCGTGCACCGAAGTCATTTTCTGAAGAAGTTGAATTATTCTTGGCTGAGAATTCCGTGTCGTTTGTTCCTGATTACGGTTTGCAAGGCGAGACAATTGAGCATATTGTTCCTATATATATTAATAGCACAAGGAATGTTGTTGTAGCTCCTTTGTCTTCAACCTCTGTAGCCGGCGCGCAGCACATCTTAAAAGAAATGGCATGGGTTAATGGAGATATTAAAAAGATTAATCCTAACATTCGATTTAATGCACTTCTTGACGACCGGCGGGACACACAACAAAAAATCTGGTCAGATGACACAGTGAACAAGATCCTAATGAGTGCGATGGATAACATCGTCACTTGGGAAGGCCGAAATCGCATTTTAAGTATAATCGAAGAGCCACTTGGTAAGAACAGGACCACGTTATAAAGTGCTAATCAATAAGTGATTGGTTAGTGTCGGCTGAGACAGAGAGGCCAGATCGATTATCGATCTGGCCTCTCTGTTTATTAATCCACTGCCATTTATTAGTAGCAACTTTCCGGATCTGGTTGAATACCGGACCTAGGATCGTAGTCTATAACAAAGAGGCTTTGAACATATCCGATTGTACCTATGTAACGAACTCTGGTCATACCTCTATTGGCATCAGTTGTCAAAACCTCTACTTTTGTGCCATGAGGGATAGAGCCCAACCTGTTTAGCGGATTCACATCTACCGTAGGATAGAGATTAACGATCTTAGCAATCAATAGCCCATATTCTACAGATTCTGGGCATGTATCAACGCCACTAATCCAGCCTAACTTGCCTGACTCTGACACTGGAGCTATTGGTCTTGTCGAAACCTTTTGCTCTGTCTGAATAATTGCTGCATCTCGGTTTACAACAGCTAAAGGCGGGAGGATAGTCCTAGAAAGAGCAATTAAGACAAAAATTAAGAGCAAGAAACATACAACCATCAATGCAAAACGTTCAAGCTTATGCATAATTCGCCCCAGTATGATTACTTTCCGCCCGGATTCCTCATTTCTCGCTTGGCAATCTCCAACGATTTATTGGCTGTATCAAAATGACTCTGTACCGTGCTTGCTGGTTCATCTGATAAGAAGCCAAGAAATCCTTCGATTGATTCATCCATCGACTTCACAATCATCCGATGAGCATAGCCCATACACTGTCCAGGTGCAACTACGTTCATTTTGCGTCGAATGGATTGAAGTCCACTAATCTGTGATGCCAGCGATAAACGGGGAGCCGCCGCTGCCACATTAAATGCATCAATCCATTCGTCCAGGATTAGATCGATTTTGGCACGGTATGCAGCCTCCTCGCACACAACACTGTCTGCACTTATAGAACTGGTGTCAAGGTTGACTAAACGAGTGAAGTTCTGGCGAACAAGGAGATTAGCGACAATGAGCACCACGCATATCAAAACAAGCACAGTAACAATTACCTTGAACATTGTATTAAATACTGCCAAGCAACCACCCTTGGCCTTTGGCTTAGGTTGTTGCAACTCATACATGGGGGAGCCTCCTATTTGGTTCGATTGGTGGAAAAGCAATCACCAATATCATCCGCCTGACTATTCTTTGTTGATCAGTGCTTAGGATACGAGCGGGTGCTAAGGAATTAGCTTATACAATTAGCCGCCAAAGCTAGAATCATCATTGTCAGCGGTGTATTTGGCGAAGCAACCTGAGCATTAATACATACTTCCATTTCCTTTTCAGATATTTTTACGCGGTTTCCCGTGTTCTTTTGCCATAGTTCGTAGAAGTGGTGAACAATGGCCACGCGTTGTTCGGCGCTAGCATTTGCCCAATCATTAGCATTTGTTGCATCTGAAATAGTGGTTTCTGTAGCTGCTATCTCTGAGGTTGCCGTAGGATTTGGAATTTTCGTTCCTGTCGGGCGACGGGTTGGCGTTGCAGGCATAGGTGTTGGTGTGACCGCAGCGGCAGCGGCCTTAAAGACATCAAGCTTGTCATTAGCAGAAGTAATAAATTCAGCTGCTAAATTAATCTCAGCGGTGCCTTCTATAAGCTTATCGGCATCTAACTGATCTATGCCTTCAATTAGGAGAGCAATACTGTTATCAGTGTGATCAGCCACTGCAAGCAAGTCATTGTGGATACCGGAAAAATATGATGATGGATCTAGTTCGCGTATAGCTTTGGTGCTCATTTGTAAACTAGCCAGACCAGCGCCAACGGAAAGCTTCCATTTGTCAGTGAATATCACAGACGTATTTTTACCGGCTTCTCTAAAGCGCTCGCTGATGATGTCTGCACCAATGGAGTATGAATCAAGCGCCTTGGTCACACCATCTATATAAACTTGGGCGACAGGATCATTGAGAATGTCGACTGCTGTAACCTGTTTCGTAGGAATCGCCGTCGCCGTGGGTGTTCCTGCCACCACTGGTGTAGTATCTAGCGTTACCAGGAAGGCGGCAATCCATTCGCCGGTGTCCAATTGATACCAATCGCCAGCATCGTTCTTATGGGCAATCGTGACGGTTTGGCTTTGGGTGGCTTTGCTCACAATGGCGAAGGTGGTACCAGGACCAGAGCGCAAATTAGCCCCTTTGTTAACAGTGCCGGTGACATCCTGAGCGAACACAACCACATAAAACAGCAATGAGAGCAATGCGGCAGCGATGGGGGCAATACGCTTCATTTGATTCTCCTTTTGGGAACAAGAAATAACAGTAGATATTCATTCTCGCGCTAAAAGAGGGTAATTTTACTTACAAAATACTTACCGTATTTCACATCAAATAGGTGTTAGGCTGCTCTTAGTACTGGAGAGGAGGATACTAAAGTAGTTTGATAGTGAGGGGCGGCTTACTATGCAATCTCATAAGCCATCAACAAACTTATTTATTCCATCCAAACAATTATCCAGCCAACCTTTTGATACAGGTTGTTGGTGTATCGCCTCTTTTCTCCTTGCGCTTGAGAATTTAGCCGCTTCACCAATACCGCCTTGATAGGGCACATTTTCGCGTTCAAGCAAGTACTGAGTATAACCAGCTTGTGCCTTACGAACACGAAAGATAATCCTATCGTCAACCAGCGCCAAACCCCATACTTTGACCCCAAATTTCTTTAGTAGATCTTGGAGAGTATAAGTGCTCCACTGCGTGTTGGCCGGCACATTGTAGCCAACCGATGGTCGATTCCATATTGTTTGGATGATTGATATAGTTGGGCTGACCCAGTTCGGCGTTGCTGCGATTTTCAAAAAGGTATCGAGCATATTCGTCCCTCTGATTTGTGTAAACCCAGTGTCGGGCATAATATGTAAAGCAAGTAAAAATAAGTACCACAAGCATATCGCTTTCCTCCAATATTAGAACATATGTTCGCATATTAGCAAACTGCTTAGTGGAAGAATCGGCTATGGACCTCGAAGGATACTCATTTGGCTGGGGATTTTTTCTAGGATTTTTATTTGCGACTCTGCTTGGGATAGTAGCTGAAAGAATACGCAGAGCTTTACAGGGGATGCAAGCACCAGATAGACCAATGGTTGTTCCAACCACTAGGACACCACGAAGTGTGTTTGTTGCCGCCGCCAGAGCCTTTAGAGATTTCGTATTTTCGTTGTTCCTTATGTTTATCCTTATCGTAGCTGGCATCACCTTGCTCTATGCTTTGTTTATCGGCAATCCTTTTGATTTGTTGATCTGAGAATAGCTTTTGTGTCTAAATCAGTCTTGTAGATATAAGAATTCTGCGATGGATTAAAGCGCGCATCGTGCGCGTCAGTTTGGAAACGATGAAAATCATGTACGGGCTACCGGCGCTGAATGAGCAGAAGTAGGACGAGTATTTGAACGAAATCGGATGATACAATTTATTACCATATAGCAAAACCAAAAATTGATGTGGATTAATAAAATGATGAATCTAAGCCATGATTTCTATGAAAAACTGATCTTATTCATCTTGACAGCCGCTATTACAGGGGTGTTCGTCCCTTTACTGTTCAAATGGAGAGATGAACGTAAGCTGGGCGAGCAAAAAGCGCACGAGGCCCAACTTGCCAGGCAAGGTAAAATCATCGAAGCACAGGTGGCACTGTTAGAAAATTTAGCGAAGCAGCTATGGGAATTTCAAAATCTTGCCTTCTTGATCTGGATGCGCTTGTTTAATCAGGCTTTTTCGGTTCGCCATCAGTCCATAGTCCAACTGTTCCAGCAGCCGTTTGACGGTGGTTGGACTGATGGCATAGATACGCTCGGTTAACGCCTGCGCGAGATGGCTTAAGCTTTTTCTGACCCATTGCTCGGGACCGGTGGGTAAGCCAGCGAGATCGTCAGCGACCAACGCTTCTAAGACCGTTTCTAGCTCAGGGCTTTTTTTTTCCAGGCGTTGCCGTCCGCCCCCTTCGACTCGCACGCGGTCGTTCGGGCGCCTCGCTAAATCGTCTGCCATCTCGTCTTGGCCGCGCCGGATTGTGTTCACATGCAGTCCCGTTATCGTGGCCATGATTTCGAGGCCACCGTGACCCAACTGGCTGGCTTCCAGCGCCGCATACCAGCGCCGTTCTTGCTCATCCAAGCGACTCATGAACACATTCATTAGATGATGGTTTTGCATAACTTCTGGTGATTTCTCGGCCTGACATACTTCACATTCACATTGATGAATCGTTGCTTGCGCCATTTTTTCGCCTCCTTTGAGGCTTTATTCTACCATACAAACCTACAAGTTATTTCTGGACGATTACTTAATGGCCTGTATCCGCCTATTCTTGCTTTTGAGCTTGCTATTGGGTCTGCTGTCTGGCCCAAGCAGATATGCTATTGGTGCAGACAGTATTACCAGACCAGATAGCATCGACGCCGTTGGCGCGTTCTCATCACTGGTCCTAGATACTGCCGGTTTTCCCGTCGTTAGCTATTATGATGATACTAACGACGATCTTAAACTTATGCACTGCAACGATGTCAATTGCGCGAGCAATGACGAGAGTATCACTCGCCCTGATACCACTGGTGAGATCGGCTCATTATCGTCATTGGTGCTAGACGCGGCCGGCTTCCCCATTGTCAGCTACTGGGACGCTGCCAATAATGACCTCAAATTAATGCATTGCAATGACCCCAATTGCGGTGGCAGCGATGAAAGTATTACCAGCCCCGATACCGCTGGCGAAGTCGGTCAATATCCGTCGCTGGCCCTGGATACAGCGGGCTTTCCTGTTGTTAGCTATCATGACGGAACCAACGGAGATCTCAAGTTACTGCACTGCAACGATCCCAATTGCAGTGGCAACGATGAGAGTATCACCAGCCCTATCACCACTAACGAGGTTGGCCTGTACTCATCGCTAGAACTAGATAGTGATGGCTTCCCCGTCATCGCCTACTATGACACTACCACTGGTGACCTCAAGCTGCTGCATTGTAATGATGTTAACTGTATTGGCAATAATGAAAGTATTACTAGCCCCGATACTGTTGGTGGTGTTGGCTCGTTCCCCTCGCTAGCGTTGAATGCGAACGGCTTCCCTGTCGTCAGCTACTGGGACTCCATCAACGTTGATCTCAAGTTGCTGCACTGCAATGATGCTAACTGCACTGGCAATAATGAAAGTATCACTAGCCCTGACACTACTGGTGAGGTCGGTCAGTTCTCATCGCTGGCGCTGGATATGGCTGGCTTTCCTGTAGTTGGCTACTGGGATAGTACCAACGGCGATCTTAAGCTACTACACTGCAACGATGCTAGTTGCACAGGTAACAACGAAAGTATCACTAGCCCTGACATCACTGACCGTGTTGGTGTGTTCCCCTCGCTAGTACTGGATGCAAACGGCTTCCCCGTTATCAGTCACTTTGCTAACCTCTATGCCGATCTCAAGTTACTGCACTGTAATGACGCCAGTTGTATTGGAAATCAAGAGAGCCCTACCAAGCACGACGCCACCGACGATGTTGGTTGGTACACATCGCTTGCACTGGATGCAAACGGCTTCCCTGTCGTCAGCTACTATAACAATACTAAAGGCGTCTTAAAGTTGATGCATTGCAAAAATGCACAATGTACTGGCAATGAAGAAAGCATCACTAGCCCCGACCCTGCTGTTACTAGCGGCTTTTACACGTCGTTGGTGTTAGATGCTGCTGGCTTTCCCGTCGTTAGCTACTATGATAACCTCCATGATGACCTTAAGCTACTGCACTGCAACGATCCCAATTGCAGTGGCAACGATGAGAGTATCACCAGCCCTATCACCACTGGCGTTGGGTTCCCCTCACTGCTATTAGATGCAAATGGCTTTCCTGTCATCACCTCTGGTGTCAAAATATTGCATTGCAACGATCCCAATTGTAGTGGCAACGACGAGAGTATCACTAGTCCGGATATGACTGGTGGTGGTTCTCCCTCACTGGTATTAGATGCAAACGGCTTTCCTGTTGTTAGCTACGGAAATGGCAACCTCAAGTTACTGCACTGCAATGATGCTAACTGTAGCGGCAATGACGAAAGCATTACATTATCCGGTAATGCCGGTGGGGACACATCGCTAGTACTAGATGCGAACGGCTTCCCTGTCGTCAGCTACACAGAGGTTGGCAGCAGCGATCTTAAACTGCTGCACTGCAATGATGCCAACTGTAGTGACAATGACGAAAGCATTACTACTCTCGATAGCGCTGTCTATTATTTGTCACTAGCGCTGGATGCGGCAGGCTTTCCCGTTATTAGCTACTATGACAGCGGCGATCTCAAGTTATTGCACTGTGACGATGCTAACTGCGCGAGTAACAATGAAAGTATCACTAGCCCCGACACCATAGGTGATGTGGGTTTATACACGTCACTAGTACTAGATGAGGCTGGTTTTCCCATTGTCAGCTATTATGACGAGACTAATCGCGATCTCAAGCTGTATAGTGCAGCACCTACGACAGCAACGCCTACAAATACGCCTAGTTCTACACCTAGTTCTACACCTACACTCACGCTGATACCAACGACCACTGCAACGGCAACTAGCCCAAATTTGCGTACCGCTACTCCTACACTTACACCAACGTCAAACAGTACTGCAACAGCGACATTTACTACTACGCCTTCTTCGACATCGACACTTGTACCGACACCACAGGACACTTTGACAGCGACCGCAACGAATACGCCTATAGCTATACCTACAAACATGCCGACACCAATCACAGGAGCCACAATGACACCTACTACTACATCGACTCCGGTAGGCACATCGTCTTCGTTTACTTTATTTCTACCGGTGGTAGTTCGTTAGAGGTATGGGCTGTTTAACTACAATGGGATGGTATGTATATACGAATCCCGATAGATATACACACGCCAAGCCGAACGAATCAAGCGCGCTGCACCTGGCTATATAGCCCCCTGCGCATCTAAGCCGATGATATAACAAAGCCGCCAGCATGGGAAGCCTGGCGGCTAGTCTGGTGGTTAGCTATTGCGTGACCGTAGCTGTTGTGTTCACAGCGATGTTGGCGACATTCATAGATGATTCAAGCGGTATCAAAACAACGCCGGTGAACTCTTTAGTTTCGTTCGCACCAATGTACAAATCGAATTTGTAGTCTTGGCTAACAATGAAGCCGTCAGCATCTTCAAAATCGATAGTCGCATCAATAAGTAGCGCTTGGTCGCCGTTGTTCTTTACTTCCATTACCCAAGCGTTCTTTTCAAAGATGTCGTTTGATTCTGTAACTTTACCTTCAATACGGGTAATTTCGTAGTCTGGTTCAGAGGGGTTGGCAATGGTAGCAACGGGTAGTGGTGTGGATGTAGCCACAGGCACGGTGGCGGGGGTAAAGGTGGCAACGGGTGCAACAGCTTCGTTTGGTATACGAATTTTCTGGCCGCTAAATAAGAAATTGGCGTCAACTAGTCCATTGCCAACCATGATGTCTTCAATCGTTATGCCATGAGCTTTTGCAATCGAGGCAATCGTATCGTTAGCCTTCACTACGTAGGTTGTAGATTCATCTTCCGTCAATGTGGCGATTGCCACAGGCGAAGGCGCAACACCAGCTTGCTCAAGCACATAGACACGAGTTTCAAGCGCTGCAATTCGTTTTTCAAGTGGCACACTTTGCGAGACAACCACAATGGGCTGGCGAAACAGAACAGCAGATAGCCCGACAATGACCAATGAGGCAACGAGTACTTTGGACATATTCAATTCTCCTATTTGGGAAAGCAAAGGAAAACACTTCATAATATTAGCGGGTGAGGTCGTAGGGTGACGGTTTGGTGCTTTGCGCTTGTATAGTTTTTGTGGGCGGTTCTGGTGGATTTACACGCAAGCCTGGCACGGCTAAATCACTTTTGTTGTCCTGCTTGGTTCTTTCTGCTATCAGTTTGAGATAATGGATTATATCCGCTTGGTTATCGTGGATTTTAGTAATACCAAAATACCACAAAACGACAGCCCGAATAACGCCTAATATCAAGATGGCAATACCGATACCAAGCACCACAAAAGCAATTTGAATTATATCTGACATAGCGACCTCTTTCATTTGCTTAGGTTAATGCAAGCTGGCCTTAGTGAAGTTATAGCCAATAAAAAAGCTATAGCGTCAGCGCACTACCGTGAATTCAACAGTATAGCTGTCTATATCGGATGGCTGAACAGTGATTCCGGCATCAAATCGATTTGTACCACCTGGCTCTAACCGAAAACCCACATTGACGATTTCTTCTACCTTGACCAGTTTACCATTTTTGTACGCACGTACTACGCACTCGATTTCGTCAAATGTATCTGCATCAGCAGATATAGCAACCTCCCCAGAGAAAGATAGCCAGCCATTGTTACTTTCGTAGACGGTCCATTCGGTAATTTCAAGCTCGTTGGAGTCAAGGATTAGTTCGTAGCTCAAGCCTAAATCGTCTATTTGTTCGTGGCCGGTCTGTACGACACTTACTTCTGGCAACGGTGCTGGTAATGTCTCAACTGTGGCTGTACGTGATGCCGTATCAATCGACACACGAAGGTTAACAGTCACGGTGAGAGGCAAAGTCATTGTGGTAGCAGTGCTACCAGAAAGCGGCACACTTACTTGAACGGGGACGGCTTGGGCAATGTCAATTACAAATGGCTGAATTTGGCCGATTACTATTTTGGCATCATGAGCCGTCAATGGCGAAACATTAAACAAAACAGCCGCTAGTACGAAGCCAGCGGCAAAAATGGAAAGCAATTTTAGGCGATACATGGGGAGTCTCCTATCTGACTTTGTAAGGAAAAATCTATACCCACTATTATCCTTCAAAAAGGAAGTAATATTTCTTACAACATACTTACATTGCTTTATGTATAGATGTTATCACAGGGCAAGTTAATCATCAGCTATTTCCTTATCACCTATTAACTAGCGCAGTTGCTCTTTCATATCGTCGGCGCTGCCGAGCAAGCGTATGCGCATTGACGCACACATCTTGGGTCAATACCAATAGAAAGAGTCTTCATAAACCCTAAAGCTATCAAATAGCCTAGCTATATATTATCGTAGGCGATACCAAAGCATAGTTTTGTTGCTTAAGTTGTGTGATTGACGATCAACCAAGAGATCTTCAATTTCCCGGTTAATAGGTAGGGGGGTGATATGGGGTGTTTGGCAGTTTGCGCCATAAAGTATAAGGCCCTTGCCTACTAAAGGAGTAGAACAAGGGCCTTATATTCACAAGATATTGTGTTTTGGCTCCTCGGGTTGGACTCGAACCAACAACATTTCGGTTAACAGCCGAATGCTCTGCCAATTGAGCTACCAAGGAATATTTGAATTTGCGTTGCCTAGTATAGTGCCAAGCAACGCAATTGTCAAATTCTACAGACCAAAGTGGTAAAAAAGATCTAGCCCAGATAGTCGCGTAATTTACGGCTGCGCAGGGGATGGCGCAGTTTGCGCAAGGCCTTGGCTTCGATCTGGCGCACGCGTTCGCGGGTAACGTTGAACTCGCGGCCCACATCCTCCAGCGTACGGGTGATACCATCTTCCAGGCCAAAGCGCATAATCAGCACGCGGCGCTCGCGCTCATTCAGGCCATCCAAGATTTCGTTCATCTGCTCTTGCAGCAGACGGCGGCTGGCCGAATCGACCGGACCAGGTATGCTGTCGTCTTCGATGAAGTCACCCAACGAACTATTTTCTTCCGTACCCACGGGCGAGGAGAGGCTGAGCGGCTCCTGGCTTAGGCGTTTGATACGTTGTACCTTGGAGGCGGCTCGTTCTAGCCGGCGCATCACTTCTGGCTCTGGGTTGATGCCGGTGCGCATGGCCCGCCGCACCGCGTTGGCATCATCCGCTTCGAGAAAGTCCATTTCCAGGGCAATCTCTTCAAAGGTGGGTTCACGCCCCATCTCTTGTTGTAAGCGCCGGTGGATGCGGCTCTGGCGGTTGATCGTCTCCACCATGTGGACGGGAATACGAATCGTACGTGCCTGATCAGCGATGGCCCGGCTGATGGCCTGGCGAATCCACCAGGTGGCATAGGTGCTAAACTTAAAGCCGAGTGTATGGTCGAATTTGTCCACGGCCCGCAACAAGCCCAAGTTGCCTTCCTGAATCAAGTCCAGGAAGTTGAGGCCACGCCCGATGTAGCGTTTGGCCACACTAACCACCAGGCGCAAGTTGCTATTGGCCAGGCGATCGTGGGCATTCTTGCCGCCAATGATCTTGAGTTCGAGTTCATCGCGCGCATCTGGGTCGGTTACATGTTCGAGTTCGGTCACTGCTTTAGTGCCATCTTCGATGCGTTTGGCCAGTTCCAATTCTTCCTCGGCCGTCAAGAGTGGATGGCGCCCGATATCGCGCAGATACATCCGCACTGGATCCAGGCTTTGGCCCAGATCTGGCACATCGGCAATCAGCTTCTCGATGGGAACATATTTTTCTTTTTCGATCTCTTCTTCCAACTTTGTATCGCGTGGAATGCGCGGAATGGGCGCAGCATCTTCTTCTTCTTCTTCCACATCGGGCATGTCGGCGAAGAGATCGACGGCTGGCTTCTCACCCAGGTTAATGTACTGATCGAGTTCACTTTCCATTGGGTTTGTCAGCGTCGTGCGGGCTATAGGCGTGATCGGTTCTTGCTTGGACTGTTCGAGGGGGGTCCGTTGTCTCCTGATCATCTGTCTCCCTTGTCCGCCGGGGCGGATTAAAATATCTTCACGCCTTGTTCGGGGCGTTCCTTACGAAATAAGCGCTGGGTTAGTTGTTGACGCGATTGTTGTAGATAGAAAAGTTCGCGCTTATGTTGGTTGAGCACGGCGCCAAATTGTTTCTCTCCGTCTGGGTCATTCTGACGGTTGGCGTCGTCTTGTAAAAATTTGATGTTGCGGCTATCGGCGCCCACCCGCTCGATCCGGATCCGAATCAACGTGTTGATCGTATCTTCTTGTAGGGCCTGCAAGTTGGTGTGCGGCAGGCTTGCGCTATAAGCAATCAACTGGGCCAGGCGACCGTGCAGATGGGGTGTTAGCATCTCCTGGAAAAATTCCAGGTCCCACTGTTCATCGCTGCTAATATATTGTTTTAAAGCTCGGTATATCTCTTGATTTTCGATATTGAGCAAGTCATCCGGCTGCAGTGGTGCAATTTCCAGCGCCGTTGTTGCCCCGGCCAGCCACACCAGCAGATCCGATTCGCGCAAGAGATTGGCCAAGAGATGATCTTCTTGCGTAAAGTGGGTGATACCACGCCGGCTCTGCTCTGTCACCGTTTTTTCTGCGGCGACTGGCGGTGCCTGTTCCTCTGGGTCCGAAGGTCGGCGCCGCCCTTTGGCGGCTAGCCGACCACTGCTAAACTTGCGCTTGGGTTGCTCGCTGGCCAGTTGGTGGGTCTTGCCCTGCACCGTTTTGACGGCGGCCTGCACGCGGCCCAAGATAATCTGTTCGTCGATCTGTACCTGGCGGCTAAGCTGTTGCACGTAGTGCTGACGTTCGATTTCGTCTTCTAACTCGGCAATTAGTGGTGCAAGCTCCGCAACAGCTTGGCCTTTACCCTGGGCGCTTTTCAGGTCTACCTGTTCGGCGACTAGCTTAAAGTAGAAATCGACGAGCGGTTGTGCTTTGTCGACCAGGCTTTGCCAGGTTTGCGGCTCTTGGCGAATCACATCATCAGGATCGCGGCCCTCTGGCATGGAAATGATAAAGAGATTAGCGCCCAGCCGTTCTTCCATGCGTACATCACCGCTGGATGTGACGGTAGGTTTGCGCACCCGAGCAAGCGCCTGACGGGCTTGGTTGAGCCCTCGAATCGTAGCCTGTTGCCCGGCCACGTCGGCATCTAATGCCATCACATAATTATTCGTATAGCGCTGCAACTGCTGTAACTGCTCGGTCGTCAGCGATGTACCCATGCAGGCCACCACATTCGCATAGCCATGTTGATGGGCGGCGATTACATCCATGTAGCCTTCAACAATCACAACCTTGTCGGCCGCACGCACCGCCTGATGGGCCAGGTCTAAACCGTAGATCACTTTTGATTTGTGAAAGAGCGCCGTCTCTGCTGTATTTAAATACTTAGGCTGGCTATTATCCAGCACTCGCCCGCCAAACCCGATTACGCGTCCTTGCCGGTCACGAATGGGGATCATCAGCCTGGCCCGAAAAGCATCGTAGGTGCTATTCCGCTCTTCGTGGCGTTTAAGCAGACCCGCTACCGTCTGCTGTTCTATATTATACCCTTTTTCGCTTAAAAAATCACGTAAACTACTCCATTGATCAAGCGCAAAGCCAAGCCGGAAGTGTTCTTGGGTAGCTGGGTCGATGCCGCGGCGCTCTAGATAGTCGCGCGCCGGCTGGGCTGCGGCATGATGGCGTAAGATTTCCTGAAAATAAGTTGCCGCAATTTCGTTGATTTCGTATAGTTTTGAACGTTGGTCACTCGATGCATCTGCCTCATTCTCTTCGAGATTAACACCCGCTTCTTTGGCCAACAACTGCAACGCATCACGAAAATCGAGATTCTCTTTGCGCATCACAAAGCTGAAGATGTCGCCCCCAACCCCACAGGCACCGAAACAACGCCAGGTTCCGGAATTGGGAAAGACAATAAAACTGGGTGTGCGCTCACTATGGAAAGGACAAAGCCCTTTGTAGGTAGCGCCGCTCCGTTTGAGCGGCGTGTAGCGAGAGATAAGATCGACAATGTCGATGCGTTGTTTAACTTCATCGCTTACACTCATCTTTGGGCTCCGGGGTTGTCTACGCCAGTCAAAAATACTAGGCTATGGCCAAAATACTAGAGTCAAAACCATGAATCGAAACCATCATCGATTGTAAGGTTTGCAGAGATTATAACGGTTGTTGCACCATGTGTCAAAGGAAATGGAGAGTGCCGCAT
>Ga0209490_10002484_pt1 | contig 17445 bp, 16 predicted proteins | sample MAT06_FD_187209 | JGI IMG/M metagenome (GOLD analysis project Ga0209490, IMG submission 187209) | Freshwater microbial communities from Lake Fryxell liftoff mats and glacier meltwater in Antarctica - MAT-06 (SPAdes) (version 2) | ecosystem: Environmental > Aquatic > Freshwater > Ice > Liftoff...
GCGACAGGTCAACCGCTTCGGTCACCTGTTTGTACATGATCGCCGCGGAACTTTTGCCGGTATAAAGGGTCTGCCCCAACACCGCGTGAAATAACGTCGCGCCAAGCCCGTAAATATCGGTACGTTGATCGAGATCTTGTTCGCCCGAAGCCTGTTCCGGACTCATATAATGCGGCGTACCCAAGGCGACGCCGCTGTGGGTCAATTGCCCGCGGGTCAGACTCGCGGTTTCTTCGCCCGCGACCTGCCAGGTCTTGGCCAGACCAAAATCACAGAGCTTGGCGCAAAAGGGTTCACTGACCCCGTCGCGGGGCGGGGCGAGAATGATATTCGCCGGTTTAACATCGCGATGCAAAACGCCGCGACGCCACGCATACCGCAGGGCCAGCGCCATCTGAGTGAGAAACGTCAGGCCTTCTTTTTCGCTGAGCGGACCGCCGCCGTTGATGCGCTCCTTCAGGCTTTTGCCCGGCACCAATTCCATGATCAGATAGCGCTGCGCTTCGATCAGTCCGGCTGAGATACTGCGGGTAATGTGGGGATGATGCAGGCGCAACGTCGCCTTGGCTTCGCGCTGGAAGCGTTTGGCGTATTCCTCATGGTTGGAATAGCGCGTGGCCAGCAGCTTGACCGCGACTTCTTCATTGGCGGCATTGCGACCCCGGAAGACATCGCCCATGCCGCCGCTGCCGAGGCGCCCTTGGATGATGTAACCTTCGACTTCCAGCGCTCGAACCCGCGAGGAACTGATATAGCGCCGCAATTCGCGGCTTTGTTGATCGCTGACATAACCGAAGTCCTGGATCAGAAACCATAAACTGCGTTCGATGCCGCGTTCCGAGAGCGATTTTTGTTCGGCCTCGGCCTGAGCGATCTGCGCCTCAGAAATGAAACCACGTTCGCGGGCAAGTTGGACGAGATGGGGGTCTTCCACAGTGCGTCAGCTTACCACATGTTCCCTGGGTTGTGCAAGTTCACGACAGTGAATTGCATCGTGGGTGTTTCATTTGAATCATTTGCAACATTTTTTGAGGTTACGCTGGCCATGGACGGCCGAGCATTGTCCAATCAGGCTGCATCATGCTCGACGAACGCCGTGCCTTTTTGACCGCGTGCCGCCTCGAACTCGGCCTCTCTGCCAATACACTAGCGGTCTACGCCAGTCGGCTTGCCCATCTGTACGATGCCCTTACCCAATTGGGCCTGGATTTCGCCCGCGCGGGCCCGGATGAAATCGGCCGCTGCCTACGCTGGCTGCGCGACGAACGGGACCACGGGCCGGCGACCCTGGCCCTGAATCTGGTCGCGTGGCGCATGTACGCCCGCTTTCTGGTTGCCGAGCATGTGCTTGAGCGTGACCGCATTCAGCTCACCGCCAGCCCAACCCTGTGGCAGACCCTGCCTGAGGTGCTCAACATCGAAGAGGTTTCCCGCCTGCTGCTCGGCGGCGATCCCGGTGCGATGCGTCTGCGCGACCGCGCTGCCCTGGAATTGCTCTACGCCTGTGGTGCGCGCGCCAGCGAGGTTTGTGGACTTGGGCTCGCCGACCTCAAAGAAAAAGGCCACCTCGTGCGCTTACTTGGCAAAGGCAACAAGGAACGCTTGGTCCCCCTAGGCAGCGCCGGTCGCCAGGCCGTGCAACGGTATCTCACCGAGCTGCGGCCATCCCTGGACCCGGAAAATAAGCAGGAGCTTCTGCTGTTATCTTCGCGCGGCGCGCCGCTACGCCGAGAATCGCTGTGGAAGATCGTCCGCGACGCCGGCCGCCGCGCCGGCATCACGAAACCCGTTTATACCCATCTCCTGCGCCACAGTTTCGCCACCCACTTGGTCGAAAACGGCGCTGATCTGCGTGCCGTCCAAGAACTCCTCGGCCACGCCAATCTCACCACCACCCAACGCTACACCCACGTCGACGCCAAACGGCTGGTGGATATTCATAAAAAGTTTCATCCTAGAGCGTAAACTTTTATTTTATCTTTCTTTGGAATGGAGCGTTTTGTATGCGGTCCGAGGTCCGAGGTCCTAGGTCTTGTTTGCGAGGATTATAAGGGTGAATGGGACACTTCCCTTCAGAAGGCGACCATATCACCACTGACGACATAGGACGATTTTCGAGGACCTAGGACTTAGGACTGGCGCCGAATAGGACTTAGGACGGTTATTGGACGTTTAGCGCAGCTTTTGCTGCGCTAAACCCAAACGTTCTAAAACGCGCAATTGCCCAACTTGCGCAAGCGTGTCGAACAAAGGTGGGCTTTCCTTGCGGCCGGTGACGGCGACGCGCAGAAGCATGAACACGTTCTTGTTCGCCCACAGCACGGGCTTGGCCTCCGGGTTGGCGGCGGTTTCTTCGCTGGCTTTTTCTTCCAACAGGGTGCGGAAAAAAGTCTCCAGGCCGACTGCCGTCCACTGGGCGCCATCGCTGGCGACGTAGCGCTTCAGGGCGGATTGAATCTGTTCCAGCACCGTTTTGGCTTGGGTTTTATCCATGCCCTTGGGGACCAAGTGGTCGGGATGGGGCTCAACCTTTTCGGCGTAAAAGGGTTCGGACTGGGCGCAGAAATCGCCGCCAAAGACCATGCGTTCACGCAGCAGCGGCAGCAGATCTAAAAAGCGCGCGTCGACGGCGCGATGAACTTCGGCGCGGACACGTTCGGTATCGAGTTCGCGGAAATAGAGGCCTTGCAGATGGCGCAGTTTGGCCAAGTCGAAGACTGGGCCGGCAACATTGATGCGGTCAAGGTCGAAGGTTTCAGCCAGTTCAGCCAAGGTGAATTTTTCGCGACCGTCCGGCATCGAATGGCCGAGCAGGGCAAGGAAATTCAGCAATGCTTCGGGCAGATAGCCCTGCTGATTGTACCACAACAACGAGGTCGGGTTCTTGCGCTTACTGATCTTGGACTTGTCCGCGTTGCGCAATAAGCCGACATGCACGTATTCCGGCGCAGTAAACCCGAGTTTACGGTTGAGCCAAGTGTGCTTGGGCAGCGAATTCAGCCATTCTTCGGCGCGGATCACGTGGGTGATGCCCATCAGGTGATCGTCGACCACGGCCGCAAGATGGTAGGTCGGCCAGCCGTCGCTTTTCAGCAAGACTTGATCGTCGATTTCTTTCCAGCCCTTGACCACCGGCTGTTTACGCAGGCGGTCTTTATAGACGTGTTCCCCTTCGAGATCGGTCTTCATACGCACCACGTAGGGTTCGCCCTTGGCGATTCGGTCCTTGGCTTCGCCCAGGTCCATGCCGCGATGGCGACGGTCGTACATGACCGGTTCACCACTGGCGAGCTGACGCTTGCGCATCTGTTCCAGATCATGCGAGGTGCAAAAACAATAATAGGCATCGCCCTGTTCGATCAACTGGTCGGCATAGCGCTGGTAGATGCCCTGCGCGACGCGTTCGCTCTGGGTGTAGGGCCCATGCGGGCCGCCGATGTCCGGACCCTCGTCGTAGTGCAGACCCAGCCAGTGCATGCTGTCGTAAATGGCCTTGGCACTTTCCGGCGTACACCGCGACTGATCAGTGTCCTCGATGCGCAGGATGAATTTCCCACCATGCCTTTTGGCAAAGCAATAATTGATCAAGCCAATGTAGGCGGTGCCGACATGGGGATCACCGGTGGGAGAAGGCGCAATACGAACACGAACAGTCATGGATGGGAACCTGCCGGCAAAGGTCGGGGTGGGCGTGGGTCAACATCATTGGCTGCAGGCGACGAGGGCAAGGCGGGCTTGACCGCAGGAGGGGCGGCGAGCACCGCATCCGTCAAGCGCAGAGAGCCGACCAGATCGAGCGGAAAGTGCGCTGGCAGGCTCAATTCTTCCATATTTTCTGCCGCCAGACGTTCATTCAGCAACACAGCGATGACGCCACCGACATTCTCTGCCGCCAAGCGCAGAATCAAGGAATCGCAGGCCACGATATGGTGTTCGCAGGTCGCGACCGTGGCCAGCCCCGTGAAATGGGTGAATTCACCGCTGTCGCTGCGGTCGCCGGGCACTCGCCGCGCGGTCAGCACCACCGTGCCGGTCGCCGAAATGATGCGCACCTGACACTGCTGGGTGTCGAGCCACGCGGTCATTTCCCCCGCAACCGCAAACGTGAACTGCCAGGTGATGTGGTCGCCCTCCACGGTGGGCGGCTGATCGGCCTGCACCACGCTGCCGGGATCCAGGTGGTATTTCCAGCGCAGGTAGTCGTCTGGCCGCGAACGGCTGGCCGCCGCCAGGCGCTGATTGACCCAAGCCGCACCCAATGCCAGGTCCACGCGCGGAAGACCGGCGGTGACGACGTTGGCCGTCCAGGCGAAATCCAGGTCCGCGTCGCGCCAGCTGCCATGGGCGGTTAATCCCGCACGAATTGGCCACGTCGGCCAGGGGACCTCCTCTCGCCGCAGCTGCTCTAGTAGCCACGGGCGCGGAAGGGTCAGCGCAATGGGTGCCGCTGGCGGGGAACCCACCGACACCCGCTGCACCTCAACTCCGTGCGCAAGTGTCTGCGGCAGGCGCTGATTGGCGGCAAAGGCCACGCCATAAGGCAGGGCAAGCCAGCCGGCTCCAGCCAGCGCGACCAGGGCAATCCCACTTATCCCCACCATCCGGCGCCAACGCATGCGCGGGAGTGTGGCGCCAGCGCCAAGGCAGACCAGGGCCCCGTTGCGCCACGCGACAGGCGGTTGAGACTGCCCCCCGTTAAGGAGAGCGGATGTCGCAGGGAATTCGCGCACAGGTCGTCGCTGTCGGTACTTGTCTGCCAGAACGTCGTTTGACCAACCAGGAATTGGAAGGGCTGGTAGACACCACCGATGCCTGGATCCAGTCGCGCACCGGCATTCGTGAACGGCGCATTATCGAGCCGGGCACCCCCCTGTCCGCCCTGGCGACTCCCGCAGCCCGCCAATGTCTCGAGCGGGCTGGAGTCGCCGCGAATACCCTGGACGGCATCATTGTCGCCACCATTTCCGGCGACCACATCATGCCGACGACTGCCAATATCGTGCAGCATCAATTGGGGGCGAAGCGGGCCTGGGCCTATGACCTGGCCAATGCCTGCAATGGCTTTGTGGCCGCCTTGTCGACGGCGACCGCCTTCATCGAATCCGGCCGCGCCCAGCGCATCCTGGTCATCGGCGGCGACATCATGTCGTCGCTGGTGAATTATTCCGACCGCAACACCTGCATCCTGTTCGGCGACGGTGCCGGGGCCGTGCTGGTCGAAGCCGGCCCCGCCACGGGCTTTGGCGTTCTCGGTTTCGAAATGCATTCCGATGGCAGCGGCGGCGGCGATTTATCGATTCCCAGCTCGGGGTCTGCCGAACCGAGCACGCCCGAACGGCTCGCCGCCAAACGCGACAAAGTGCAGCAAAACGGCAAAGTCATTTTCCAGCACGCCATCCGGCGCATGGCCGAGGTCTGCGCGTCGCTGCTCGAAACCCTCAAGCTCACCGCCAACGACGTCGACTTGCTGGTGCCGCATCAAGCCAATCGGCGCATTCTGGAGCCGATCGCTGAACGCCTGGGCATCCCGCTTGAACGCGTGGTCATCAACATCGATCTCGTCGGCAATACGACCGCCGCCACTATTCCCTTGGCCCTCGATGACGCCTTTACCCAAGGTCGCCTGCAACCGGGCAGCCGGGTGCTTTTGGCAGCATTTGGCGGCGGACTGACCTGGGGTGCGTGTTATCTGACGTGGGGGAGGTCGTGAAATTTTTCACGACCTTCCTTCTAACGTACGATTCTGGGCGTGCGGTCGTCCTGCGTCCTGCGTCCTGCGTCCTGCGTCGCGATAGTCTGACTCGATCCTCGCGACTTTTCCAAACGTACGATTCTGGGCGTGCGGTCGTCCTGCGTCCTGCGTCCTGCGTCCTGCGTCACGATAGCCTGACTCGATCCTCGCGGCTTTATCAGGAGCATTCTCATTCCGGAGCAAGCGCTCCGCGTACCAGCTCGAAGACGCAGGACGCAGGACGCAGGACGCAGGACGGCTCGTTCGATACGCAGGACGGCTCGTTCGATACGCAGGACGAAATTTCCACGAGAGATTCCATGACGTCTCTTCAGGTGAACGTGTGAGAGATGTTAAACGAACTGATCCGGCCAGCCCCACCCAACGCGTAGCATTATTGCGCTGGATGATCGGTGCGCGGCTGATGGATGAGCGCATCGCCACGCTCTATCGTCAAGGCTCGATTCCGGGAAAAGTGTTTCTTGGCAAAGGTCAGGAAGCTTTGAGCGCCGCCCTGGGCATGCACCTGATCCAGCCCGGCCCAGACTGCGCCGGCGATGTATTCGCCCCGCTCATTCGCGATATGGCGGGCCGGCTGGCCTTTGGTGAAACCGCCGTGGATATCGCGCGCGTCCAATTCATGCGCCTGACCGGCGATATGCGCGGTCGTGATGGCAATATCCATCGCGGCAATCTGAACAAAAATATTCTGCCAATGATCAGCCACCTCGGCGCAATGATGCCGGTCGTCTGCGGCATGCTGATGGCCCGGCGTCTGCGCGGGGATCTGGGCATCAGCGTGGGCGCCACCTGCATCGGCGATGGCGGCATGCAAACCGGGGCCTTCCACGAAGGCCTCAACGTCGCCGCCGTGGAAAAATTGCCCCTCGTGGTGGTGGCCGCCGACAATCAGGTCAGTTATTCCACGTTCAGCGATCGCACCTACGCCTGCGCCAGTCTGGTTGATCGTGCGATCGGCTACGGCATTCGCGGGTATAGTATCGACGGCACCGACGCCGACGCCTGCCTGCGCACCCTGCACGAAGCCGTCCACCGTGCGCGCGCCGGCGAGGGCCCGCAATTGGTGGTCGCCACTCTCCTGCGTGGCTCCGGCCACGGCGAACACGACGACGCCAGCTACGTGCCCGCCTCCTTGAAAACCCGTTTCGCCGATAGTCTCACCCGCTACGAACAAACTCTCGTCGCAGCCAAGGTCGTCAGCGAAAGCGACATCATCGCCTGGCGCAACGAAGCCACCGCCGCCATCCGCAGCGCCTTCCAAACCGCCCAAGCCGAACCCGAGCCCACCGTCGCCGATGAAAATTGGCAATGCTTATCGTCGCAAGATATCGCACAAACGATACAAGATTGGGATCTGCGGTGAATTTAATCATTGCCACTGTCCGAAGTCCGAGGTCCGAGGTCTGGGAGATTGCCACTGTTCGAGGTCCGAGGTCCGAGGTCTGGGAGATTGCCACTGTTCGAGGTCCGAGGTCCGACGCCCAGAGTCCGAGGTCCGAGGTCCTTGAGATTGCCACGGTCCGAGGTCCGAGGTCCGACGGCCAGAGTCCTAGGTCCGAGGTCCGGAGTCATCAAACAGTCTGCGGTGCACACCTATGGAAAAACGATTCTTCGAATGCGTCATGCCATTACACAACACGGCAAGTATGGCCGACAATGCATCGAAAACTAGAAATCTCGAAATACGCATCGCATACAAGACCTAGGACCTCGGGCTTCGGACTTCGGACCGTGGCAATCTCAAGGACCTCGGACCTAGGACTTCGGACGAGAATGAAAATCAGTCATGATGCCAGGAATAATTCATGACCACCCTCGACCCATCTCTTGCAGGCATTCGCTATATTGATGCGATTCGTGAGGCCATGGGTGATGCTCTGGCCGCGGATCCGCGCGTATTTTTGTATGGTCAAGATATTGCCGCGCCGTTTGGGGGGGCGTTCAAGGTAACCCACGGCTTGGGCGAACGATTTCCGGACCGGGTCATCAATGCGCCCATTAGCGAAGATGCCATCGCTGGGGTTGCCGTTGGAGCGGCCATTGCCGGCATGCGACCGGTGATCGAATTCCAGTTCGCTGATTTTGCCACCATCGCCTTCAATCAATTAGTCAACCATGCGGCGACCACGTATTGGCGCACAGGGAAACCCTGTCCGCTGGTCGCACGCTTACCCGTCGGCGGCACCGTCGGCGCCGGGCCTTTTCATTGTCAAATGCCCGAAGCCTGGCTGTCGCACCATCCGGGCTTAATCGTGGTCGCGCCATCAACCGTCGCCGATGCCTATCAATTACTGCGCGATGCCATCGCTTGTCCTGATCCGGTGATGTACTGCGAACACAAAGCGCTCTATAATACCTTGCGCGACGAAGCTGACCCGCGCCGCGCGACTCGGTTGCCCATGGGCGCGGCGGCGATTCGCCGTTCGGGCAGCGATTGCACCGTGATCAGCTACAGCGCCATGGTCCATGAATGTCTGGCCGCCGCTGAGCTGGCGCGGGATCAACAGCTCGATGTCGAAGTCATCGACCTGCGCTGTGTGCGCCCCTTAGACGAAGCCACCATTTTGGCCTCGGTTGGGCGCACCGGTCGCCTAGTCATGGTCAGTGAAGATTGGCCTTTCGGCGGGGTCGCCGCCGAAGTGGTCAACCTGGTCACCACCCGCGCCTTCCACGCTCTCGATGCACCTCCGCAACGCCTCTGCGCCACCGACGTCCCGATTCCGTCGCACCCCACCCTCTTCGCCGCGCAACGCCCCGACCGTCACCGCATTCTCGACGCCATTTTGCAAACGACGAGTTTTTGATGCCGGTTATAGCAAAGTTCTGTTCATCGACAGATGAAGTGATGTCGGCAGGTAGGCTGCTGTCGGAAGTTCAGTTCTTGTCCGAGGTCCGAAGTCCTAGGTCCGAGGTCTCGTATGCAGGATATTTCTCAATAATCACACTGTTGGTATATCCGGGGTTGAACCTCGAATCATTGGCTTCCGGAATGAACCCGATTTTACCTTCAGAAAATCCCGCATACGAGACCTCGGACCTAGGACTTCGGACTGCGGACGGTGACCTCATTGTGCGCAACCAATTCCAACCATCAGTCGGTGTTCTTGCGCAAGAAAGTACGACATGCCCCGTCTCCCCATAACCCTCCCCCAATTCGGTGAGAGTGCTGAAGCGACCGTGGTCACGTGGTTGGCTGCCATCGGTGATGCGATTGCGGCTGAACAAGAAGTAATCGAAGTCCAGACCGAGAAATCGGTGATGACCGTGGTCGCTCCCGTCGCTGGGGTCTTGCAGGAGCATACGGCGAAGGCGAACCAGCGCGTGCCCGTCGGCGGGATCCTGGGTTATTTGGAAGTTGCCGAAGGGGCGGTATCCACCGCGCCACAACCGCGTCCGACGCCGTCGGCGACTACCTCCTCCAGCGGCGTGCCTGCGCATTCTCGCCATGCTTTTGCGGCCACGATGACCGCACCTGCCGAACCCGGCGCGGATTATCTCAGCCCTCGCCTGCGCGCGCGCTTGGCCGAGGCAGGTCTGTCGATTGCCGACCTCGCCGCGCTCACCCCCACCGGCGCCAATGGCCGCGTCACCGCGCGCGATCTGGAAACCTATTTGTCCGGCCTGGAGGGAGAGACCATTTCGCCGCTGCGCTTCGCGGTCGCCTCGTCGATGGCGCGGTCGTGGTCGCGCCCGCTGGCGACGGTCGCGCGGTCGGTGCGCATGGACGCCCTGCTCGAACACCGCCGCACCATTGCCGGCCGCCCCAGCGCGACGGTCTATTGTTTGCGGGCCTTGGCCCTGGCCCTGCGCCGCGACGGCACCCTGTCCTGTAAATTAATCGGCAATCGGCTGATCCGCCCGCCCTCGCTCGATCTCGCGGTCGCGGTCGAAGTCGGTGACGGAGTTCTAACTCCCGTCATTCGCGCTGTCGATAAACTCGATCTCGTCGCCCTTACCGAAGCGGTCCACCAAGCGACCGAACAAGCCCGACGTCGTGGTGTCACCGATCAGGTCGGCCCCTCGGTCGCCACGGTTTCAAATTACGGCACATTTGGAATTACCTGGGCGACCCCCATCCCACTGCCCGGCCAAGCGCTGATCTTGGGCGCCGGCGCGCTGCGCAACGCCCCCGACTGGAATCCGGCGACCAAATCCTGGGACCGCGCCCGCGAAGCCGAATTGACCCTGACCTTTGATCACCGCATCGCCGACGGCGGCGCCGCTGCGCGCTTGCTGCACCATGTGGCGGAGATGCTGGAATCGCCGACGAAAATGCAGAATCCGGCCTGAGCAACTACTTCGTAAGCGCTTCACGGACGTTTTCCCCGCCTAGTCCCCCGCGCTCTAGAACCGCGCGGCGGATGTGTAAAGGGCGGAGCAAAATCAGGCCACCGTGGCGGCGCAGCCGCCCGGGCCTGATCCCACCGGGAATCAGGGTTCATTTGGAGTTATAGGTGCTGGTTTGTCCTGCTTGGCCCGCCGCCGTTTGGCGTCGGCGAGGCGGTAGGAGTCGCCGTTGCAGGTAAGGACGTGGGCGTGATGGGTGAGGCGGTCGAGGAGCGCGCCGGTGAGGCGCTTGCTGCCGAAGACGTCGGTCCATTCGTCGAAGGGGAGGTTGTTGGTCACCAAGGTGGCACCGCGTTCGTGGCGTTGCGAGAAGACGTCGAAGAGGAGCTCGGCTCCGGTCTTCGACAGCGGCACGAAGCCGAGTTCGTCGACGATGAGGAGGTACACTTTGGCGAGTGATTTCTGGTAGCGCTGGAGCTGCTTCTCGTCGCGCGCTTCGATGAGTTCGTTCACCAAGGTGGCAGCCGATTTCCAGAGGACGCTGGAGCCCCGCTGGCAGGCGGCGAGGCCGAGGCCGATGGCGAGGTGGGTCTTGCCGGTGCCGGAGTTGCCGACGGCGATGACGTTTTCACGGCGGTCAATGTAGCCGCCACGGGCGAGGTCCATCACCAACGGTTTGTTGAGCGTCGGGATGGCGAGGAAGTCGAAGGCATCCAAGCTTTTGGTGACGGGAAAGCGGGCGGCTTTGATGCGCCGTTCGACGAGGCGACGTTCGCGGTCGATGAGTTCGCATTCGACAAGGCGTACCAAGTGACCTTCACCCCATCCGTGGACACGCTTCTTGGGCGGCCTGATGCGCTAGCAAGCAGGCATCATACTGCACCAAGGACGCGCAGGCGCTAACCGGGGACCGGAAAAACGTGTCTGCACCCCGAAACCGACAGGCGGACACGATTGCGCTATTCGCCCGTCGACTGCTCATTCTGCTGGCCACCCGAATAAATTTTCATTCCTGCGGACCATTGCGCAGCACGTTGAGAAAATTCACTTTCAGGAATGCGTAGCAGTTCTCCACCCAGGGTGATGGCGTGGCCGATTGCCGGCATAGCGGTAGTGGCGGGCTTGTCTGAGCCCGCCCAGGGTTCGCCGATAGCGGCACCGGGCAGGGTCTTTTCACGCCAGAAAATCACGGTTTCTGCCGGGCTCGCACTGGCGGGCGGTAAATAGGCGATGCCCGCAGCGGCGGCGATGCTGAGGTGTCGATCGCGCAGCAGGGACAGCCGCGAATCGGGCCAGGCCTGGTGATCGGTATGATAGGCCAACACTGCGGCGTGCAGGTTTTTCAAGCGTTGTTCGCTGGCCAAACGCAGGCCCGCCGGGCTGGTCAGACGCGTGCGGAATTGACGAGCGACGAAGATGGCGCCCACTGCCATGATCATCAGAAAGACAAATAAGACCACCGTGCTGCGACTAAGTTCCATATGGTTTAACCCCAGGGTCAGTGCGTCATCTTGGCGGTATCATCGGTGAGCGGGCAGCGGCTGCCAAGGTCACTCGCCGACCACGTTCCATCCTGCCAGACCAAGCGCTGGCCCTGGCCAACCAATGTCGGTACCAAGACGCCCGCATGATCGAGGAGATTGTTCTGATGCGCACCGGCCCACAGATCGACGGATGATGTGCGTCCCGCTTTGACCAGGGCCAGATTGCGTAACCAGCCGTGGGAAAATAGCACGCTGCACAGGCGCGTGGCAACACCGGGCGCGAAGGTGGCGGTGCGCCAATCCAGGGCGAGGGGCCGCTGCGCCAAAAACCATGCGATCAGGGTATCGACGTGCGCATCGCTGAGGCCACCCCAATAGGCCAATTCATTATCGACCACTTCGACCCAGGGGCGCGCCAATTCATCCGCCCAAATGGTCAAGGACCGATCGCTTGGCGGCTCACCCGCATCGGCGACGGCGGCGTAGACCAGACTGCCACTGGCCAGGCCGTCGGTCATCACCACGCGACGATCGGCGAGCAAGTCAGCGAGTTCGACCGCGACCGGGCGTACCGCACGCAGAGATTCGAGCTGCGGCTGGTTCCCTTCGGCCTGCAGCCATCCGGTCGACAGGCCCAGGTGATCGGCGACCGAGAGCACATCGTGAGTGCTCATGTGGCTGACCCCGACTACTCTGGCCACGCTGCGCCGATGGGGCGGGTAGCCAATCATTGCCATAGACCAGTTCAAGGAAGCCATGTGGTTCACGCAGGATAGGTCGGCCGCCGGTGCCCTCAAGGCTCCAGCAACTGGACCTGGGGCGAGCGGGCCCAGACTGCGCCGGTGCATCTGTATCTCCATGTGCCGTACTGCATCGCAAAGTGTCCGTACTGCGATTTCAATTCGATTGCCGGGCGCGACGACGAGCACGCGGCGTATGTCGAAGCCCTGGTGCGCGAGATCCGCACCCTCCCGCGAGGTCCCTACGCGACCGTCTTCCTGGGCGGCGGCACGCCGACCCTGCTGACCGCTGCATTGCTCGACCGCCTGCTGGGCGGCCTCCAAGACCACATCACCTGGACCCCGGACGCCGAATTCACCTGCGAGGCCAACCCCGGTAGTGCCGACGCCGAACGCTTCGCCGCTTTGGTCCGCGGCGGAGTCAACCGCATCTCGCTCGGTGTGCAGTCGACTCACGATCACCATCTCCGCACGCTGGGCCGGGTGCATTCCGCGTCCGAGGCCGAACGCGCCATCGCCCTGGCCAGAGCCAGCGTGCCGCGGGTCAGCGCCGATCTGATTATTGGTCTGGAGGGCCAAACCGACGCCGAGGTCGACGCCGATCTTGCCTTATATGACCGCCACGATCTTGAGCACGCCTCGGTTTATCATCTCACGTATGAACCGGGCACCGAATTCCATGCCAAGCGTGGCCGTGGGGAGATGCGCGACATCGCCCCCGAGCGTTCGCGTACGATTCTTTTGCATCAGGCAGAGCGCTTACAGGCGCGGGGTCTGCGGCGCTACGAAACCAGCAACTTCGCCCGCCCCGGTCAAGAATCCCGCCATAATCTCGCCTATTGGCACGGCCGCGATTATTACGCCGCCGGAGCAGGTGCCGTCAGTACCGTGGCCGGTGTGCGTAGCACCCGGGAAAAACATCCGGCCCAGTATATCAAAGCTATTACCGCCAGCGGCGACGCGACGTGGCGGCGTGAACTATTGACGCCGACGGAACTGCTTGCCGAAGCGTGGATGCTGGGTCTACGCTTGGCCGAGGGACTGCCCTTGTCCCGCGTCGATGCGCTCGGTGATGATTCGGCCCGCTATCGTCCGCGCCTGCAGGCCTTGGCCGATGAAGGCTTGTTGGAGTTAGATCCCACTCACGTGCGCCTGAGCGCATCCGCGTGGCCCCTCCTCGACGAAATCGCCGTCTATGTAATGCCGTAGACTCTGCGCAGCGCTGCGTGCGGCTCAGCCCCAAAAATCATAAAAATTATGCCATTGCAGCGGATAGCGCCGGACCTGCTGTTCCAGGCGCGTCGCCCACATCTGCACCGCCTTTTGCAGTGCCGCCTGCCGGGCCGGACCCCGACCAGGGATCGTCACTGTCCACGGTGGTTCGACGGAGAGATGGTAGGTGCGATCCGCGGTCAAATTGAGGAAGCAGATGATGATCGGCGCCCCGGTCAGCGCTGCCGCCTGGAATGGACCGACTGGAAAGCGGGCGGGACGACCAAAAAAACGCACGCTCACCGCGGGTTGTGCGCCATGAACGCGATCACCCAACATGCATACGACCTCACCGCGTTGCAGGGCGACGTGAATGGCCAAAGACGCCGCGATCCCATCGCGGGGATCGATGAGGGTGACACCCATTTCCCGCATGCGATCATCCGAAAATTTTTGCACCACCGGATTATCTCCCTGCACCATGACCAAATGAACCCGGCCATTGCTCAGATTATGGAGTCGATGCCCTGATAATTCCCAGTTGCCGAGATGGGCCGCCAAAAGGACCACCCCTTTGTCCTGGCGCACCGAACGTCGCAAAAGTTCCGCGTCATTGTAGGTGTAGCGAAACGTTTGCGGCCGCAGATGCGCCAGATGGCGGTCGCATAAAATGCGCCCGAAGCTGGCGTAGCGGCGCCAGGTGCGCAGCCACTGCACGATGCGACCCGAGGCGGGTGCCACCTGCTGCCAATATTGCAGACTGCCGAATTGACGGCGGCCGCCGATGATTAGGAAACCGGTTGCGATTACGTAACTGATGACGCGGACCGCACGCGGCCCGGTAAACGGCAACAACGCCAGACAAAAGGTGACCAGGCGCGCGCCCCCACGTGTGCGCCCGTCCCACCCGGTTTTTTCCGTACGTCGGGGCGCTGCCATTGGGATGTTCAGGGTAGGGAACCCTGGCGATCCAACCAGCTGTCCTTCGGCGATTATGTATCCACTAGGTGTGCACGGGGTTGGCGGCCGTCCGCCTTGTCCGGCCTACGCTTCCTCTATGCTGCCCGCTCACGATGCCCTGCACGATTCTTGGCCCTGGTCTGGTTGGTTCGTACCTCGGCATCGCTGCCCAGGCTGTCGTCTGCATCCCCGGACCCAGCGGACGCCCAACCGCCTTCGTCGCCAAGCTGCCCCGTGGCGAGGCGCAGTGGCAGCCCCGTCTGACCCACGTCGCCGTTGGCCCCATTCTCGCGGGCACCCGCTGCAACACGGCCGTCGCCGCGCGCCTGGGCCGCGATGGTCTCGCCGCGCAGAATGGCCTCGGCCAGGATTACCCCATTGCGGTGTGTTTTTTCGCGCTTGACCTCGACGCTCGTGGGGCGGTCTTTGCGCGCGGAAAAGTCCCGCGTTTGGTCTGCACGGTGCCCGGGCCGCGCTGGCGTCCGGTCATCGCTGCGTGGCGCGCAACCGGCATCCACGTCGATGAGGTCAGCGACGTGCGCCCGGCACAGTGGGAAAAAGCCATTCTCAACGCCACCCTGGGCCCGCTGTGCCTGGCTACCGGGCTCAGTCTTGCCGGGGTGTGGGCCGATCCGCATTGGCGACAGGTGACGTTGGCCGCCACCCACGAAGGCCTCGCCATCGCCCAGGCCGAAGGCATTGCGGTTGCGCCGGATCTGGTCACGCAGGCGGCGATATTTTTTGATCACCTCGCCGGACATCGCCCCTCGGTGCTCAAGGATGCGGGAGAAATTCCGCATATCATCCCCCCCCTGTTACGCGCTGCCCGCCGCCATCGCCTGCCGGCCCCGGCGCTAACCCTGATCAGCCAACACCTGTATCCGCAAGCGGCGCAGCTGGCTACGTCGTGAGCAATTCGCAGCGCGGGGATGCAGCACGTGCTGAAAATATGCCTGCGCCGAAAGCGGCACTAAAAAAAGGAAAACGCGGGCCAGGGCAGGCCATAGCCATCACCGGGCTGGGCTGCGTGGGTGCGCCTGGGCGCGGACTGGCTCAGCAACGGGTGGCGTTGACCACAGGACAGTGCGGCTTGGCGCGGTGGGACGATTCCAGTCTGCCCTTGGCCGCGATCCTGCCGATCGGGCGCGTGCAGTGCACGTTGCCCCGGGCGCCGGGACGGACGCTGACCCTGGCCCTGACCGCGGCCAAGGAGGCCTTGGCGCACGCGCAATTATCGCGCCCCGCACGGGGCGACTGCGGGGTGATCCTGGGCTCGTGCACCGCCGGCCTGCCAGAAAGTGAACGCGCTTTTTTTACTGATCAAGAAGCCGTAGATCCGCACTATCAGGGCCAACAGACGCATCGTTTGACGCACGCGCTAGCGCAGGTGTTGGGCTGCGGCGGCGAACGGAGCAGCCATAGCGTGGCGTGTGCATCGGCGGCCAATGCCATTGCCGAAGCCTGCGAATGGCTGCGCCAGGGGATCGCCCCCTGCGTGCTCGTGGTCGGCGCCGATGCCTTAACCCGGGTAACCATGGCTGGCTTTTATGGGCTGATGCTGGTCGATGCGCAGGGCACCCGGCCCTTCACGGAGGAGCGCCACGGGATGAGCCTCGGCGAAGGTGCCGGCGCCTTGCTGCTGGAAACCGTGGCGCACGCGCGACAGCGCGGAATTGCTCCCGTTGCCAGTCTGCTCGGCTGGGGCCTGAGCACCGATGCCTACCACGCGACCGCACCGGATCCCTCTGGAAAGTATCTCGACCGCTGTATCGCCGAATGCCTGGACGATGCCGGCCTGGCCAGCAACGATATTGATTACGTCAACGCGCATGGCACCGGCACCATCGATAATGATCGTCAGGAAGCCGCCGTGCTCTCGGCGCGCTTCGGCGCGATTCCCACTGCCTCAAGCAAACGTATTTATGGGCATACGTTGGGGGCCTGCGCCGCCATCGAAGCCGTTGCCAGTTGCCTCGCCATTCAGGATGCCTGTCGTTGGCCTTCGGCGGGCGTGGAAGCCGCCACGCCCTTCACGAATATTCGCGTCGTCCAGCAGCGTGAGGCAACGCCGCTGCGTGCTGTTCTTTCCACGACGCTGGCGTTCGGCGGCGCCAATGCCGCGCTGTGTTTTGGTCACGCGGAGCGGGCGTGCTGAACGTCCGTCATTTCGCGCGCGTCATTGGGGCTCCGGAAAGCTGGCCCGCGTGGGTTCCGCCCGGCCATCGCCGACGCAGTGACGCTATGCTGCGCAGCGCCGCGAATGTGATCGAATTGCTGAACCAAGACGGCTGGACCGCCGCCGCGGACACCGCCCTGGTGGTGTCGACCAGTTATGGCGCGGTCGATTCGACTTGGCGCTTCGGGGTGAGCATGGCCACCCATGGCGATGCGCAGGCCAGCCCGACTCCATTCACGCATTCGGTGCACAATTCGTGCGCGGGCGCCCTCAGTGAATTATTGGGCCTGCACACCGGCGGACAGTGAATTATTGGGCCTGCACACCGGCGGAACCACCTTGAGCCAAGGCCAGCACGGCACCCATGCCGCTCTGCGTTGGGCGCAGCTGATGCTGACCAGCGGGCGCGCCCAGACCGTACTGGCCCTGATCGGCGATCGCCACAACGCGTGGAGCCGGAGCGTCGTCCATCAGTTGGCAAGAGTGCCGTGGCCGATCGGCGAAGGCATGGTCGGCTGCGTGCTCACGCGAGATGCGGGGCCGGGCCGACGGGTGCAGATGGACGGCGCTGGGACAGCGCCGATGGCACTTCAGCTTGAGGCGGGTACGGTCAACCCTGTGGACGAAATCCTTCTCGCCGCGTGGCCGGGTGAACGCCGTCAAACCGCAGTTGCCGTAAATCAGTGGTGGCCGGCGGCAGCACTCGCTGCGGTCGACAGCGAATTGTGGCATTCGCCGCGACCACTGCGCGTCGCCGAGGTCGAAGATGGGCGTCTGGCGGCGTGGGATTTTTCACCGTGGCAGGCGCAATGACGCGCTCGGCAGAGCCTTTGT
>Ga0209490_10002486_pt1 | contig 17442 bp, 12 predicted proteins | sample MAT06_FD_187209 | JGI IMG/M metagenome (GOLD analysis project Ga0209490, IMG submission 187209) | Freshwater microbial communities from Lake Fryxell liftoff mats and glacier meltwater in Antarctica - MAT-06 (SPAdes) (version 2) | ecosystem: Environmental > Aquatic > Freshwater > Ice > Liftoff...
AGTGAGTACTCTACAGATCAGGTCATGGGAGAATTCATCCGTTCCACTCTGCTCGCTGGCAACGGTACGCTCCTCTTCAACAACACCTTTGTCGAATGGGCCACTGTCCAGGCCTTACGCCGTGCTCGCCCGTCTTGCCTGGTCGCCAGCTTCGGCATCCGCAACAAAGTCAAACCCTTCAGCAGCCTCCTGATCTTTGACGATCAAGAGCAATCCACCGCAATCCCCACTCAAGCCGATATGCTCGGCTCTTACGTCGACCTCGAAGTCTTCTACCAGTACATTTGGCAGGAAGCTCTAAAGTACGCGGAATACCGCGACAAGACTGCCTTCCTCTTCCTCGCCGAAGGCATGGATGAGATGTTCCTGATCGCTCCAGAATCCTTCCCGCTCCCAACAATCAAGCCCACCCTCGACGCACTCCACCTCGCTTGCCGGAAATGGCTCCAGCCCTAATCCGGCAGCGAAAACGTCATCACATTCGACCCCACAGCCAGCGTCACATACTGCTTCCCACCCACGCTATAAGTCATCGGCGAAGTCTTGATCGTCGCATTCAGCCCCATCTTCCAAAGCGTCTTCCCGTCCCGCTCATCGGCCGCAATAAAGTATCCGCTCGGGTCACCATAAAACAGCAACCCTCCAGCAGTCCCCAGGATCCCGGCCACCCGCTTGCCGTCCACCGGCCCCACCAGCGGCACATCCCACACCGTCTTCCCCGTCTCGATATCCAGCGCCCGCAAATACTTCTTCCCCGGGTCCTCTGCGGGGCGCGCGGTCTTCCAACTCCCCGGCAACAAATTCACCACACACTTCTCGATCGCAATCACATAATAAAGCCGCGTCACCGGGCTATAAGATGTTCCATTCCAGTTAGTCGCATGATCCGGGCAACTCAACTCACCCGGCTTCACCATCACCGGCCGGCCATCACTCCCAATCCCGCTCGCCCACGTCAGCCGCTGCATAAACGACTTCGCCAGCAACAGCTTCCCGTTCGTCCGGTCAAACACATAGAAGAACCCATTGCGATCCGCATGCAACATCAACTTCCGCATCTGCCCCTGATACTCGGCGTCGATCAGCACATTTGGCTCGGTCGCATCCCAGTCATGCGTATCATGCGGAGTAAACTGGTAATACCATTTCATCTTCCCGCTGGCAGGATCCAGAGCCAACACACTATCCGTAAACAGGTTGTCCCCGCCACGTTCACGATCGTCAGAGTTCGGCCATGGATTCCCCGTCGCCCAAAACAAAGTATCGGTCGAAGCATCATAAGACCCCGTCAGCCACGTCGAGCCCCCGCCCAGCTTGAAGCCATTTCCCTTCCACGTTTCGATCCCAGGCTCGCCCGCCGCAGGCACCGTCCATTGACGCCACACCCGCTCCCCCGTCCCAGCCTTGTAAGCCGCGACAAATCCGCGAATCCCCCAATCCCCGCCAGCCACACCCGCCACCACCATATCCTTCACAATCAGTGGCGCAATCGTCCCTCCATACTTCTGCGCCTCATCCCACATCACCGTCTCCCAAACCAACTTCCCCGTCACACGATGAATCGCAATCAGATGCGCATTGTCGGTAACAAAGAACAGGTTTTCACCCAAGATAGCCACCCCGCGATTGGTCCCAAGCGAAGGGTCCGACACCAACCCCGGCGTCCTCGGCCGCGAGTATTGCCAGATCTGCTGCCCGGTCGCGGCATTCAACGCAAAAACCTGATTCGGCCCCGTCGCATACATGATTCCATCCACCACCAGCGGCACCGTCTCAAGCCCGAAGTAGCGCATATTCTCGCGAAAATAAGGCGTATCCGGCAGGAACTGCGCCCACAGCGGAATAGAGAACGCCCACTCCAGCTTCAACTTCTTCACATTCGTCCGATCAATCTGTTTGAGCGGACTGTAGCGATTGCCACTTAGATTGCCGTTATAAGTCAGCCAGTCACCAAGCTTCGGATTAAGGATCCGGTCAAAGCCCACCCCGCCAGATTTTTCGACAACCATGCCGGCTTTCACCCCGTTCAGGCTACTCAAAAACGCCACCGTATTCTGCAACTCAGCCTCGCTCGCCTTCACCACCGGCATCAAAGACACCTTCTCCTCCCTCACGTCGCGCACATCGTCAAGCAACACCGGATGCAAGCCACCCTTCAGATCCTGAACCGAGATTTCAAAAGCAGTCCGGTTCCGCGCAAAGCCCCGCAAGCTCCCACCCTTCTTAAGGTCCAGCGTCACCAGCTCATAGCCAGGTACAATCCTCACCCCAGGATTCACCAAAGCATCGCGCAACTGATCGACAGTTAGCTCGGTGGCGACACTGGAAAGATCCGGCCCCACCGCAGCGCCACGCCCCGACACCATATGGCAAGTCGAACACTGCCCCTTACCAAAGAAAAACTCGCTCCCCGCCGCACGATCTCCCTCGACACTCGTCTCAGAAGCCGAAGCATTCAGCGACACAACCAGCCCCACCAGCCCATCGAGCGTAGCCGCAGGCAAATCAAAACCTGGCATCCCCGCCGCCGGAATCCCCCTCACAATCACATTGCGCAGACTCTGCGCCGACCGCTTCCGCAACCGCAAATTCCCCGACAGCCCCGGCCCCTGTTGCGACCCCCGCGCATCCGCCCCATGGCATCCGGAACACAGCTTGACATAAGTCTGCCGTACATCCTCATCAGGCGCTTGCCCAAAACCACACACCAACAATAAAGAAAAGATCAGCGACAATCGCGCAACAGCCATCATCTTGCGATTAGATCACACGGATCAAAACGAAGGTCCTGATACTTTTTGCATCAAAGAGCGTGGTCCACTTCTTCGTCGCTCAGCACTGCAGACAGCATGAGAACGCATCCAATCCTCGCCCTCGCTCTTCAAGCCGGCACGTCGGCCCTGCAGGCCTCCATCGTCTTCGACGTCACCACAACATCGGTAACTCCAACTCTCGCAGCCTCCTTTGGCCTCTTCGGCAAAAACACACCCTTTGCCCGCCAGCAATGGAATCGCTGGCTTCGAGATCGCAGGTACTACCGCAGCCGAGAACAAAGGCTCTAACATCTGCACCACCTGTGAACTCAAATTAAGAGCCAGCGGCAACCTCTCCTCCAGCGGATTCTGAAGTGTGCTACCCGCGCCTGTACCTGTCTCGTGGTCCTTCCGTGTAGACGAAATTGCAACACCGGGCCCCAAAGACGGCACCTCCAACACCATCAGCGATCACCAGCTTGGCAGCAGTGGTTTTGAGATGGCGACAATTGCGGATTCGGCACTGCCGTAGGGGCCGTGACAACGACCATTCTTCAAATCTTCAAGACCGTCGGTAACGCTTTGGTCGATTGAAGATTTGGGCGTGAAGCAAAGCTTCCCATTCACAATCCTCGCTTCAAGCTGATCCCCAACATGGATGCACAACTGATCCCTCATACTTTTGGGGATGACAACTTGAAATTCGTTCTTCACCTTGACGAGCTTCTTTGTCGGTGTCATATGCACATTTTAGCCGTTCTGCGATTTCCATGCCTACGGCATGTCCCAGTTTTGATACACTCAAAATCGTGAGGCCGGTTGTCTTTCACCCACGAGCTCGCGATACCATTCGGGAATTTCCACCTGAGCTTCGTGACCGGCTGGTAAGGCGCTTTTTTTGCTTCAAGCTGGTGAGCAACCTGGCATGCCACTCTCAAGGCCGATGCCCTCAGTTGCACCTGGCGTTTCTGAATTGCGACTCCACAGTGCAGATGGCCAGTTTCGAACCTTCTATTTCAAGGCAAGTGCCGAGGGCATTTTGGTGCTTCACGCCTTCGTGAAGAAAACACAACAGACTCCGCCCTCTGAGATTCAACTTGCGAGAAAGCGGCTAAAGGAGATGCAGGATGAAAACTAAAATGATCAGTGCCCACACCCCTGAAGCCTTGGCCAAAACCCTCGGCCTCAGCGGCCTCGAAGCGCAAGAATGGCAAGTACAACACACCCTCCTCAAGCGACTCAGGCAGATCGTTCTTACCCAGGGCCTAACCCACGCAGAAGTCGCAAGGCGGGGCGGCTCCTCCCGTACCAGAGTCACCTCAATCCTCAATGGAAACCTGGACAACGTCTCAAGCGATCTTCTGATTCGCCTCCTCGCCGCCTTGGGCTACCGAGTGAAAGTGTCAGTCTCGCGACTCGACTCGGCCGCCTAACTCGCCCCCTCCAGCCAGCTCCGCATCGCAGCCCGCGGCACCACCCCAGCTTGCTGCATCACCACCTTCCCACCCCGAAACACCATAAAATTCGGAATCGACTGCACTCGATACCTCGCCCCCAGCCCCCGGTTCGCCTCCGTATCCACCTTCAACACAATCGCCCGCCCCGCCATCTCCCGCGCCAACTCCTTCACCTCCGGTGCAGCCATCTTGCAAGGCCCACACCACTCAGCCCAAAAGTCCACCAGCACCGGCACCTTAACCGCTCCAACAATCTCATCGAAAGTAGACTCATCCACATCCAGCGGCAAAGTCAAAGGCGCAAGCTCCCCCTTACAAACCCCACACCGCCCGGTACTCGCCAGGAACCGGGCAGGAATCCGGTTCTGCGTCCCACAAGCGCCGCACGTCAGCAGTCTCGAATAAGACATCACCACCTCCAGCCTCCAGCATATAGCGATACACTCAACACGCAATGCACCTCATTCTCTTAGCCACCCCATTCGTGCTACTCGCCCAGAACTGGCCCTAGGCAGGCGGCCCTAACAACGCCTGACAAGTCACCCCGCACAACCAATGGTCTGTCGCCAAAATCCAAAACATCGCCAGGCACCGCACCTTCGATCCCTGGGTCGAACTCTTCCCCTTCAACAAACAATTCGAGCCACTGCTCGCAGAATTCGGCCTCTCCATGGCGGAATTGGAAACTCTGAACCGCGAGCCCTAACAAATGGCCCGGCGAATCGAGTGGACTGGCCAGGCCAAATCCGGCCATCGCTCAATAGAGCAGCCGGTCGCCATCCAGATTCTGAAAACTCTGGGCCGTTAAGGACTACCCGATGAAGGCGCACCCACCCATGATCATGCTCCCCATCGCGTCTTTTCCAGGACTACAGAGACCGCCTCCAGATCGAGCGCGTTCTCGATTGCAAGGATGTCAAGCGGGTGCTGCCCAACTGGATGCGCTGCAAACTGTTCGTGCTCATTTGGGGTGATACCGTTTGGAGGTCAAGCCGGTCCAATCCAAAACAGCCTGCACATGGGCCTGCGTGATCCACTTCGCCAAGATCTCGAGGCCCATATAATCCGAGATCCGCGAACCATTCCAGCGCCTCCGGGATGGTAATGGCACAACAATGCTCTAAGTGGCATGGATTCGAGCTAGAAGGGCAAAGTGCCTAGAACGAAATAGTTAATCCAATAGGTTCCGGCCGGTATACCATAGCTCACGCCTGTGGCCAATCCCTGAGCGACACTCGCACCATCCTCAGTAAACCAGTCTTCGAATTCCTCCAGCACCGTCTCCATGTCCTTCGTTGTCGAGTCGAGGGCGACTTGCACACTTGCGGATATCGATTCTTCTGGATATTTCACCCTGCTATCCAGGAAGTTTCCAAGGAAACTAAGATTCGTTCCTCCAAAACTGTTTAGGAAGCCGATTATGATACCGGTGGCTTCAGCCGCTTTGTTCTCTCTGACCAAAAGTCCATACTGCGTTGCCGACCAACCGGAAGGATCGACAAACTGGGTAGGCCGATTGAAAGCGAATTGATAAGGATGCCGGCTGGCGGGAAGAAAGCTCGATCCTCGTGCCGGATCCTTCTGCGCAAAGCGGCCGATCCCGGCGCGGTAAGGCCGGGCGCGGAAGAAGTAAAGCTCATTGACATTCATCTTCTCCTTGGCTTGGAACTCAAAAGGATTGTAGTTGCTGGAACCTAAAGCGCTGGAGACGGCCGCGGCGTTGAAGACACGCTCGCCCCAGGCGTTGTAAGCGTATTGATGGAGTAACGTGCCGCTTTCATCCGTCGTTGCAATTACCGACCCCTGCTCGTCGGTAAGATAGAAGCGGTAAACACTCGCGTTGCGGGCAAAGAGCAATTCATCGACATTCAGACCGTTCGTGTAGCGATGACTGAACGTGTTACCGCTGAAAATCCCCAGTGTGTTGTGGCCATCTACGATATAGGTGCGTGCCGCGGTGCCAGTCAATTGATCCCGGCGGCCGAGGCCGTTGTACCGGTATTCGTTCGTTGAGGTGGAAACGACCCGGTTGTGCGCATCGTAGCCCAAAGGAGAAGCGTTCATCGAAGTCATGTTCCCTGCCGCGTCGTGCGAAATCACTTCCGCACCGAGGTTGGTCAAGCGATGGTCGCTGCCGAATACTGCGCCAGCGTCCAGACGGTTACCTACGCTGTCATAGGTCCATGAGGCGCTCCGGTTTCCCCATAGCGTGCTGGAAATGATTTCCGAACTGAGCCTGCCCAGACTGTCGTACGACCAATTGACGCTTCCATCGTTTAGCGTAGCGGCAGTGCGGCGGCCCCCGGCGTCATAGGAATAATTCCAGGAACGAATGATCGCGTTTGCCGGCGAAAACCATGTCAAGCTGGCCAATTGGTTGCGTGGGTTCCAACTATAGGCCGCGCGCACGCCATTGCTATAGATCAGGCCAGTGCGGCGGCCGCTCAAATCGTAGCTGTACTCCGCCCAGCGTCCATCGGTGGTGATACGGCTTATATTGCCGCCAGCATCGTAGATATATGTTGTCACGGAGGCATCTGGCGCGGTCATGGAAGACCTTCGGCCCTTGGAATCGTATGTATAGGTCACGGTACGGCCGAAACGGTCCGTTGCCGAAAGAAGGCGGTCTGCGGCATCTCGTGTAAAGCTCATCGTGCCCGCCGCATTACCGGTTGAGACGATCGAGGCGACTCGGCCGCGCATATCGTAAGTGTAAGTATCTGATCGGCTGGGCGAGACTTCGGTTGCCTTGCGGCCGTAGGCATCGTAAGTGGTGGCAATGTTACCGAGTCCGCGATTTACTCCCGCCAACAGTCCGTCCGCTGTATAAGTCTGTGTTTTCACGTCGCCCGCAGCGCTTGTGTCGCTCAGCGGCAATCCGTTCCGGTCGTATGTATGCGTAGTGATCTGGTTCAACGCATCCCGGCGTTGCAAGATGCGGCCTAGTGCATTACGTTCGTATTGGGTTCGCCCGTTCAGCGGGTCTCGAACCTCGCTCAGCAGGCCGGAACAGGAATAACTGAACTGATATTGCTGGCCAAGCGAGTTACCTACCGAGGCAGGCAAGCCAAAGCTATTCCAGGTTTGTGTGCGCGTAGTCAGACCGGAGGCGCTTCCATTCCCTGGCAATCCAAACTCATCCCAGGCCCGGTCATAGCGCTGGCCCCCGCCGTTGTAGGCAGTGACGACGTTGCCGTTGGCGTCATAGACAAAATTCTGTGTCCGAAGTGCCCCATCGGTGATACGCGTCAGATTCCCTGTGGCATCGTATGTGTAGTTAAAAACTCCCGAGCGGCTGTTTTCCGATAAGAGCCGGCCTGCGGCGTCGTAACTGTATGTGTATTCCTCGGCAAGCGATCCACCGGCATTGAAGATTTGCGTGGTCAGAAGACTCCCGGCGGTATTGTACGAGAATGTCTGGTAATCGCCATTGGGACGGCTGATACGGGAAAGAACGTTACCTGACGTCCACTCGTAAGCGGTCAGTAAGTATGGCCCACCGTTAGGCCCGTCTTCCTCCGATGAAACGTTTCCGCTGGCATCGTAAGTTCGCGCAACCCGGCGGCCACCTGGAAGGGTAGTAAGAATGCGGCGCCCACTGGTGTCATAGCTAAACGCTCTCGTCTGTCCTTCACCGTCGGTGAAGGATAGAACATTTCCGCCTTCGTCATAGGTCTCAGAGGTGGATATGCCGCCGGGAAAGGTTTTCGTCAATCGGCGGGCAGCGAGATCGTAGGCATATTCTGTCCGGCGGCCGTCGCTGTCGATGCGGGCGGTGAGGCGACCGCTCAAGTCAAACTCCTGACGCACCGCTTGGCAGCCCCCGGCCTGGAGAATTCGAGTGATCAGATGCGAGGTTGGCTGGTATTCAAAAGTACTCAACTGATTCTTCGTATCCGTGTGCTGGATCAGACGCCCTGCGCCGTCGTAAGCATAGGTTTGTCGGTGGCCTCGAGCGTCGGATATTTGCGTGATCCGGCCAGCGGAATCCCGCGTGAACGTGACGTTCTGCCCGTTAGAAGAACTCACCCCTGTGGTGGCAATTTGTACCCAGTTTCCATTGCGATCTTCAATGCGTTTAATGGTCGAGTTTTCGATTATGAATTGCGTGCCCTCTTTTGTAGTTAAGCGCCAGCGCCGGGGATTATATGCCTGAAAGGGCGTGTCGCCGCCAAGGCAAACCAGATTTTGTCCAGCGCCGAGAAAGCTTGGGCAATCCAGGTTTTCGAGTTTGTCGCCCACTCCCACAGGAGCCTGATATCGGTTCTCCAGTGCGGGAAAAACGGGGGAAGTCTGAACAGGCAAGAAAGCGAAGATCGCCTGCCTGCCATTGGGTAAGGTGACGTAAGCATTGTAGTTTCCATCAATCCGAAGATCGGTTTCAGAAAAACCCAACGCCCAGCCAGTGCCAAAGTCATTCCAGTAGGGCTTACGGGAATCATAGACCCGCCGGATTTCAATCGGCATCACCAAAGCCGGTAGGCGCAGGTCTGTATAAGCCAGCGTGAAAGCACCGAGTTTTACGGCGTCACCGCCGACGCGAACAATGTTTTGTACAAAAGCGCCCTGACGGCGGTCAAACGCCGTCAAGCGAAGCGCATAAGGATTGTTGGCCAGCATCGTCGCCGGTAGAACTCCCAGCAGACCATTGACTACATTGGCAGTGCCTTGATTCAAGGCTATCCACTGGCTGCCTCCCATGATCTGGTATTCCAACCGCCAGTTCACAAGGTTGGGGTCTTCAACCGTTCCAGTTACAGACACTTCGCCGCTGACCAATGCATTGGCGGCGGGGCTGGAGATGCTTAGAGTTGGCGCAGTACTGTCGACTGGCGCGATTGTAATCGTGAAGTTTTGCAGCGTGTTTGCTCCCAGAGGATCGGCAATGCGCAGCGTGACGGGAACCGAACCCGTGGCATTGCCCGGTACCGTCCAACGCACAACGCCCGCAGTGGTGACCATCATGCCCGCTGGCCCGGTGACGAGGCTAAAGGCCACGGCGTCCCCATCGGGATCAGAACCGGCAGCCGCATAGACGTAGCTTTGTCCTGGTTCGGCTACAGTGGGTGCCAATGAAGTGAATACCGGGGCCTGGTTTAGAATGGCACTGACATTCACGGCGAACGATTGCCGATGGAAGGCCCCCAGCGCGTCCATTACTTCGAGTGTGAAGGCGTAAGTGCCAATACCGGCAGGATTAAAAAGAATGGCTCCGGTACTGCTGTTGATAGTGAAACCTGTAGGACCAACCGGAAGCGACCAGGTGAGAACATCCCCGGGATCGGGATCGCTAGCCGTTGGAGCGTAGCTGTATGTACTGCCGAGGAGCACACTGGTTGGAGCTGTGCTGGTAATGGTTGGCTGTTGGTTCGGGTTGCTGACCTGAACTTGGAAGTTTTGCGCCTCACCCAATCCAGAAAGATCGGTCACCCGAATGCCGACGGGATAGGAACCGGTTTGAGCGAGTGAGGGCAGCCAGGAAATGAGCCCTGTGGTGGGGTGAATACTGAGCCCGGCAGGTCCGGAAGTCCGGCTGAAGGTGAGCAACTCACCTGCGTCGGGGTCGCTGGCCCGCGCAGTGTAGGCATAGCTGCGGCCAACAGTTGCCTGCGTGACAGGCACGCTGGTGAATCGCGGTGGGTTGTTCGTTATCTGCGTCTCTATGAACAGAGGGAAGTACTGGCTGGTGACGCGATTCCGCGAGTCGCGGACGGCTGCTTGGATTCGGAAGCTGCCCGCTTGATTGGCCTGAGGAAGCCATGTAATGACCCCGGAGTTAGCCCCAATCACCATACCGGTTGGCGGCGCTAACAGCTCAAAAGTCAGCACGTCCCCAGCGTCAGGATCGGACGCCGCCACTTGGTATCGATATTCCAGCCCGGTGCGGCTTTGAGTGATGGGGATACTGGTGATCGTAGGCGCGGTGTCGCCACGCTGGGTGCGTGGAATCGGCATCGCGCTGGCCTCTGTGCCCAGCGGAGACTCCACCCCAGCCGAGTTCAGCCATCGGACGTGATACCAATAAACAGTGTTGTTGGTCAGCCCCGTATCCGCAAACGCACCTAGTGCATTGTTATACGATGCCTGATGCAAGACATAGTTTCCTTCCCCAACCCGTCGGTAAATGTTGTAGCCGGCCGCACCGGGAACAGGCGTCCACTTTACGTCCATTGCCCGGTCCCGCGCACGCACGGTCAAATCGCTGACCATTACTGCTGGCCCCTGGCCAATCACCAGATTCACCCCCATGCTGTTGTTGTTTTCGTCTCCTTCGGGGATCAATGCGGCAAAATCGACCTGGCCGACTACGTTCTGTGCGCCAGGCGTTGGATTCAGGTATTCGCACGAGACGTCTTCAAATTGGCCTGGAGCCAGAAGTCGCGTGGTTGTGCCTCCGCAGATGGTGGCACCGCCGACTCCCGCAGTGAATCGGAAGGAAGCCAGCGGTAGCAGCGCGGAGCCGCCGTTGCCGATCCTGGCGATCAGTGAAGTCTTGGCGGGGAAATCGCGATCGTCGCGGCGAAGAAAAGAGATCGTAAAATCACCGATCGAATTGGGGGCCTGCCCTTGTCCTGGCAGAAACGTATTCAGCCGGAAATTGTTATAGCCCTCCACCAGCCAATTCGATGTAAAGCTCGCCGGGACCTTCAAGTTATCAAGAATATGAAAGATCGAATAAGCTGGCTGATTCCAGATTCGGCGTGTGTGAGCCCAATTTCCGTTCGCCCCCCGGTAAACCTGGATTCCCTGCGTTGCGGCGGTGCCTCCGCTCAATGGAACGACAATCTCAGCATTGCCATCTGAGTTCACGTCCACCACGACAGGCATTTCCACGCCGGTATTGTGGGGGCGTGGCGCTTTGAAAAGCTCGAAACCATCCCGCCCCCGCCAAATGTATAAGAACTGCTCATCGGCGAAGACAACTTCCACTTCGCCATCGGCGTCAAAATCAAAGAGGGTCGCCGAAGTAATGCCCGAACTTTGATCGATGATGGGGTTGGCCCATTTCAGGGTTCCGTCGGCTTCGTAAACGCGGTACTCTACGCTACCGGCAATGCCAATTTCAGCGGCGGCATCGCTATCAAAGTTTCCAATCGTGGGCGGGCCCCCACCGGCAACGGCCCAGGGTGCCTGCCATTTGATGGTACCGTCGTGTTCCAACGCGATAAGCGCATTACCCGTCCGGGGCTTGAAGACAATTTCCGCTTGCGGGTCGGCATCAAGATTGCCTACCGCCGAGTAAGCTTCGCCTAACTCAGCACGGTTGAAGACGATACCGCCGCTGGCGTTGTAAACAGTAGGCCCGGCCACCACTTCGAGGGTGCCGTCGCCGTCCACGTCTGCCGCGAATGACATCGGCCCATTCGCGCCGCCCACCTTGCCAGTGCCTTGCCAGAGCAGGGTACCAGTTGCGGAATAGGCGCTCCGGCCGATGATAATCTCTGGCGAGCCGTTCTTGTCGAGGTCGGCAAGAGCCGCGCCGCCAATGCAACTGCTGCCGGAGGAAAAGTGTGTTTCCGTACCGCGCCATTTCAAGCTGCCGTCGTTCTCGAAGACAATCAGACGGCATTGCTCGTCGAGTGTAATAATTTCCCCCAAATTGTCGTTATCGATATCGCCTAAGGTAATTCCCGCCGTCGGCCTCAACTCCAGTGTGGGGTCCACTACCGCCACTTTTTCGCTGCCATCGCGTCCGTCGAGAACACGCAGTATACCGTCAGCAAAAATGCCACCCACAGAGGCGACGAAGACTATCTCTGGAAATCCATCCCCATCGATGTCACCTACGGCGACCGGGCCGGTCGAACGGCGTTTTGTGGGAGAGAGTACGAAAGTCTTGCGTTCCCACAACAAAGTGGGATTCAACCCGCCTTGGGCCGGTTGAAAGGTAAAATTCTGTCCGGTGAAACGAATGTTGTTCGCCTCGTTCGGCTCTAGGATCGCGTTGCCTGAATCGGCGCGGACGTATAGGATGTTACCGGCAAAGAGAATGGTTCCGCTGACCGGAATCACGGGGCTTGTGCTGGCGCCTGCTGCCAGTGAACTGATCACGGCCGTACCGAGTTGCAAGTCCGTTCCGGCCTCGAAAGTGCGATTACCGTTGCGATCTTCAAAAACCTGGACGGTGAAAGGCACACTTGTAGCTGCACCCAAATTGCGGATTGTCGGCTGCAAGCTACCGCTTATTGCGAGGGTTTGGCTATCGGTGCTCAGGCTTGCGGTGGAAATTGCCTCCACCGTAAGATCCGGGTTCGCCTGTCCTTCAAATAACGCTATTGAGGCGAGCAAGGCCAGGGGCAACATCAGCCATTTACTTTGTTTCATCACTAGTTCCTTTGATTCCGATTCCAGATTCCAAAGCCGATAGCCGCCAGGCCAAGCCCCCCCAGGGCGTTCGTTGACGGCTCGGGAATTTCCGGTCCTCCCGGCCCAGGCGGTGCCGCAATGATTTCCATCCAGCCATTGACATAGACCGCGCCCATCGAATCGGGGTCAAAATGCCCGATACCCAAGGTGGATGCGCTCAGATGTTGGATTGTGATGCTAATGCTTTCTCCGGGAGCCAACGCAAGCACAGACCAACCCAGTGCAAGCGAGACGTCATCGGGCGACGACGACGGCACCGCGTTCATTCCGTCCAGAATTCCGAAAAAGGATACGTTGTCGTAGATGTCTCCAAACACATAGCCCGGCTCGTCGATTTCCCATGCCGAAGGTGCAAAGGCACCGGGAGGCGCACCCGGCGCCAGGCCAAGCCCCAGGAATTCGGCATATTCATTGGAAACCAGGTTCTCGATTATGTCCCACTCGGCGTCAAGAAAGAAGAAAATCGAAAACTGCGTCCAGGTGCTCGCCGTTTGATTTGTCACTTGCCAACCGTAGGCGCCAAAGTTGTCGGGTCCTAGCGAACTAAAATATTCAGGGCTTGCGCCGTCATAAAGTATCGACGGATTGGCCCCGATATGAAAGTAGAGTTCTTGGGATGTAAGCGTCAGGGTGGCCGCCGTCGACACCAACGGCACGGCGATCAGCAAACCAAGGATTGGAAGGATTAGTTTCATGGTTTTGCCCATTCAGCGCAAGCGGTCGGACGTTTTGATCATTTCTTTCCAAATATTTTTGTTAGGTTAGTTCCGATGGCAGAGATAACACGTTTACTGCAACGTTGGCGTGAGGGAGATGAGTCTGCTTTTTGCGACTTGTTCCCCTTGCTCTACGCAGAATTAAGGCGTTTAGCGCAGAGCTATCTCTCCGGCGAGAATCCCGGCCATACCCTGCAGGGCACTGCTTTGGTTCATGAAGCGTACCTCCGGTTGCTAGGACAGAGCCATGTAGACTGGGAGAGTCGCGGTCATTTTTTCGCTGTCGCCGCTAAAGCGATGCGCCGGATTCTGGTCGATCACGCGCGAAAGCAGCAAACGAAAAAACGGAATCCTGGCATAAAGCTACATCTGGATGAATTTGCGGTTTTGGGTCCAGACTGTGCCATTTATGACCAATTAGACGAGGCCCTGGAGCGATTGGCGACTCTCGATAAACGCCGCGCCCAAGTTGTGGAGCTGCGTTATTTCGGTGGCATGAGCGGAGAAGAAATCGCCCAGTATCTGGCGATTAGCACGGCGACGGTTCAGCGGGATTGGTTGATTGCCCGTTCCTGGCTATATCGGGAATTGAAAGCTGCGGTGGAAAACGAAATTGAAGCCTGATCTTTACGAACGAAGTGCCGCAATCCTCGACCACTTGCTTGCTTTGCCGGAAGCCGAGCGAACAAAAGCGTGGGCCGGCCACCCTGAGTGTGAACCGGAGGTGAGAGCGGAGGTGAATAGTTTGCTAGCCGCTTGCGAGGCCTCATCCGGATATCTTGAAGGCAACGTAGTCTCTGCTGTCAAGCCCGGCCTCGGCACACAGATTGGGCCTTGGAAGCTGGTCGATCAAATCGGTCAAGGCGGTATGAGCTTCGTCTTCCGGGGAGAACGTGTGTCTGGCTACGACCAGCGCGTGGCGATCAAGATCATCGCACTTCCCGTTCTGTTAACCGGTGCGATGGCACATCAAATCCAGAGCCGATTTGAATCCGAGCGCCAAATTGTTGCCCGGCTGGAACACCCAAACATTTGTAAGCTACTCGATGGTGGTCTTCAAACGGACGGTACCCCTTACCTCGTGCTTGAGTACGTGGAAGGAGAAGACTTTCTCAGCTACGCCAGGCGGGTCCCGCTCGCAAATTGGATCGGTGTCTTGGAACAAGTGGCTCTCGCCGTTCATTACGCTCACCAGCGCCTGGTCGTGCACCGGGACTTAAAGCCTTCCAATATTTTGGTCACCGCCGATGGCCATCCTAAGCTTCTGGATTTTGGTATTGCCAAGTCTCTCGATCCTGGTGGGCTCGAGATAGGCGACGAGAGGACCGCTACTTTTTTCCGCGCCGCAACCCCGGCTTATGCCAGTCCGGAACAAATGCGTGGCGAACCACTTACAACGGCAACGGATATTTATTCGCTCGGTGTCTTGCTGTCGAAGCTGCTGCCGGACACTCGGGAAGCTGACCTTTCCGCGATTGCCGCCAAGGCCACCCGGGAAGATGCTAAAGATCGTTACGACTCGGCTGCAGATCTCGCCGCAGACCTGGCGTGCTATCGCAAGGGCTTGCCTGTGGAAGCTCGTCGGGGCAATGTCCGCTACGTCGTCTACAAGTTCATCCGCCGGCATGTGGCCGCCGTCTCAATGGCAATTCTCGCGATAATGGCTTTGCTAACCGCTGTGGGACTGACGCTGGTCAAAAATCAGCAGGTTTTGCACGAGCGAGAGCGCGCGGCTACCGTGGCCAGCTTTTTGCAAAGTCTCTTTCAGGCTTCAGACCCGGAGGTAAATCAAGGCAACCGCCTGACGATCCGCCAATTGCTGGACCAAGGTGCAAAGTCGATCCAATCCTCGGCGCTTGACACAGATGCTCGGGCCGAATTGACGCAGACCATGGCGGAAGCTTATGCGGGTCTCGGCCTTTTCAACGAGGCCATCCGGCTTTATGAATCTATGATCCAAATGGATAGCGCTGATTCCCGCCGCACAGTGCACGCCCTTTCTCAGTTGGCCAATGCCCAGGCCCAACTGGGCCAGCACGAGCCCGCCGTGAAAAATGCCCTCCAGGCGACCGCTACCGCCCGCCGCCTGCGCCCCACCGATCCCGGCGCTGAAGCTGAGGCTCTTGAGCAGCACTGTCTGGCGCAATATATGGCTGCCAATTATGCCCAGGCCACACCGCTCTGTGCTGAAGCCGTAAAACAAGCTGAGCGGGCCAGTCTGCCCAGTCTCAATCTGGCGCACTACCTGCGCAGCTTAGGCCGTGCACAGAAAAACATCGGTGATTTCGCGGGGGCTGAGGCTTCCCTTAAGCGTTCTCTCAACTTGGCCCAATCCGTGAACGGCCGCAACAATCCAACCGCTGCAATTGCTCTCGACGAATTGGGCGGTCTCTTCTTCCGGCAAGGAAAGTTTCTCGATTCGATTCGCTTCTTCGATCAAGCTTTGGCGCAAGAACGTAAGCTTTACCCTGAGGGCCACGTCAGTGTTGCGCGCACACTCAACAACATCGCGAACACGCAAACGACCCTGCGCCAATTCAAAGAATCGATTGCGACCTACCAATCCGCCCACGAGTTGTACCGTAAATTCCTCGGCGATGACAGCGCAGAACTTGCAGTGTCGATGTCAAACCTTGCCATCGCACAGCAGAGCGTCGGCCAACTGGATGCCGCAGCGGTAACGCTCGAAAAAGTCCGGGATGTACATGAGCAAACCACCGGCAAAGACAAGCAGCCGTATTGGAATACACAACTTAAGATTGCCAATCTACGCCTCGAACAGGACCGTCCGCAAGAGGCATTGCAACTGGCGGCGGAGGTAGTATCCGCCATGGACAATTTAAATCCTAAACCCCGAGTGGAACGGGGCTTCGCACGAATCGTACTAGCGACGGCGCTGGTGGAATGTGGACGTGCGCACCTGGCCCTTGCGCCAGCAACCGAAGCGCAGTCAATCCTCAGTCAGGCGTTGGCCCCAGGGCATTGGATGCGGGCCTACGGCAACGCAGTTCAAGCCAGTGCTCTGGTCGCCCACGGCAAACGATCTGAAGCAAAAAAACTGCTTGAGCCGCTTTATCGTGAAGTCGCCATGCTACCGGGCAAGGGATCATGGCGTGCCGAGTGGATGAAAAAGCTCTGGCGCACAAACCGCTTTGATTCCAACTAGATCGAATCCAGTAAGCGGCCCCCTTTTAACCTTATAAAGCGGATTTCACCTCTCGCATTGCTGCCACGAATCACAAGAGCTGCTTCTTGAAATCCCCAGACTTTCGCCCAAATGCTGCGAGTGATCCGATATCGTTCACAATGTCAATTATGAGTCGCCTCTGCCGCCATTCGCGCAACTTTTTAAGTACCGGGCTTGAGCTATGCATTCATCTGGAGCCAAAGCGGATTGAACTAAATCCGATCATTCAGAGAAACTTGTGCCCGTCCGGAGCGATCTAATAGTTCACCAGGAGAATACGCAGATGTTTCGAATTATGACCCTCATAGCTTTTCTTGGCTGTACGCTGGAATAGGCAGCAGCCTGACCCGTCACTATGCATTTCATTGGCGTTTTTGCTAGTTTTTCGCGATCCAACTGCCAGCCATCCACAGCGAGCTTCCTCAGTCCTGCGCCACATATGGGTGGCTAACCCGCTCATAAAAAGACTCTTACCCAGATCCACTGCGCTAGCATCGATTTCAAACTCCCTCCCATCTGTGGCCCCAATTTTCCCGAAAACGCAAAGGGACAGGTCAACTTCGAATGCATCGACGCCCGCAACAGCCTCGGCTGGGACCCCAAAAAAAAACGACTTCTTTCAACTCGAGGGCAAGCGCATCGGTGTCGACCCCACCCTCCTGCAAATCCCTTTCCCCTTACCCAATCCAACATTAAGCCCGGGGCGGTTCACAAATATTTTCAGATTTCTTTTCTCTCTAAACTGTTGATTCGAAATATTTCCAGCCAGGCCTCAAACATTAAGCCCACCACACCGCCTGCTAATTTCTACTCAGGAGAAATCCAGTGAATAATGAACAGAACAATGAAGAGAACAACGAACGGAACGAAGCTCTCAACATCGATAACGATCCCTCGACCGTGGTCCAGCCACGCAAGAAAACCATGTCCGAAGCCGCCCTCGCCGCCAACCGCGCCAATGC